>Ga0256404_1006541_pt1 | contig 19205 bp, 13 predicted proteins | sample RumenRJG_01DNA_FD_185990 | JGI IMG/M metagenome (GOLD analysis project Ga0256404, IMG submission 185990) | Bovine rumen microbial communities from Lethbridge, Alberta, Canada - RJG_01 | ecosystem: Host-associated > Mammals > Digestive system > Stomach > Rumen | place: Canada: Alberta | collected...
ATAGTTTCTATCTATGGATTGCTCGGATAGATTCTATCATTTGACAGCCATTGCAACTGTCCTCAACTGTTGTGGATTTCCGAACGCTTCGGATCATTCCAGTTTTCCGCAGATTCAGTTTTTTACTGGCTCGAACTATGCGATTGCAAAGTCTTATCATGTGATAACTGTGCAAAGTCTAATCACGTGATAACTGTGCAAAGACTAATCACGTGATAACTGTGCAAAGACTAATCACGTGATAACTGTGCAAAGACTAATCACGTGATAACTGTGCAAAGACTTATCATCTGATTGCTCTGATAGATTCAATCTTCCCTCAATTGTTGCGGATTCTCAAACGTAAAGCAATATATTTGCCCAAGTAATATGCTTACCCAAGTAATATGCTTCGGAGCTTCCTGATTTTGGTTGACTACCTCGGTCTCCTAAACCTAAATATAGTTGTCTCATATTTTTCTTAATCCTAATATTAGTTGACTCTTGCCTAAGAATGCATCAGCCTGACTTTAGTTGACTGCTCTGTTGTCTTAACCCTATATAAAGTTGCCTTATCTGTTGCCCAATTATTGCGGTTTGAAAAGCGTAAAGTCAACAATCAACACATCAACACGGGTCAATGGTCAGCACATGTCGAGGGTCGACATTGGTCGAGTGTCAACATATCAACACATGTCGAGTGTCAACACATGTCGAGTGTCAACATATCGACCTAAGCCATTCATCAACACAACGTTACGACATCAAAGGTTTTGGTTTGCGTCTGACTTCCGCTTGTAGAGCCTTGAGATGCTCCTCGGCCTTATGGTCATCAATGTTAGTATGATCGGTGTCGGGATAGTCAGTATCGCTGCATCCGCCGTCGGTAATCCACTTCAACAGCTCGTCTTGGAAGAAGTAGAGCTTGTTGCCGCGCTTGTGGAAGGGTATCTTCCGCTTCGAGGTCATCTCATAGATAGTGGACGGACTCTTGCCGAGCAGCTTGCTGGCTTCTGTCATACCGATGGGCGTGTTCATGGCTGTGCCGGACGAGCCGCTGGCGATGGATGACAGCAGTGCGATGATGGTATCGCACTTCTCATGGAGGGATGCCAGTGCGCCCGGCATCCCGTCAAAGGTGATGTTCTTCATGGTAGTAGTTGCTTGAGTTTTTGGTGTCTTTTCCATTGTATAATAGGTCCTCATGCTGATGCCGAGCAGCTCCGCGACCTGCTTGGGGCGGTAGAACTCCTGTCCCTGGCTCACCCCGATAGGGCCTCCGAGCGAACTGTTAAGTAGTGTTTCTTTTTTCTTAATCATAGTTTTTGCCATTGTGAATTATTCCGTTATTCGCATTGTCCGACAATCAACGTGCACCTATGTTGCATTTGCTGCAATGTAGTGCAGTTTATTGTGCCGTGGCAAGCTGATGCCGAGCTACAAATGCGGTACAAAAATAATCAAAAAATAGATAATCCACAATAGGCAAAAACAAAGTCTGCAAACGCTTGTTAATTGATAATCAACGAGTTGCTTATATCCGTTTGCCGTCGTTTGCCGACATTAAAGTTCATGAGTAATTTGTGGTTAATTCATGATGGTTCAATGTTCAAAAAAGAAAGCGGAGTGCTTATTCCTCCACTAATCTCCACGAATCTCCACGAATGCAGAGTGACAGTTATTCGTGTGGATTCGTGGTTGATCACATCAAAGTTATTAACAAAAACACATCACGGACGACTTGCAATCTAGAGAGCGCAGAAGCAGTGAAAAACGAAAGAATCGTGGGAAAAGTCTCAAAATCCTGAGAGCTACTCATCAGAAAGGCTTTCTGATGCTGTGATCACGCTTTACTGACATGGTCAGATAAGCGTGATGAGGAGGTCACTAAAGCGTGATCATACCTACAAAAAGGCTTTTTGACAGATAACCAAAGCAAGAATGACAGGAGCAAAGTGCCCTTTTCTGTGTCTCAGCAGGCTTTCATCTATCTAACATATTATATATAAGACATTTACCAAAAACAGTCTGAAATTCGCAAAAATCAGAGCAAAGTACACCTTCGTGCAGAAAAACGCAGCCACGAGGGCGGAAAATTGTCAGTTTATCCAACAAACAATGATACATGCCGCAACACGATGATACGCTCGTCATCTAACGCTCAACCAATGCACAAATTTACCTTTTTGAGCAAAAACCTCACTTACTTTCTGTTAATAGTAAAGCCTACTCTTATTACAAAAATATTGTATTTAAGTTGTTTTAACGCTAAAATAGAACAACTTTACGACATATCTCTTACTTTTGCAGAACACTATAATGTATGGGAAGATAAATAGTATTTAGCCCCTGTCCACGAAAGAGGACAGGGGCTATGTTTTGCCTAAATATCGCTTATATCTTTCCATTTCACTCCCTAACGCCTGCTTTTTTGTCGTGTTCTCCGTTGTAAACTTTGTCAATTCAATTTATTTTTGTATCTTTACAGCCGATAAGAAACCTTCACATGAATCGACATTGCTATCTACATCTGACAACCATATGGATTTTAGAGCTGTTGCTGACCTGCGTCCTCAATGCACAAGCACAGAACGAGGTGCCGCACTTCTTCCGACTGACCTACAACGACGGACTCTCGGACAACAAGGTCAACTGCATCATTAAAAGCCACGAGGGATATATCTGGGCAGGCACACCACAAGGGCTCAACCGCTACGACGGCTTCCGCATCCGCACCTTCTATGCCAGTCCCAACAACATTCACACACTTCCCGACAACAACATCCTCAATCTCTACGAAGATGCTGAAGGACAGCTATGGGCCAACACGCCGGCTGGACACTGCCGCTTCAATCCCAAGACAGAACAGGTCAACAGAAACATGGACGGATGGTTGCATCAGCACCAGATCGGCGGACATCTGCTGATGATGGACACCGACGGGAAGCACAACCTCTGGATTCTGTCGGTCAGCCCAAACCGGCTCTACTACTACGACTTCCAACATCACCGCGCCACAGCCATGAAGGTGAGCGCACGACAACTCAACAACATCAACGCCATCCATGCCGAGAAGGGAGGACTCTGCCTGGTCTATGCCGACGGTGCCATGGCGTGGGTCAACCGCGACAATGGCAAGATCACTTGGACGGACCGCTATATCCCCGACCACGACGCCATGCCCAACCAGCACTATCGCACCATCTGCGACAAACAAGGCAACCGTTGGGCATGGGCTGAAAGCAAAGCCTATTACTATCAGCGCAGCACACACGTCTGGCGACTCGTCTACGACGAACCGGTCAACGACATCGTGATGGATCAGGAAGGACACGGACTGCTGGCAACAGACCACAACGGACTGCTCATGTACGACGCAGCCGGAAACATCGTCGACCATGTGCTCAACATCCCGACGGACTCCCGCTCGCTGTCCGACAACACGCTGCAATGTCTCTATGTCGACGACCTCGGTGCGCTGTGGATCGGCTTCTACCGCATGGGCATGGCGGTGCGCGCCACCCAGCACAGCTTCTTCGCTCTCATGCCCTTGGGCGACGTCTGTACGATGGCGCAAGACCACGACGGCGCAATATGGCTCGGTACCAACGACAGCGGCATCGAATGGTATAACTTCAAGCAAGATGTCCGCCACATCACCATGGCACAAAGCGGACTGGGCAGCAACGTGGTCGTGGCAACGCTCGTCGACAACGACGGCAGCCTGTGGTTCGGTACTTACCAGGGCGGCCTTGCTCATCTGAGCAACGGCAAGTGGACCGTTTACCGACAAAAGAACTCGCCCATCGCCCATGACAACGTGTGGGCTTTGGCACAGCTCCGCAACGGCATCATCGCCATTGCCACTCTCGGCGGCGGACTGCAACTGCTCAACTCTAAAACGGGTAAGTTCACCACTTACAACACGCGCAACAGCAACCTCGCCTCTGACTACCTGTCGAGCCTGTCGGTAGCTTCCGACGGCACGCTGGCTATCGGGCACTCACAGGGCGTGTCGCTGTTGAAGCCGGGATCGCGTAAGTTTATCAACATCAGCCAACAGGGTGACCGCAAGGGCAACCAGCTCACGAGTCTGTCGGTCAACCAAGTGCTCTACGACGCAAGCGGAAGGCTGTGGATCGCCAACACATCCGGACTCAACGTACTGGAACCAAGAGAGCAACTCCTCAACACCGTGAACCTGCAAAGTCTCAACGCACACACCGAGGTATGCGCCATCACCGAAGACCACTATCACAACATCTGGGCAACGACGAGCGACGGACTGAAACGCATCTCCACGAAAACACGGCAAGGCGAAAGCCAATATCTCGTCACATCATACGGCCGCGCCGGTGGACTGCAGAACCGACTGTTTAACAAACGCTCCATCCTCTGCCTCAAAGACGGGCGCATCCTCGTCGGCGGCATCGACGGCGTGAACATCGTATTACCATGGAGCGTGCGCCAGCAACAGAGCAAGGCACGCCTGCTCTTCAGCGGCCTGTCGCTCTTCGACCATGTCGTCAGCGTGGGAGACTCGGTCAACGACCATGTCGTGCTGACCAAATCGCTCAACGACTGCCGCAAGATCGTACTCGAACACGACGAGAATACGTTCACCATTCAACTGGCCACCACGCTGGCCGGACAGCAGGCCCAGCCTCACATTCTCTATCGTCTGCGAGGCTACGAGAGCAAATGGTCGGCTGCACCGAGCAACGATCCTTGCGTCCACTTCACAAATCTATCGCCCGGCCGCTACACGCTGGAGGTGAGACTGACCAACGCCGACGGCACGCCTTCATCGCACATCGACCAAATGACGATCGTCATCCGACCACCTTTCTATCTGCAACCATGGGCACTGGTCGTCTATGTGCTGCTTCTCGTCCTGATCGTTTGGGACATCCGCAGAAGATTGCGGCTCAGACGAGTCAATGAGTTGCAAAAACTGGAACTCAGAAAACAGAAAGAGGTGGAGGAGGCCAAACTCGACTTCTTCACCAACGTCAGCCATGAACTGCGCACACCGCTGACGCTCATCCTCTCGCCGTTGGAGAGTATGATGAGGGGGCAGGACTACGACACGACGACGCTGCGACAGCTAAGACTTATTCAGCGCAATGCTCGTCAACTGCTGATGATGGTCAACAAGATGCTGGACCTGCGCCGCATGATGCGGGGAAAGGAAAAGGTAGAGCTCACCACCGGCGATCTGATCTCCTACATCCACGAGCTCTGCGAACCGTTCGCTGCCTTGTCGGACAAAGGCATCACGCTGACATTTCACGCCGACGTGGCGCATCTGATCATGCCGTTTGACAAGGGCAAGATCGACCGCATGGTGACCAACCTGCTGTCCAACGCTTACAAGTTCACACCGTTGGAAGGACGCGTCGACGTCTCCGTGAGTCTCAACGACCGCCAGCAGGTGCTCATCAGCGTGGCCGACAATGGACCCGGCGTCAGCGACATGGACAAGCCGCACCTTTTTGAACGGTTCTATCAGGCAGAAGACGGCAAGACACATCAGGGCAGTGGCATCGGGCTCAACCTGACATGGGAATATGCACAGATGCTCGGCGGAACAATCACCGTGGAAGACAACAAAGGTGGCGGTGCGCTGTTCACGATCACACTGCCCGCAAAGGAGTTGAAAGCGGAAGGCGAAGGATATGTCCAAGCCTTGGACAACGACAACACGATGCCTGCCGCCATCCCGGCCGAAGTTGCCGGAACTACCAACGACGACCACCGGCAACAACGCTCCACGCTGCTCTTGGTCGACGACAACACGGACTTTCTCGGCTTCCTCAGCGAAGAGCTGCAAGCCAACTACCGCATTCTGAAAGCTGAAAACGGCAAGCAGGCGCTGGAAGTCATCCACCACGACATGCCCGACTTGGTGATTACCGACGTGATGATGCCCGTGATGGACGGCAACGAGCTCTGCAAGAGAATCAAGGAAAACGACAAGACGCATCACCTGCCCGTGATGGTGCTCACCGCGCGACTGGCTGACGAGAACGAAATAGAGAGCCGCGAATGCGGAGCCGATGACTATATCAAGAAGCCATTCAGCATGGATCTCTTCAAACTGCACATCGACCAGCTGATCAAACAAGGACGCATCGTCGACAACGGCAAGGTGGACCCAAAGATCAGCAAGACAGCCATCACCACACAGGACGAGGCATTTATCGACAAGGCGACACGCTACGTCGAGGAGCATCTCAGCGACTCGGAGCTGACCGTGGAGCAGATGAGCGACAACCTGGCCATGAGCCGTGTGCAACTCTATCGGCGTATGGTCAGCGTCACGGGCAAGACGCCAAGCGAGTTTATCCGTCTCGTACGGCTGCGACATGCTGAACGATTGCTGGTGCAAAGCCAGTTGAGCATCGCCGAGATTTGCTACATGGTGGGCTTCTCTTCCACCCGCTACTTCTCACGCTGCTTCAAGGACCTCTATGGCTACCTGCCTTCGAAGTACAAAAAGAATGCAGAGTGAGCAAATTCACGAACATACATTGTTTGGAGTTTAACGCTCCGATACGCGGAATAAAGAAGATCACCGAATATAAAGGATATAAATATGCAACGCTCTATACGATCGACATGATCTCAATAATATTCTTTATATTCGATGATATTCTATATTCCATCGAAGATGGAGCGTTAACAGCTCCAACGATGCGGGTAAACTCTATACACGATGAACAAAAAAAGAGGAGGGCAACCCGTGGGCTACTCTCCTCTATATCTTTCTTTGGCTTGTCGCCAAACGCTTACTTCTCCAGCAGTGCCTTGAATTTCTCCTCGAACTTATCCTTAGAGGCAGCACCGACAAACTTGTCGACGAGCTGACCGCCCTTGAAGAACAGCACGGTAGGAATGTTGCGCACACCAAACTCCATGGCGATGTCGTCGTTCTCCTCTACGTCGCACTTGCCGACAACAAGCTTGCCGTCGTACTCCTGAGCCAGCTCAGAGATGATCGGAGCCACCATGCGGCAGGGACCGCACCATGTTGCCCAGAGATCTACTACCAATGGCAGCTCGCCATTTTTATAAGTCTCGAAATTCTTGGTTGTAATTTCTACTTCCATTGCTTTACCTTTCTATTTTGTAACGTGATTAATTCTGTTTGCAAAATTAAGCAATAAAGTTGAGAATCCCAAACTTTTCAAACAAAAGATAAAACGCCTCTAAAAACCTTAAAAGCCATTCGCGGACAAAGGATCCTACTGCCGCGACACTGAAGAAGAGCACCGCGGCTCTGGAGAAGAGCGCCGCGGCACTGGCCTCTGCCATCTCTAAGCCAGAGTCCCACGCAGAGATGACAGCAGTGGCCGCGCAAGCGCACACTTAGAAGGTGACGAGACGCGAGCCGTCGGGCTGCTCGGCGATCGTAACCTTCACGGCATCTCCAGGCAGGATATCCTCGATGAGCTCCGGCCACTCCAGGAAGCAGAGCGCGCCACTATAGAAGTAGTCTTCATAGCCCATGTCGTAGACTTCCTCCAATTTCTTGATGCGGTAGAAGTCGAAATGGTAGATGAGCTCGTCGGTTGTGGCCGACCGATACTCGTTGACAATGGCGAATGTCGGGGAAGTGATAACATCCTCTACACCCAACTCTTCGCAGATGGCCTTGATGAAAGTGGTCTTGCCGGCTCCCATCTTACCGTAGAAGGCAAACACAGTGTGCTCGCCCATGGCTTTGATAAACTCACGAGCCGCCTCGCGGATCGTGTCCAGTGATTGAATCTTTATCTCCATAATGATAAATCTATGTCTTTTTCTTCTTTATATCATATATATGTATAAGGTATGCCGCATGTTTCTTAGAGGCATACGGTAACATTTATACATTATTATTTATACACTCTACATTATACATTATTTAGTTGAGTACCAGCGTCATGTCCTGCCGTCCGTCGACGTACTCCACGAGTTGCTTACCCACTTCCACGCGTTTGGTAGTGGCACGAAGGAGCAGCTTGGTACCCGTTTCCTCATCATCGACATTGAAGTAGAGCTCTGTCTTGCCCGGTTTCTCGTCGATCAGTGAGAGCAAGTCGCTGACCGTTGACTCGTCGAGCGTCTTGCTCTTGACCGAGATCGTCAACCGGTTGATGCGCGTATCCTTGACTTTAGCGAGGAATTCCACGCTTATCACGTTGAAACTATAGTACTGGCTCGTCGGGAAACGCTTGAAGCACTTGGCAATAACATACACCGGCGACCCCTCCTTGAACCATCCTTGCCAGCGTGCCCAGTCGTCGCCGAAGAGTGCCAACTCGCCCGGACCTTCAAAATCCTCAATGGTGACGATGCCAAAAGGCTCGCCACGCTTGTTGTAGCGCGTAGTGACTTTGGTGACCATACCGCCGAAGGTCAGCTCACCACGCTGCGAGAGTTCCTCACGGTTGTCGCGGTCACCGACTTCGGCACAGCTGGTGTTGCACAGATGGCGCAGCACGATGGCATACTCGTCCAGCGGATGTGCACTGAGATAGATGCCGACGAGCTCCTTCTCCTTGCCCAGGCGCTCAATCGAACTCCACGGCTCGGCCTTCGGCAACGGCGGTGTAGCCACGGCAATGTCGCTGGCCATCGCGCCGAAGAGCGAGTTGGCAGCCTGACTCTTGTCCTCCTGATATTGCTGACCGAAGCGCACGATGAGGTCGAGGAAGACCTCGCCTTTGCTGTTCGGCGCCAGGTACTGCTCGCGCTGATTGCCGAAGCAGTCGAAGCCGCCACTGAGCGCCAGACTTTCAAAAGCCTTGCGGTTGACATCCTTCAGGCTGACACGCTCGGCAAAGTCGTAGATGTCCTTATAAGGTCCGTTGGCTTCACGCTCCTTGACGATGGCGGCGGCAGCGGCGGCACCCATGCCCTTGATGGCAGAAAGACCGAAACGGATCTCACCATTCTTGTTCACACCAAACTGTACGTAGCTCTCGTTGACGTCAGGGCCCAGTGTCGGAATGTTCATCGACTTGCATTCCTCCATGAGCTTGGTGATCTCGCCGATGTCGCTATGACGGCGTGTCATCAGGGCAGCCATGTACTCTGCCGGGTAGTGAGCCTTGAGATAGGCGGTCTGGTAGGCCACCCAGGAGTAGCAGGTAGCGTGAGATTTGTTGAAGGCATAGGAAGCGAACTTCTCCCAGTCCGACCAGATCTTCTCAAGGATCTTCGGGTCGTGGCCATTCTTCTTGCCGCCTTCGAGGAAAAGCGGCTTCATCTGGTCAACGATCTTCTTCTTTTTCTTACCCATGGCCTTACGCAGGGCATCGCTCTGTCCACGCGTGAAGTTGGCCAGCTGACGCGAGAGAAGCATCACCTGCTCCTGATAGACGGTGATACCGTAGGTGTCCTTGAGGTATTTCTCCATGCAAGGAATGTCGTAGGTGATCGGTTCCTGACCGTTCTTACGGGCAATGAACGAGGGGATATAGTCCATAGGTCCCGGACGATAGAGGGCGTTCATAGCGATCAAGTCCTCAAAGACGGTCGGCTTCAGCTCGCGCAGGTATTTCTGCATACCGGGCGACTCAAACTGGAAGGTACCGATCGTGCGGCCCTGCTGATAGAGTTTATAGGTAAGATCATCGTCGATGGGGATGTTGTCGAGGTCGATGACGTCGCCAGTTGTCTGCTTGATGACCTTACAAGCCTCCTTCAACTCAGAGAGTGTCTTCAGTCCGAGGAAGTCCATCTTGATCAGTCCGGTGGACTCAATGACATGTCCGTCGTATTGCGTGACGGCACATTTCAGTCCCGGGAAGTCAGGGTCGTCGGCAGTGGACACGGGAACCCAGTCGCTGATCGGGTCGCGGCAGATGATGAAGCCGCAGGCATGAAGGCCGGTGCCTCGGATGGTGCCTTCGAGCTGACGGGCATATTTGATGGTGTTGCGCTCACGGGGATCGGGCGAAGCCATCGCCTCGCGCAGCTCCGGCGTGCATTTGATGGCATTCTCCAAGTTCATCTTCATGCCGTCGGGCAGTCTGTCGGGGATAGCTTTCTTCAACGCATTGGCCTTCTCCAACGGCAGTTTCTCCACACGCGCCACGTCGGCGAGGGAGTTCTTCGTGGCCATACTGCCATAGGTGATGATGTGGGCACAGTTCTCGTGGCCGTATTTGTCCATGACCCAACGGAGCACCTTGCCACGTCCGTCGTCGTCGAAGTCGGTATCAATATCCGGGAGGTTGACACGATCAGGGTTGAGGAAACGCTCAAACAGCAAGTCGTATTTCAGCGGGTCAATCTTTGTGATACCCAGGCAATAGGCGACCACAGAGCCGGCGGCGGAGCCTCGACCAGGTCCTACCCACACACCGAGCTCATTGCGGGCGGCATTGATGAAGTCCTGCACGATGAGGAAGTAACCCGGGAAACCCATTGTCTTCATCACGTGCAACTCGAAATTGATGTGCTCCTTGACATTGTCGGGCAGCGGATCGCCGTAGCGCTTCTTTGCTCCGTCGTAGGCGAGCTTGGCCAGATAGTCGGCTTCGAACTTAATGCGGTAGATCTTGTCATAGCCACCGAGGCGGTCGATGACGGCCTGCGCCTTGTCGGGAGGCAACGGATTCTCGCCGTGCTCATCGGTGGTGAACTCTTTGAAGAGTTGCTCCTCGGTGAATTTCTTGTGCCATTCTTCCTCGGTACCGAAACTCTCAGGGATGGGGAAGAACGGCATAATCGGTCCGTGGTCGATGCTGTAGATCTCTACCTTATCGAGAACTTCCTGTGTATTGCGCAACGCCTCAGGCACATCGCTGAAGATGTCGTTCATCTCCTGCTGTGTCTTAAACCACTCCTGCTTGGTATAGAGCATACGCGTGGGATCATCAAGATCCTTGCCTGTAGCCAGACAGAGCAGGTGGTCGTGGGCCTCGGCGGTGTCTTTGTCCTCGAAGTGGCAGTCGTTGGTGCACACGAGCTTGATGCCCTCTTCCTTAGCAATCTTCATGATCACGGCATTGGCGCGCTGCTGCAAGGGGAAGGTATCGCGGTTGGCACGGATATTCGGGTCTTTCACCTCATGGCGCTGCAACTCGAGATAGTAGTCGTCGCCGAAGACCCGGTGATACCATCGGGCGGCTTCCTTAGCGCCCTCGATGTCGCCTTTGAGGATCTTGGCAGGCACCTCGCCGGCGATACACGCCGAGCAGACAATCAGATCCTCATGGTATTTCTCCAAGTCGTAGCGGTCGGTACGCGGCCGGTAATAGTATCCGTCGGTCCAGGCACGGCTGACGAGCTTGATGAGATTCTTATATCCATGATAGTTTTTTGCCAACACAATGAGGTGATAGCCCGACTTGTCACCGGCTTCCTTGTTCTTGTCCTCCTTGTGATGGTGGGCCACATACATCTCACACCCGAAGATAGGCTTGAACGGCTCCAGTCCGTCGGCCTTGCGCTGCTTGTTGACACCGGCACAATAGTCCGAGAACTCTTTGATGCCATACATCACGCCGTGGTCGGTAATGGCCATGCCTTTCATGCCATCCTTGATGGCTTTGTCGACCAGGTGGGGCACCTTGGACTGACCGTCAAGAATAGAATAATGTGTATGTACGTGCAAATGAACGAAATCTTCCATCAATTCTTCTTTTAAACTTCAAAAGCCTATAATGAGCATAAAACCGAGTGTAAAGTTACGTCTAAAAAGCGAGACAACCAAAAGTAGCGAATAAAAAATTTGTAGGAGTGATAAAAAATAATTAACTTTGCAAGCAAGTGAAAAGGAAAATTGAAACTCTCTTAGAGCAACCATGGGAAAGAAGATACAGAAACTAAAGAAAATACGTATACACCGTGAGGGCAATGACACACTGCTCTACGGACTCATCTTCATCATTGCCGCCGGTGCCGCATTGTGGTACGGCTTTGACACGAAGTGGCCGTTTTGGCTGTTCATCGTCGTCTTTGGCGTCGCTTATGGCATCGTCTTCAATTTCTACCAGTGTCCGATCAGATACCTCAACGTGGAAGACACCGACAAGATCGTCGTGGCACCCGCTGACGGTAAGATCGTGGTGATTGAAGAAGTGGAAGAGAACGAGTATTTCCACGACAAGCGATTGATGATCAGCATCTTCATGAGCCTTTTCAACGTTCATGCCAACTGGTTCCCCGTAGACGGAAAAGTGAAGTTTGTCAAGCATCAAGACGGCAACTACCACAAAGCATGGCTACCCAAGGCAAGTGAAGAAAACGAGCGTGCAGACACGATGATCACTACAGAGAATGGTGTCGACGTGCTGTGCCGACAGATCGCAGGCGCTGTGGCTCGCCGCATCGTCACCTACGCTAAGGAAGGCGAAGACTGCTATATCGACGAGCACTTAGGATTCATCAAGCTCGGATCGCGTGTGGATGTCTTCCTGCCCCTCGGCAGTAAGGTGATGGTGAAGATGGGACAGAAGACAACGGGCGACCAGACGATCCTCGCAAAACTGCCCTAAATAATGTATAATGTATAGTGTATAAATTATAATGTATAATGTATAATGTATAGTGTATAAATTATAAATATATTGTGCACTGAAAAAGCGCAGTGTATATATATAATAAGGAGTATTTCGCACTAATAAACAGATATTGTATTCACTATGAATATCAAGAAACATATCCCCAACACGCTGACCTGTTGCAACCTCATATCGGGTTGCATCGCTACGTGCTTTGCCTTTTTCCACGACCCGGAACTGGCATTGCTGTGGATCATCATCGGGGCCGTGTTTGATTTCTTCGACGGTATGAGTGCCCGTCTGCTGCATGTACCTTCACCAATCGGTAAGGAGCTGGACTCCCTGGCCGACGATGTCACCTTCGGCGTGGCGCCTTCCACCATGCTGTTCTCTCAGCTGCTCGTGATGGACTACCCGTCCTGGTTGCAGCCGGTGAGCGACTATGTGGCTTTTGTGGCCTATATTATGGCTGCGTTCTCGGCACTCCGACTGGCAAAATTCAATCTCGATGAGCGTCAGGCCATGGGTTTCATCGGCTTGCCAACACCTGCCAACGCACTCTTCTGGGGATCGCTGATCCTCAGCGCCAAGCATTGGGAGACGCTGTCGCCGTATATGTCCGTAGCACTCATCGCCCTCATGCTCGTCAGCTCATGGCTGCTCATCGCCGAGATTCCGATGTTCGCATTGAAATTCAAGCACTGGGGATGGAAGGGCAACGAGCTCCGCTACTCATTCCTCATCACTTGTGTACCACTGCTGATTATCTTCCAGGAATATGCTTTCGCGATTATCATCGCATGGTACGTGGTTCTTTCTGTCATCAGTGACGCAAAAAGCGCCACAAGCAACAAGTAATCGGTAAAGAAAGTGTATCGGGGATTATCTACCATCGCATTGCTGTTGTGCAGCAATGTCTTCATGACGTTGGCCTGGTATGGCCATCTGAAACTGCAACAGGCACACATCAGCAACCACTGGCCACTGATTGGCGTCATCGTCTTTTCGTGGTGCATCGCCTTCTTTGAGTATTGTTGTCAGGTACCTGCCAACCGCATTGGTTTCCAAGGCGACGGCGGTCCTTTCTCGCTCATACAGTTGAAGGTGATCCAAGAATGTGTCTCGCTAATCGTCTTCGCCGTCATTGCGAACATGCTCTTTCAGGGACAAAGCCTTCACTGGAACCACCTCGCGGCCTTTGCCTGCCTGATAGCGGCGGTGTATTTCGTGTTTATGAAATAACAGGCTTCGTGTTTATGAAATAACAGACTTTGGTTTGAAGATAGACAATAACACACTAACACATTATTATTATGGAAATAGGAGACAAACTGCCGGAGTTCCTAGGACTTGACCAGGACGGCAACGAAGTGAAGTTGAGCGACTTCCAAGGCAAGAAGCTCGTACTCTATATCTATCCGCGCGACTCTACTCCGGGATGCACCAACGAGGCTTGCAACCTGCGCGACAACTATCAGTCAATGCTCGACAAGGGCTATGCCGTTGTCGGCGTGAGCATTCAGAGTGCAGAGAGCCACAAGAAGTTCATCGCAAAATACAACCTACCCTTCCCGCTCATCGCTGATACGGACAAGAAACTCGTGGAGGCGCTCGGTGCCTACGGCGAGAAGAAGATGTACGGTAAGACCACGATGGGTACGTTCCGCACTACCTTTGTGACCGACGAGAACGGCGTGATCACCGAGATCTTCCGTCCGAAGCAGATCAAGGTGAAGGAACATGCACAACAGATCTTAGGCGCTGAAGCCTAAAACAAGAAACGGGAGGGCCATACCCTCCCGATATTTGTTTCTATAAGACAAAGACTGTCAGATAGAAACAATAAGGATCATCCCTACAATTCTGCGGGGATGCCAATAAATCGAACGTAAGAGAAACATCCGTTCAACAATATATAGTCAACAAGACAATGGAAGAGAATAGAACAAAAGAATTTGAGGATACCTTTCACAAAGACCTCGCCACATATCTCGAAGCCCACGATCTCATTGACAAGCACTTTCCCGAAGCACCGGACATCGAGGCGCTGTGGGCTACCATCGGCGAGAGTTATCTGCCCGACGCAATGCGCGAGTGGAGCCACTACCCTACCGTCGCACTCGGCTGGGTGATGTATATCGGTATGGCCATCGCCTACTATTGGGATGAGGACTGGGAGCGCTACAGCCATGTGCCCGACCTTTACAAGATGATGATCCTCAACACAGACTTCGATCACCTCGACGACTACATCCGTCAGCAGGTTCTTCGTCTCACGCCCGAACAAGGCGAGAAGCTCCAGCAGACTGTCGGCGAGTGTGCCGCAAGAACTTACAACACGATCAGTCACCTGCATGTGGAACCGGGAACGCCGGACGCTTTCCGTGTCTTCATCGCCGCGCTCCACGAGATGTACCTCATGGGTGCTGCCATGGAACTGAAGTCTTTGGGCTACCACATGGAGAAGTGTTGAGCAACTCATCATTCATCACCCAACACTCAACATCGACATAACTCATCTTTCAACACGCTACATTCAACGATCCCATGCGATACGTCCTTTCTCTCGCCCCTGTCATCTTCCTGATGGCGTTTCTTGGCATTGTCATCCACGTCTACGGTACGGATGCGCTCTCCGGCGGCAGTCAGCTGGCACTGATTCTCTCTACGGGTGTCTGTGGTCTGATCGCCGTATTAGGCTTCCACGTGCCATGGAAGACCTTGGAGACCGAGATCAACAACTCCATCGGCAGCGTGGGAACAGCTATCGTCATCCTGCTACTGATCGGCCTGCTCTCCGGCACATGGACTGTCAGCGGTGTGGTCCCCACGCTGATCTACTGGGGCATGAAGATCATCAATCCCTATGTCTTCCTGCTGTGCTGTTGTGTCATCAGCGGCTTTGTCTCTGTGATGACGGGCAGCTCCTGGACCACCGTGGCAACCATTGGCATTGCGCTCATGGGCATTGGTAAGGCACTGGGATTCAGCGACGGTTGGACTGCAGGAGCCATTCTTTCCGGCGCCTATTTCGGTGATAAGATGTCGCCACTCTCCGATACTACTGTGTTGGCATCCAGTGTGGTGGGCACGCCACTGTTCACGCATATCCGCTACATGACCATCACCACAGTGCCTGCCGTCGTCATCGCGCTGATCGTATATGCCGTCGCCGGACTCTTCGTCGCCAGTCATTCTGCCATCGACACCTCTGCTTTCACCCTGGCCCTGCAAGGCAAATACAATCTCTCGCCATGGCTGCTCATCGTACCCGTAGCCACCGCACTGATGATCGCCCGCAAGCTTCCCGCGATCATCGTGCTCTTCGCCTCCTCTGTTCTGGCCGGACTCTTTGCCATCTTCTTCCAACCTCATATTCTCGCTGAGGTCATCGGTGCCCACGACACTACCGCACTGACACTCTTCAAAGGCGTTATGCTCAGTGGTTTCGGTGCTACTGCCGTACACACCGGCAACTCAGCTTGCGATGCACTCCTGGCCACACGTGGTATGCAAGGCATGATGGGTACGGTATGGCTGATCCTCTGTGCCATATGCTTCGGCGGCGTTTTAAAGGCCAGCGGCATGCTTGCCAACATCATGCACTTGCTCCTGCCCCTGACGCGTACCCGTTTCGGACTGGTCGCCTCTACCGTCGTCTCGGGTATCTTCTTCAACACCACCGTCGCCGACCAGTATCTTTCTATCATGCTCAGCGCCAGTATGTACAAGAGCATCTATGACAGAGAAGGCTTCGAGCCGCGTCTGCTCAGCCGTAGCATCGAGGACTCCAGTACGGTGACCTCAGTGCTCGTACCGTGGAGTACGTGCGGCATGACACAGTCATCGGTACTCAATGTGCCAACGCTCACCTATCTGCCCTACACCGTCTTCTGCTATCTCTGCCCGCTGATGAGCATGACGATAGCGGCCCTCGGCTTTAAGATTTACCGCAACGTAAGCAACATGACAAAATAAACTCAGCAATTCTTTGCAGACTCATTTCTTTGTTATACCTTTGCGCCCACAAAGCTAAAGGTATGAACGAGAAAAGACCATTTGCCATCAGTGCACTGTTGCTCGCATCACTGCTGATCGTGATGCTGGCAGGTTGCCGGGGAAAGGGGAGCAAGTCCCAGCCCCGACGCTCCGTCTATTGCTGGCAGACGACGTTCTCTCCCAACGACTCGACTGTGGCAGCATTCATCCGGCAAAAACACGTCACCCATATCTATCTGCGATACTTCGACGTAGTGCTGACCAACGGCATGCCGATGCCCAACGCCAGCGTCAACGTCGCGGGCCGCGTGCCCAAAGGCGTGACGCTGATCCCTGTGGTCTATATCACCAACGACTGCATGATGGCTATCGGGCAAGACCACACTGAGGCAAAGAACTTGGCTGAAAAGATCCTGCAACGCGTCAGACAGATGACAACAACGCTGCAACTCGGACCAACAGATGAACTGCAGATCGACTGTGACTGGACCATCAGCACACGGCGCGCCTACTTCGATTTCCTCTCTGCCCTGCGCGATATGGCGCATGAGCAGCACATGCAGCTGTCGACCACCATCCGCTTTCATCAGCTCACACAGCCCGTACCGCCTGCCGACCGTGGCGTGCTGATGGCTTACAACACCGGCGATGTGCGTGACATCAACAACCGCTACCCCATCCTCGACATTGCCGACGTGAAGCCCTATCTGCGTTATCTATCCACTTATCAGTTGCCCTTATCCACCGCCTACCCCATCTTCTCCTGGCGTGTGCTCTTCCGTGGCGGCCATTTCGTCGGCATCCTCCACAGCGACGACGACTATCCGATATTGCCGGGCGACAAGATCATCAAGCGCGACACCGACCTGCGGCACATTCTCGAAGCGCATCAGACGATCAGCGAACTGCGTCCTGACGCGCACGACGAGATTATACTCTATGATTTGCAAACCAATAACATAAAAAGATTCCAAGCTTCTGATTATGAAAAGATTTATCATCGTTAGCCTCCTGCTGATGTCTGTCGGCAGATCATTGGCTTGCTTGTCCGAGAAACCTACGTACAACTATTACCTCATGTGCGTGGAGCCGACACAGCAACAGACCGAGAGCAAACAGCTCAAAGCCATCAACGACTTCTGGAAACAGTATACCAACGGCCGCGTCTCCGACTACAAAGACGGTTGGGACAGAAAGACCGATACCGACGCGCCCACCTTTATCATGAAGATGGCACGGCAGAAGAAGGACTATGAGATGGTGCGCTATCTCGGCTGGCTCAATAAATATCTCAAGATCAGCAGTGATCTCACTGACAAATGGAACTATCCTACACGGAAGCAACTGCTGCAACGCAAGCAGGTGCTCACGCAGATGCTCACTGCCGCAAAGGCTTACCATGGACGCAGGCTGTCGGCTCAATACCGTCTGCTCGCCATGCGCGCCAACATGCTCTTGGGCAACGATATCCAGAACATCCGTTACTGGAAAACCACGGCTAACCATATGCCGCAGAGCGTCTACCGCGACATGATGGAGAACATCTATGCCCGCGCACTGCTCAAGACCAGTAAGCAGCGTGACGCGCTGGAGATCTATGCCCGACAAAACGACCAGCAGAGCATGCGCTGGTGCGTGCGCCACTACCGCAATCTCAGTGGTATCAAAGCCATCTATGCCCGCAATGCCAACAGCCGTGTGCTGCCCTATCTCGTGCAGGACTTTGTCAATAACGTGCAGGAAACGCAGGATGTATATACCCGTCCGTCGGCTTTCATCCCGGATGCCGACAAGGCCCAGTGGACAAAAAAGGAATATACCGAGGCTATCGAGGAAGTGGGTGCCCGTGTCATCTATAAAGAGGAAGCGCAGGCTTTCATTGCCTTCGCCGCTCAAGTGCTGAAAGAAGGCAAGACCACGTCGCCGGCACTCTGGCACGAGGCCACGGGGGCACTGCAATTCCTCCTCGGCGACTATAGTGCAGCGAAGGCTTCGCTCGCCCAAGCCATCACCGCCGAAGGCACACAACGCATGCACGACAACGCCCGCGCCATCGCGGACATCAACAGCGTCTATACAGAGAAGATGGACAACAATCAGCAGAACCGGCTCGTCAAAGAGATCGCCTGGATGCGCAACATGAGCCAGCAGACTATGACAAAGGACGAGGAGGGATACACCTATATGGCGGATACCTATTTCGCCAATATGCTGCAACGCATGGTCTACAACCATCTCGTACCCGAACTGCAAAAGCAGGGCAACGGCTTCCTCGCTCTCGCCATGCTCGCCAATATGGACAACCACGACAATGACGGCACGTTACCAAGCACAAGAAAGCACGTGCCTACCTATTATCAACCGGCTAAATGTTACAACCCGCTGCCGGACTGGTGGGGTGACTACTACGATGCTTTGGAGCACCTCACCGTCGACTCGCTCAAAGAGTACGTCGCTTATCTCCACGCGTCGCACGCCGACAGCCCGCTCGCAGACGCGGCCTGCAAGAGCAGTTACCAGAGCGACGACTACTTCAACGACCTCATTGGCACACGTCTCATGGCCATGGGACGCTTCGAAGAGGCGATACCTTATCTCAGAAAGGTGAGCACCAGCTTCATCTACAACTCAAATATCTGTGGATACACCGGTCGCCGCAACTATCAGCAGCCGCGCTGGTTCGTGCATCAGGTCATCGCCGACACGTTGCAAACCGGTCCTCGCTCC
>Ga0256404_1006543_pt1 | contig 19198 bp, 11 predicted proteins | sample RumenRJG_01DNA_FD_185990 | JGI IMG/M metagenome (GOLD analysis project Ga0256404, IMG submission 185990) | Bovine rumen microbial communities from Lethbridge, Alberta, Canada - RJG_01 | ecosystem: Host-associated > Mammals > Digestive system > Stomach > Rumen | place: Canada: Alberta | collected...
GCCTTGCTGCTGCAGGTTGGCCTGTCGTGATTAATTTCCTGAGTAACAAAGCGGCTGCCCAGGAGGTGGCTGACGAGATCACTGCCAATGGCGGCACAGCAGAGTTGTTGCCCTTCGACACCGGTGATCCCAAGGCGATTGAAGCAGCCCTGACACAGTGGGAGGAAGCCCATCCAGAGGACTGGTTCGGTTGTCTGGTCAACAATGCCGGTATCCGTCGTGACAACGTGCTGTTCATGATGTCGGATGAAGACTGGCACCGTGTGCTCGACACGACACTGAACGGCTATTTCTACATCACCCGTCATCTGCTGAAGCACATGATGCCCCGTAAGCGCGGCGGTCGTATCATCAATATGGCTTCCCTCTCAGGTGTGAAGGGTCTGCCCGGACAGGCTAACTACAGTGCTGCGAAGGCTGCCATCATCGGTGCCACGAAGTCACTCGCCCAGGAGGTAGGACCCCGTAACATCACCGTGAATGCCATCGCACCGGGCTTTATCGAGACCGACATGACGAAGGATCTGCCTGTAGATGACCTGAAGAAGATGATCCCGACGGGTCGTTTCGGCAAGCCCGAGGAAGTGGCTGCACTCGCTGCCTTCCTGGCTTCTGACGAGGCAGGCTATATCACTGGTGAGGTGATTAATATTAACGGCGGACTTTATACTTAAAGGTAAAAAGGTAAAAAAGTAAAAAGGTAAAAAAAGTAAAAAGGTAAAAAGTGAGAAGGGTCGTCATCACGGGGATGGGTATCTGGTCGTGCTTAGGTACTGATCTGGAGACTGTGAAGGAGTCGCTCTTTCAGGGTAGGTCAGGTATCGTGCTCGAGCAGGAACGACTCACCTATGGTTATCGCTCCGGTCTGACAGGACAGGTGGAGACGCCTGTCATCACCAAACAGATGTTGGACCGCCATACCCGTGCCGGTATGTCGGAGGAGGCGCAGTATGCCTATATGGCGTCGCGTCAGGCCTTCCAGCAGGCCCGGATCGATGACGACTACCTGCGCCAGAATGAGGTCGGCTGTATCTTCGGCAACGACTCCTCTGCCAAGGCTGTGCGCGAGTCGGCCATGCTCATGGATGAACAGCACGATACCGCCCTGTTAGGTTATGGTCGTGTGTTCCAGTCGATGAACTCGACGGTGACGATGAACCTGACGTCGATCTTCCACCTGAAAGGTGTGAATTTCACCGTCAGTGCCGCCTGTTCCAGTGGCAGTCATTCCATCGGACTAGGTGCGATGCTCATCCAACAGGGTCTGCAGGAGATGATACTCTGTGGCGGTGCTCAGGAGACCAATCCCTATTCGATGACCTCATTTGATGCCTTAGGTGTCTTCTCCGTCAGGATGGACGACCCCACCAAGGCCAGTCGTCCCTTCGATAAGGGCCGTGACGGTCTGATCCCCAGTGGCGGTGCTGCTGCCCTTGTGTTGGAGGACTATGACCACGCCATCGCCCGCGGTGCGACGATCTTAGCCGAGATCACAGGCTACGGCTTCTCAGGTAATGGCGGCGGTATCTCCGAACCCAGTGAAGACGGTAGTGTGATTGCCATGACCAGAGCCTTGAAAGCGGCAGGACTGGAGGTGAGTGACATCGACTATATCAATGCCCATGCCACCTCGACACCACAGGGTGATATGTATGAGGCCATCGCCCTCAACCGCCTCTTCCACGGTCAGCATGCCCTGATCAGTTCGACCAAGTCGATGACGGGTCATGAGTGTTGGATGGCAGGCGCCTCAGAGATCGTCTATAGCATCCTGATGATGCAGCATCACTTCGTGGCACCGAACATCAACCTCGAGGAGCCCGACGAATACTCCGAGCCATTGAACCTTGCCACCAAGACGATAGAGACCGAGGTGAACACCGTCCTGAGCAACTCCTTCGGCTTCGGAGGTACTAACAGTGCATTAATCATTCAAAGCATATGAAAGAAAAAGAACATATCAGAGAATTATTGGAAGACGCCTTGCCCTTAGTGGATTTCGACTCCGACTTCCTGTTCAGTGAACTCGACTCCTTAGGAGTGACCACCATCTTGATGGTCCTCTCCGATGCCTATGGTATCAGACTGGAGGCCACGGATGCCACCCCGCGTAACCTGAAGTCACTCGACAGTCTGGAAGCCCTTGTTGAGTCGAAATTAAGATAAGGCTTAGTCTGCGTGTTGGGCGATGGCCTGTGCCACGACATAGGCTGTGGTCCAGGCGGCCTGAAAATTAAAACCGCCCGTGACACCATCAATATCCAGTACCTCTCCTGCGAAGAAGACGCGGGGGAGGTGCTTGCTTTCTAAGGTATTCGGATCTACGGCTGTGAGACTGACACCCCCACAAGTCACAAACTCATCCTTGAACGCTGCCCTGCCTGCAATCTGATAATTATCATTACAGAGACAGTTCGTAAGGCGGTTCAGGTCTTTCTGTGTGAGATGCTGCCAACGATACTGCGCCCGTTCGCCTAAGGTCTTCTCCAAAAGATAACTCCACAATCTGGAGGGCAGATTAAATGGTCGTATCGTCGCCAGTTGTTTCTGGTGATGTCGGACGATGATGCTTTGCAGTTCCTGTTGTACTGCTGCATCCTTCTCACTGCACCAGTTGACGGCCAGGGGCATCTGATACTGATGCCCGTGCAATTCACGGGCAGCATAACTCGAGAGTTTAAGGATGGCAGGGCCGCTCATGCCCCAGTGGGTAATGAGCAGTGGTCCCGACGCCTTGAAGTTCGTACCGGGAATATAGGCGGTCGCCACTTCCACCACTGTCCCCATCAGGCCGCGCAATGCCTCGTCGGCGATATTGAAAGTGAAAAGCGAGGGCACTGCTTCTATGGTTGGAACGCCAGCCATAGAAGCAGTACCACCACCAGTTGTCACTGCGATATAATCGTAATCTGCGAGTTCGTCGAGGGAAGTGATTTTGTTTTGCGTACGGATGTCGATATGGTGTCGTCGGGCTTCGGCTAAGAAGAGGTTGATGATCGTGTGTGAATCCTGCGAAGCAGGGAATACACATTCGTCCTCTTGTGTCACCAGACGGACACCGTGATTTTCAAACCACTGATAGGCATCGCGGTAGTTGAAGGTCTTAAAGAGTCGTTTCATCAACCGATGTCCACGGGGATAGACCTGTGAGAGGTCGCGTACAGACTCAAACGAGTTCGTGCAGTTACAGCGTCCGCCGCCCGAGACTTCCACCTTCGCCAGTACCTTCTTCGACTTCTCGAAGATGGTCACTTCCATCTCTGGCATCATCTCCTTTAGGTTAATCGCTAAGAAAAACCCAGCCGCGCCCCCGCCAATTATCGCCGTCCTCAATTTTTTACCTTTTTACTTTTTTACCTTTTTACTTTTTTATCAAGATTCTCGCATCCACTGCCACCACGCCGTTCTCGTCAGCCAACAGCGGGTTGAGGTCCATCTCCTTGATCTCCGTGGCAAAACGGAGCAGGGTAGAGAGTCTCACGATGATCTCCGCATATTTCTGTTCGTTGATGCCCTTCTGTCCGCGTGTGCCCTTCAGGATCTTATAACCACGCAGGGAATGGATCATCGAATACGCCTCACCATAACTCAGCGGTGCCAAGCCCGACGATACATCCTTCAGTACCTCGACGAAGATACCGCCTAAGCCGCAGAGTACCACATGTCCGAAGCGTTCCTCGTATTTCGCACCGATGAAGAGTTCGGTACCCTTCAGCATCTTCTGGACCATCACACCCGTCGCACCATCGATCTGCATCATTCGGTCGTATTCCAAAGCTAAATGTTCCGCCGTACGGATGTTCAGGGCGACACCGCCCACATCACTCTTATGTACAGGTCCTACCACCTTCGCCACCACCGGATAACCTACCTTCTGGGCAAAGGCGATGAGTTCGTCTTTCGAGGTGCTCACCAGTTCAGGCACCAACGGGATACCCGCACAGGAGAGAATCTCGCGCACGGTCTGAGGCGGCACATACCCATTCTCCTCGATGCCCAGGATGATCTTGTGGAGTCTGGGGATGTCGATGCCATAGAGTTGTACCTCAGGCGGTGCAGGCATCGGCGTCTGCATGATCTGTGAGAGGGCTGTCGCCAGCGTTACCTCGTCGCTGAAGTTCACATGTCCCTTTGCCAGGAACTCCGCCACCTCCGGTCCTGCGGTGTGCAGACTGGGTAGGATGGGGAAGACAGGCTTCTTACAGGTCTGTATCTTCTGGTCGAGCACATCATAGGCCTCATAGAGTTGGGTGAGTCCGGGTGTGCCGTAGATCACGGCGATCGCATCGATTTGGTCAAATTGGTTTTCGCAGTAGTCGATGACGGTACCCAGTTGTTCCGCCGTACCAGTTGCCAGGAAGTCGATGGGGTTAGCAACCGATGAGCCCGGGAAGAGTTTCCCCTTGAGTTCGTCTGCCAGAGGTCCTTCGATCTTCGGTACGTTCAGACCGCCTTTTGACAGGGCATCGGTGAGCATCACACCCGGTCCGCCTGCATGGGTGACAATGGCGAAGTTACGGCCTTTCAAGGGCGGTAGGGTGAAGATACAACCCACGGTGGTGAGTTCCTCGCGAGAGAAACAGCGCACGATACCTGCCTTACGGAAAAGGGCCTCTACCGCCGCATCCGATGAGGCAATCGCGCCTGTATGACTTGACGCCGCCCTACTGCCGCTCTCCGACGAACCCGCCTTGATGGCGGCGATGCGACAACCCTTCTTGATCAGACTACTGGCATGGAACAGCAGTTTGTCGGGATTGGAGATGTTCTCGATATAAAGTAGTTTGACTTTTGAATCTTTCTCGGGATCGAAGTGCTCGTCCATATCCTGCAGCACGTCCTCGATGCCGATCTGTTTGCCATTGCCGATCGACCAGACGCTGTTGAACTGCAGTCCTTTGCTGACCGCACTCTCGAGGATGAACACCGCCGTTGCACCCGAGCCTGAGATGAAATCGACGCCCTTCGGACTCAGTTTCGGAATCGGGAGGGTGAACACGCTATGATGGTTGCGGTTCAGTAGACCGATACAGTTTGGTCCGATCAGGGCAGCCCCGTACTGCTCGCAGGTATCGAGGATACGCTGTTCCAGCAGACCACCCTCGTGCGTCTCCTCACCGAAGCCAGCCGAGATGATCACGAAGGCCCTGACGCCCTTCTCACTGCAGAGATAGTCCACGTAGTCGGGACAGAACTTCGCAGCGACCACGAGCACCGCCAGATCGGTCTGTGGCAGGTCCTTTACATCGTGACAGGCCTTGATGCCTTGTACGTCGTCTTCTTTCGGGTTGACGATTCTGAGTTCACCCTGATAGTCACCGCTGATGATGTTTCTGACGATTGCACCACCGGGCTTATGTACATTATTGGAGCCGCCAATCACGACGATACTCCTAGGATTCAGCAATTGTTCGTTTATCATAGGTGCATTTATTTATGCTGCAAAGATAGTGCAAATCGAATAAAATACCAAATTTATTTGGATATTTTTGAGATGCAGCCTATCTTCGAATGAAATTCAAAGATAATATAATAATTCATAATTTCCAAATGAAATTCAAATAAATTCTTTACCTTTGCCAGATAAAACCAATTTTAAGCAATTATGCAAAAGAAGATTTGGGCTATTTTATTCATAATGATGTTACCTATGTGGCTATTCGGACAATCATACAGTGAGCTTTGGAAAAAAGCAAATGAGGCAGAGGATAAAGACCTGCCTAAGACCCAGTATGAGGTGTTGCAGAAGATTGTAGCCAAGGCGGAGAAAGAGAAAGCCTACGGCCAACTGCTGAAGGCAGAACTGAATGCCGCTCAGGTGATGAGTGTGATCGCACCCGACTCACTGAAACCTGCAGTCGAGCAGATTCAGAAGCGCGGTGAGGCCACCAAGGACGAGGTCCTGCGTCTGGTGTATCAGACGGTGCTCTATCGGGTGATCAGCGATAACCGTGATCTCGAACTTCAGGCTACGCGCCCTACACTTACCCCAAAGATCTGTGAACAGTTAGCCCAGGTGAAGGAGGATGCCTATGAGCCCTTCGTCAAAAAGGGTTCTGACAGTCACTATTTCAACCACGACCTGCTGAGTATCGTGGGTTATGAGTTGGACGACCTGCAGCCCCTCTACGACTATTATACCAAGACGGGCAACCGTCAGGCTGCCTGTCTCGTCGTGGCGCAGTTGAAACAATATGCGCCGATTGAGGAAATCGATGCCCTGATCCAGACCTACCGTGATCTGAAGGAGTGCGGCGAACTCGCGATCAACCGCTATGACCGGATGTACGGCAAACCTGTCGCTGAGCGTGTCGCCTATATCCACTCGGCTCTCGACCAGTGGGGCGGTTGGAAAAGGATGGGTGTGTTGCGTAACGCGGAGAAAGATCTCACCAATCCCCAGTTCCATGTGGCTTATGACCATCAGGTGGTGACACCCCAACAGTCACAGACGGTGCAACTCAGGAATCTGCGTCACCTCTCATCTCTCACGATGAAGGTGTATCGGTTGAATGCCAACGGCGATCTTGATGACTCGCCTACCTATGATAAAGGTTATCAGAAGATCAAGAAACTCATCAAGGGTGTGGCTGCCGAGGAGACGCGTACCTATACGGGGAAGGCGCCTTATGAGTTCTTTGAAGACTCGCTGACACTTCCCGCCCTGCCTGTGGGTGTGTATATGGTGGAGTTTACCTCCGCCCCAACCACGGAGCCTGTGCGTCGCCTCTATTATGTGACCGATGTCTATACCATCATGGAGTCCCAGCCCGACGCCCTGCGCTATGTCGTGGTGCATGCCTCCACAGGTCAGCCCATCCCGAAGGCACATCTGCGTATCAAGGAGCGGAACTACGGCAATGATCATGTGTTGAATGTGGTGACGGATGCCAAGGGTGAGTATCTCCTGAAGACCGACCGTCTGCATCGTCAGCGTGAGGTGTTTGCCTATACGGATGACGACAAGGCTTGTCCAGAACTCAACGCCAACAACCAATACAGCTACTATCACGGTCAGGATCAGGTGTCACGCACCTGTATCTATACCGACCGGAGTATCTACCGTCCAGGTCAGACCGTCCATGCCGCTGCCATCATCTATGAGGTGCAAAAGGGTATGGAACATGCCGTGACCGCCCATAAGCATGTGAACTTCGTCCTGAATGACGCCAACGGTAAGAAGGTGGCAGAGCAGAGCACCACGACCGATGACTTCGGTACGTGTGCCGCCGAACTCACGATCCCCGTTTCTGGTCTTTCGGGACGGTTTACCGTCCGCGTCAACGGTCAGTCGCATGTGATCCGTGTGGAGGAATACAAACGTCCCACGTTCCATGTCGATTTCCCCGAAGTGAAACAAGCCTATGCCGCCGGTGATACCATCCAGGTGAAGGGTGTGGCTCTGAGCTATGCCGGAGTACCGGTACAGGAGGCAAAGGTCAGTTATAAGGTCACCCGTCGCACCGCCTTCTGGTGGTGGTCCTACAGCCGTTACTGGGATTCTGCCGTCTTAGGCTATGGCCATGACGGGGTAGAGGTGTATCAGGGTGAGGCCGTCACCGACGCAGAGGGTCAGTTTGAGGCCCAGGTGCCCTTCAATCTGCCCGAGACGAGTCATCCGATGTTCTACACTTTTGTGGTCAGTGCCGATGTCACCGATACAGCCGGTGAGACGCATCATGGCGAACTCTCCCTGCCGCTCGGTAACCGTAAGCAGGCCCTGAGTGTCGATCTGCCGGAGAAGGTGCTGCGCGACGACCAACCCAAGGTCACCTTCCACCTGTTGAATGCCGCAGGCAAGGATCTTGAGGCGAGTGTGCGCTATCGTATCGACAAGGGACAGTGGCAAGCGGTGAAGACGCAGCAGACTGTTGCCCTCAGTGAGAAACTGAAGAGTGGCAAACATTCGCTGGAGGCCATCTGCGAGGGCGATACGCTGCAGCGTGACTTCGTGGTGTTCTCTCTCGGCGATACCGCTCCTGCTACCACAACTGACGACTGGTTCTATCAGTCCGCCACGCAGTTCCCTGCCGACGGCAAGCCCATCACCATCCAGGTCGGCTCTTCTGCCCCCGACGTGCATATCGTCTATAGCCTCTTTGCCGGTGAGAAGGTCATTGAGAGCGGATCGATCGACCGCAACAACCAACTGATCAACCGTCAGTTTACCTATAAGGATGACTACGAGAACGGTCTGTTGCTTACCTTTGCCTGGGTGAAGGAGGGCAAGTGCTATACCCATACCGCCCATATCAAACGACCGTTGCCCGACAAGAAACTGAAACTGCAATGGACCACCTTCCGCGACCGTCTGACACCCGGACAGCAGGAGGAGTGGACGCTCACCATACTCGATCCGCAGGGTAAGCCTGCTGACGCCCAACTGATGGCGACGCTCTATGACCAGAGTCTCGACCAATTGCAGGCACATCAGTGGTCTCTGATGCCTTATTACAACCTGCCGATGCCTACCAGCCGTTGGACGTTCCCCTCCCGTTATCAGGTGTCGGCCAGTGCCTCCTACGACTGGAAGCACAGCAATGAAGGTCAACTGGTGTTCAGCGTCTTCGACCACGATGTCTATCCCATGCCGTATTACAGACATTATTTCACCCGAGGGGCTGTGATGGGCTCCCGGATGAAGATGAGCGCGGCTGCAGGTATGGTGATGGATGAGGCGATGCCGATGGTGGCGATGGCAGAAGTGGCGGAAGAGAAAGCGGTTGCAGTCAATGATGAGGCTCCCGACACCGCCGCTGAGACCCCACAGGAAGAGAGTTCTGTGCAGGTGAGAGAGAACCTGAACGAGACTGCCTTCTTCTATCCCCAACTCACCACGGCGGCTGATGGATCGGTCGCCCTGAAGTTCACCTTGCCAGAGAGTCTCACCACATGGCGCCTGCTCGGTCTCGCCCATACGAAGGATCTGTGCTACGGCACCATCGAGGGACTGTCTGTCGCCCAGAAGGATGTGATGATCCAACCCAACATGCCGCGCTTCCTGCGCGAAGGCGATGTGGCCACGATCTCCGCCCGAATCTTTAACACCAGTGAGAAGGACCTCACAGGCACCGCCGTACTCAGATTCCTCAACCCCGAGACCAACGCCGTCGTATTGGAACAGAAACAGACTGTCTCCATGAAGGCCGGCGGCACCACCCCCGTCACCTTTGATGTCCGGTCCCTTGCTTCGGCAGGCTCAGCAACCGTATCATCACGGTCCCTTGCTTCGGCAGGCTCAGCAACCGTGAATGGTCTTCTCATCTGTCAGATGACAGTCAGCGGAGCCAACTTCTCTGACGGCGAACAGCACTACCTGCCCATCCTGCCGGCTACCTCACATGTCACGGTCACCGTACCCGTCACCCAGCATCATCCGGGTGTCACCACGGTCGATCTGTCGAAACTCGTGCCGGCTGATGCCACCCAACCGAAACTCACGGTGGAATATACCAACCAACCTGCCTGGTTGATGACCCAGGCACTCTCTATCGTAGGTACCCCCGATAATGATAACGCCATCTCCCTGGCGGCTGCCTATTATGCTAATAGCCTCGGTCGTCATATCCTCAAACAGAACCCACAGGCCAAGCGCGCCTTCCAACTCTGGAAACAGGAGCCAGATGCCAACTCGTTGACGAGCGCATTGGAGAAGAACCAGGAACTGAAGGATCTCCTGCTCAATGAGACACCATGGGTGCTCGATGCCGACAACGAGACCGAACAGAAACAGCGTATGGGCGATTTCTTCGATGAGAACCTGATGCAGAACCGCCTGCAGCAGTCGCTCGATAAGTTGCGTAAACTCCAGCGTGCCAACGGTGCTTGGAGCTGGTGGCCCGAGATGCCAGGCTCGTTCTATATGACCGTCAGCATCAGTGAGATGCTCGTGCGTCTGAATGAGATGGCGGGTCAGCAGAGTGAGACCACCCAGATGCTCAATGCCGCCTTTAAGTTCATGGGTCGTGAGATCATTGATGAGGTGAAGGAAATGAAGAAGTGGGCGAAGAAGGGACACAAGCCTACCTTCCCCAGTTTCAAGGCCCTGCAGTGGCTCTACCTGGTCACCCTCGACGGTCGTGAGTTGCCCGCCGATGTACAGGAGGCCAATGCCTATCTGATGCCCCTGTTGAAGAAGGAGATCAAGAACCAGTCGCTCTACGAGAAGGCCCTGACGGCGATCATCCTCTCGAAGACCGAACCGAAACTGGCTGCCGAGTATGTGCAGTCGCTCAAGGAATACACCGTCTATCGGGAGGATATGGGTCGTTACTACGACACCCCGCGTGCCAGCTATTCCTGGTTCGACTATAAGATCCCCACCCAGACCGTCGCCATTGAGGCGATGCAGCGTCTGACGCCTGCCGATACCGAGACGATCACGGAGATGCAACGCTGGCTGCTCCAGTCGAAGCGCACCCAGGCATGGGATACCCCCATCAACAGCGTGAATGCCGTCTATGCGTTCCTGCAAGGCAGCAATGCCCTCGCCCCGCAGGAACTGTCGGTGCTGAAGGTGGATGAACAGCCTTTGGAACTGCCCAAGGCCACTGCTGCCATCGGTTACGTGAAGACCAACGTATCTGCCGAGAGCAAGACGCTCACCATCGAGAAGTCGTCGGAGGGCACGTCCTGGGGTGCTGTCTATGCCCAGTTCATGCAGCCCACGAAGTCTGTCGAGGCATCAGCCTCCGGTCTCACCGTCACCCGCGAACTTATATCTCCTTCCGGATCTACGGTTAGTGAGCCTGTCGAAGCAAATGTTGGTGATCGCGTGAAGATGCGTATCACGATCATCGCCGACCGTGACTACGACTTCGTACAGGTAATCGACCGTCGGGCAGCCTGTATGGAACCCGTGCGCCAGTTGAGCGGCTATACACAGGGTGCCTACTGTACCCCGAAGGACTGTTCTACGAACTATTACATTGATATGCTCTCCAAGGGAAAGCACGTCATCGAGACAGAATACTACATCGACCGTACCGGCACTTACGAGACGGGCCTCTGCACCGTCAGCTGTGCCTATGCGCCTGAGTTCAGGGGTACGGCGAAATCCATCACGATAGAGGTGAAAAAGTAAAAAGGTGAAAAAGTAAAAAGGTAAAAAAGTAAAAGAGTAAAAAAACGATATGATGAATTTTCAAGTTAATAAGAAGGTGTCTGGTGTGGTAAAATGGTTTTTACCTTTTTACCTTTTTACCTTTCTTCCTTTAAGTGCCACTGCACAGAAACTGGTAGTGTCCAAACCCGTCCTGGAGTGCGGTCGAACAGGTTTTAAGCAACCTGTCACCGCCACTTTCGAACTGAAGAACAAAGGTCATCGCCGCCTGTTGATCGAGAGTGTGAAACCCGATTGCGGCTGTACCGATGTCGAGTTCCCCAAGGAGGTCGGGGCAGGGGATAAGTTCACCATCAAACTGACCTATGATGCCCGTCAACTCGGTCATTTCCACAAGATGGCCGCCATCAAGAGCAACGGTTCCAAACAGCCCGTCTATCTCACGATGAAAGGCATTGTCGTGGCAGAACTGGAGGATTATACCGGCAACTATGCCTATAAGATAGAAGACCTCCTGCTCGACAAGAATGAACTCGAGTTCGACGATGTGAACAAAGGCGATGCACCCGTTCAGGAGATCCATATCATGAACGACGGCGCCGATGCGATGACACCCACGGTGATGCACCTGCCGTCCTATCTCAGTGCGAAGGTCGTACCAGAGAAACTCTTCCCCGGTAAGACGGGCACCATCAGTGTGACGCTGAACTCCGAGAAACTGCGTGACTACGGTCTGACACAGTCCACCGTCTATATCGGTCGCCAACTCGGTGAGAAGGTCAGCGAGGACAACAGCATGGGTGTGAGCATCGTACTCCTGCCCGACATGAAGAGTCTCGATGCCGCCAACAAGGCCAATGCCCCGAAGTTGCAGATCTCTACCACCGATATCGACTTCACCAACTTTGAAGGCAAGTCGAAGAAGACGGCTGAGGTCATCCTGGAGAATACGGGTGCTTCGGTATTGCAGATCTCCTCGATGCAACTCTTCACGCGCGGTCTGAAGGTCACCCTCGACCAGCGTAAGATCCAGCCGGGACAATCCACGAAGATCAAGATCACGGGAATCGCCAGTGAACTGACGAAGGTGCGCACCCGTCCGCGTATCCTGATGATCACCAACGATCCCGACCATGCCAAAGTAGTCATCAACATTAAGAAATAATATGGAACATCCCGAGAACAGTTCAGAATATGCAGGCCTGCAGGTGAACAGCGGCGTCGAACAGCCCTCGATCATCAACCCCTATCTGAAGCGCAACCGTATCCGACGCCGTGAACTCTCACCGGCAGAGATGGTGGAAGGTATCCTCAAGGGCGATGTCACCGTCCTCTCACAGGCAGTCACCCTCATCGAGAGTGTGAACCCCGATCATCAGGCGCGTGCCCAGGAGGTCATCAACAAGTGTCTGCCCTATAGCGGCAACAGTGTCCGTGTGGGTATCAGTGGCGTACCAGGTGCCGGCAAGTCCACCTCCATCGACGAGTTCGGCATCCACGTGCTCCGTGAGAAGGGCGGTCGTCTGGCAGTCCTCGCCATCGACCCCTCCAGTGAGCGCACCAAAGGTTCTATCCTCGGCGATAAGACACGTATGGAGAAACTCGCCCAGCATCCCGACTCCTTCATACGTCCTAGCCCATCGGCAGGCTCTTTGGGCGGTGTTGCCCGTAAGACGCGTGAGACGATCATCCTCTGTGAGGCAGCAGGCTTCGATAAGATCTTCGTCGAGACCGTCGGTGTCGGACAGAGCGAGACCGCCTGTCACTCGATGGTCGATTTCTTCCTGCTCATCCAGGTGGCAGGTACGGGTGATGAACTGCAGGGCATCAAGCGCGGCATCATGGAGATCTCCGACGGTATCGTGATCAACAAGTGCGACGGCGACAATGTCGATCGCTGTCAGATGGCGGCCACGAACTTCCGCAACGCCCTCCACTTCTTCCCGATGCCCGAGAGCGGTTGGATGCCCAAGGTACTCTGTTATTCGGGCTTCTACGGCACAGGCGTGAAGGAGATCTGGGATATGATCTACCAGTATGTCGATTTCGTGAAGGCCAACGGCTACTTCGACTATCGCCGCAACGAACAGTCGAAATACTGGATGTACGAGAGCATCAACGAGAACCTGCGCCTGAACTTCTACAACAACCCCGTCATCAAGGCCCAGTTGCAGGCAGCTGAGCAGACGGTCCTCGCCGGCCAGAAGACCTCCTTCATCGCCGCCCAGGATTTACTTGATAAGTATTTTGATTTATTAAAGAAATGATTCAAATAGAAATCGATGAAGGTAGTGGCTTCTGCTTCGGAGTCACCACCGCCATAAAGAAAGCCGAGGAAGAACTGGCACAGGGCAAGACCCTCTACTGCCTCGGTGATATCGTACACAACGGAATGGAGTGTGAACGTCTGCGAGAGATGGGACTGATCACCATCAACCACGACGATATGCGCCAGTTGCATGACGTGAAGGTACTGTTGCGTGCCCACGGCGAACCCCCTGAGACCTACGAACTCGCCCGTCAGAACAACATCGAGATCATCGATGCCACCTGTCCTGTGGTGCTCCAACTCCAGAAGCGCATCAAGAAGCAGTATGATGAGGGGAGGGGCAGGGGTGGGGCCTCCCAGATCGTCATTTTTGGGAAAAAAGGCCACGCCGAGGTCCTCGGCCTCGTCGGTCAGACCGAATCCAAGGCCATTGTCATCGAGAATTTCGACGAAGTGATGAAACTCGACTTCTCCCGCGACATCTACCTCTACTCCCAGACCACGAAGTCGCTCGATGAGTTCCATCGGATCATCGACTACATCCAGTCGCATATCGCCGAGGGCGCCACCTTCAAGAGTTTCGATACCATCTGTCGCTCGGTGGCCAACCGCATGCCGAACATCTCCAACTTCGCCACGAAGCACGACCTGATCCTTTTCGTCTGCGGGCGGAAGAGCTCTAACGGCAAGGTGCTCTTCAACGAGTGTCTGCGGGTGAACCCCAACAGCCATCTGGTCGAGGATCCTTGCGAGATACTTCCCGAGTGGTTGGAGGGCATCCAGACCGTTGGCATCTGCGGAGCCACCAGCACACCCCGTTGGCTGATGGAGCAATGCCGCGACGCCATCCTCAAAATGACATAACCGCCAACCACAAATCAGGGGCGAGCCTAAAGGGCATCCAATTGGAAGCCCTTTTTTGATTGAGTTTTTGTAGCCAAATAGAAGGATATTAGAAGCAATATGAGTAAGTTAGATTTTGAAAATGCGAAGTTATATCTCATAGACCTCCTGCGGGCTTATGGCCACAGGTTGATCATCGTAAAGATTAAACAGAATGGTGAAGAGGTGGAAGTTATGGCGAGAACCTTTGTCAAGCACCAACTCACTACCGCTGGTATTGAATTTCCATACAATGAACTCAACAAGAATTGTACGAAAATTATTAATCCAGATTTGGATAATGACGAATTGAGTATATTGTTCCATAGGGCTGTCTTTAATCTAGAAACAGCTTACTTGGAGGAATTCTGCAAGGGGAAACCAGAAGCAGAGGCGTATGTCAATTCTGTATATAGTTGGATTGAGCAGAAACAGGAGTGGCTTAATTGTACTTTCTCATATTATGCAGGAGAAGATATAGAGCCATTCCTTGAAGAGAAACCAAAGCCAAGATTGAACAAAGGTGATTTGTCTGTCGACCTCGATGTGTCAGAGGATAATGTGAAAGCTCTAAAGAAGATGGGCTTTAAGCAGATCTCCAGTGTTAAGGCAATGATGCAAGTGTTCTGGGCGTTCGCATCACATAGAAAACCTATTGAGAACGCCATGAAGGATGCCATATTTTCAATTACGGTAGATGAAGATGCTGCGGACTATCTTGCTTCATATCGTCATTTCTATAACAGTTTCATACAGGCGAAGATTGAGAGAGATGCTTGGCCTATTGAAGAGGAAAAGGTCAAAAAGCACCAAGCCGAGTTAAAGGCACTGAACAAAAGACATCAGAGCGAACTAGAGGATCGAAATAATAAGCACAAGAAGGAAATAAAAGAGCTTAAAAGAAAGTATCATGAGGAATTACATAACAAGCTGCTTCAATACAAAGAGACTAATAAAAAATGTAAGGTAGTTATAAGAAAATTCCGTCAAGAACTCCTTAATCCTCGTGGCAAAGTCCATCAGATTTATGACCTAACAAAGGAAGAGGACATAAATGACTTTATTTCGTGGTTCCGGATTATACACAGGAAAGTTAAGAACCAGACCATTAAGAACATTGTCAAGATGACGTTCTCTGAGGATGAAGAAAAAGCGGAGTTATTTATAAAGATGGTAGAAGAATATAATTCCAGTCTTTTGGTTGATGAAGATATAGACGAAGATACCAATACAAACAAAGCCATCGACTCAGTGTTGAGTGATGGCTTGTAAAAGTGACGGTCGTTGTTCTGATGGGCAATAAACTTTTTGCTCCAAGAGTTTGGTAGTTCCAAAAACTTGTCGTATCTTTGCGGTCGAATAAATCATAAGATGACTGAAGAACATATCTTAGGATACGAGATACTTGAAGAAGAGAATAACTCCTTGCTGGTGGCAGAGGGTTATTCATGGCGGGGTTTTGCCGATGAATTGCAAGAGTTGCACTATCTGAAAGGCGCTCGTTTCATTAATCAACTTAAACAGATTACCTATTACGGCGAATTTCATCCTATAGAGGGAGAAACGAATATCTATAGTGCAGTTGGAGAAGAAAGTGATGATTATGAAAACCAGCTCAATGCTGCCCGTAAAGCAGTAGAGCATGGCTATTGTGTGTTTATCCTTCCCAATCCCAAAGGCATCCGAACTGCGGACTTTATCTTCGAGCGCAAGGGAGTGTATAAACTATATGACTTAAAGACAATCATGGGCAGATCGTCTGTTAGTAATAGATTGCTGGAGTCTATAGGACAGGCAAATCGTGTATTATTGAATATGGCTGTCGATTACAACCCTATAGCTTTAGCTCGTAACGTTAAGTCTTATTTCGAAAAGAATCCGAAAGCTGTTGAGGTCTTGATATTTAAGGGACATAAGTGCATTTCCGTTCTAAGAGAAGATGTCCAGAGCAAGACTTTCCATAAACTGTTCATAGCAAAATACATAAAATAAAAAGAGTTGCCAAAGCAACTCCTTTAAAATGGGCAGTATCGATAAAGCCTTACCCTCACGCGGGATTCTACCCGGATAGCCAATAGATAACCATTGACGGTGCAAAGATAAGAATATTATTCGTAACTTCCAAATAAATCCTCTATTTTTTTATTTTGTGAGTTGCTGGTAGAGTTTAAAGAGTTCTGCCACGCACTGGCTTTCGGTCATCGTATTGACGGGGAAACCGTAGGCTGCCATCACAGCCCGATCGTTGTCCTGGTGGGCACGGCGCAGTTCTACTGGCATAGTCAGTTCGTCGTAGAGGTCTGCCAATGATGAGTCAGGGTAGAGGGCCCGTGCGTCGAGGATAGCCTGTGCAGTTTGCTCTATCTTCGTCCGTTGCTCGTCTGTTGGATTCGGCCAAGGGAAGTTGTTATAAACCACATCCTTCGAATAGCGATAGTCGCTTTTTAATCTTCCACAAACCGCACGCATCCATGCCATGTGGACATTGCTTTCAAGAATTCCGAAATGATACAATGTTGCATCAGGGATAAGATTTACCTGATTACTGCACATTATATCAGGAGTCATAAATCCCATTGGCACATAACGACGACGTTCTGATGAGACTACTGGAATAATCATAAAATTATCATCAGGAATCACTTCTAAACCGAAGCGATTAGGATAATTTGCCGCCTTCAAAGTCTGAACTCTTTTACTGGATAGTCTATATTCTCGTACTTGTCTGATAATCTCCATACAATGGGGCATAGACTTTAATTCGGTTGGATTGCACTTACCTAAATATAAAACCCATCGTGGGCGTCTGTTTATAAATTCGTCTGCACCGTACCACTTATGGAAATACTTTTCCGAAGTAGGCTCAACCTTTAAGAACTCTATCTTGCTATCGTCTTTGAACATAAATAGATCATTATCTATTCGTTGGCTTCCTGTTAATAATGGAGGAATAGTACAAATAGGTTGATTACGGCTATTTATAAACACATCTGGCCCATCAATAAGATAGGCATTAATATTTGCTGCCTCTATCTTTCTGTCACCATCATAAATAAAGCAAGGCTTTACTTTCTGATAACTGAAACCAACGATAACGCAATGTACATGGGCTTTCAGTGAAGCCTCACTGTCCCAGCGGAATGTCCGATAAGCGAAGTTTATTCTTATGCCGTCGTCAAAGAGCTTATGCCAGAGGTTCGCCACTTGTTCTCCTTGACATATACTGTTTGTTGATACTAGGGCTGTCCGAGCCTGAGGAGCATCTTTCATCAATTCTGCTGCTTTCTTATACCAACAGCATACGTAGTCCATATTGCCTACGTTCTTCCATTTGGCTCCAAAGATGTCTATCACATCTTGCTTTTGACTCTCGCTCATCAGTCGTGCCCCTACAAACGGCGGATTGCCTATAATATAATTAAGGTGGTCTTTGGGGACGATGGATTCCCAGTCGGTGCGGAGGGCGTTGCCCTCATAGATGTTGGTGTAACTCTTCAGGGGTAGGAAGTCGATGTCCTGATGAATGATACGCTCTGTCTCTGCCAACATCTGTGCCTCACTGATCCAGAGGGCAGTAGTTGCCACAGTGACAGCAAAGTCGTTGATCTCGATGCCATAGAACTGATGGATGCTTACCTTGATCGGATTCAGAAACTCACCCATCATCATCTGACCGTGATAGCGTTCACGTATCACCTCATTCTCCAAACGACGCAACGAGAGATAGGTTTCTGTCAGGAAATTGCCCGAGCCACAAGCAGGATCGAGGAATGTCAGCGAGGCCAGTTTGTCTTGATAGGCATCGAGTTTGCGAATGCGTTGTTTCTCCACTTTCTCCTCCAGTATCTCATCGAGTTCATTGCGCAGATCGTTCAGGAACAGCGGATCAATCACCTTGTGAATGTTCTCGATGCTCGTATAATGCATGCCACCGCTGCGACGGGTCTCCGGATTCAGCGTACTCTCAAACACGGCGCCGAAGATAGTGGGCGAGATCTCACTCCAGTCGAAATCCAGACTGGCATTCTGCAGCAGTGTCTCCTTCAGTTCCTCGGTAAACTGCGGAATCTCGATTTCCTCTTCAAACAGTCCACCGTTCGTATAGGGGAAGGCTGCCAACTCTTCTTGCAGGTATTTGCTACGTTTCTCCTTTGGCGTATTCAGCACCTCGAACAAATCCCTCAGCGCCCTGCGCAAGTCCTTCGCCTCGTAGATGACCAGGAAATCATGGAATTGGTCTCGGCTGAAAATACCGGCATCCTCAGCATAGAGACAAAAAACGATTCTCACACAAAGGATATTCAGCCAGCGGAGGGCCTCAGGCGAATTGTCATCGTATTGCTTCAGGAGTGCCTCGTAGATACGACCTACAATCTCACCAGCCTGTATCGACACCTCCATCTCCTTCGACAGATGGTCGCTCTTGGCATCCACCAAGAACTGCAGGCGATAGTATTCCTTACCTAAGTTTTCGAGCAGTATCTGTTCGGGCTCACCATTGGGCTGCTCCATGTCATAGACCAGAAACTCCGAGAAGTTGCAGGTGACGATCCATCGCGGATGTTCCGACACGGGCAGACTGACCACATAACGCCGTGCCTGCTGGAAGGGATTCAGCAACGAGCCGTCGCTCTGACGGATACCAGCACGTAAGTCCTTGCCCAACGACTTCTGCTCGATGAGAACTTTTGTGGAAAGGATGCGCCCATCGATGAAGTTCGAGGCATCCACCATCCGATGATCCTCGAAGGTGATAAAGCCGTCGGAAGGTGTCTCGATACCATACACGTTGCTGAGCAGGTCGATCCAGAACGACTGTGATTCCCCCCGCTCATATCCTCTGCCTTTCCACCGCTCAGCAAATGCCGCAGCGGCAGCAGCCTGTTGCTTGTCAGTCTTCATTAACTGCTATTCGTTATAGCACTGCTGACTTATCGGGATTTGCGACGGGCTTAAACTAGCGAGACCTCAGGACATAGAAAAGG
>Ga0256404_1006544_pt1 | contig 19197 bp, 19 predicted proteins | sample RumenRJG_01DNA_FD_185990 | JGI IMG/M metagenome (GOLD analysis project Ga0256404, IMG submission 185990) | Bovine rumen microbial communities from Lethbridge, Alberta, Canada - RJG_01 | ecosystem: Host-associated > Mammals > Digestive system > Stomach > Rumen | place: Canada: Alberta | collected...
AACGATATGAAATACTAAAAAAATACCAGGCCTTCCTCAAGGCACAACGAGAGAAAAAGTAACATTTATAAATCTGTATAGAAAAAATTATAAACTTACTAACATGTGTGCCGTACTTAATATAAGCTCTAAAACTTATTATAAATATAGGAATAAGGAAGATCCTGATTATTATGATTATTTAATAATCAAAGAAATATTTGATGAATCTAAAGGTACATATGGATATCGTAGGATTGTTGATGGTCTATTCCAGAAATATGGTGTAATTATGAATGGAAAAAAAGTATTAAGAATAATGAAAAAGTATTATTTAATGGCTGAATATATAAGAAGAGCAAAGGTTAACCATAAAAATCAGAGAATAGAAGATAATGTGAAACCCAACTTATTAAATAGAAATTTTACTACTGATAGACCTAATAAGGTATGGGATACAGACATAACATATTTAATATTTAAAGGTTCCAGAGCATATTTATCCACAATAATTGATTTATATGATAGGCATGTAGTTTCATATATAATATCAAAAAGAAATGATATAAAATTGGTTATGGATACTTTAAATCAGGCTTTATTAAAAGAAAAAGATGTACACGGATTGATCATTCATAGTGATCAAGGTTTCCAATATACATCTTACGAGTACAAAGTTGTATGTGAATCAAATGGAATACAAATTTCTATGAGCAGAAAAGGAACTCCAATAGATGATTCCCCTATAGAAAGCTGGCATGCTCTTCTAAAAAAGGAAACTTTGTACAATAATAATATTACATCTTTACAAGAATATATTCAACTTGTAGAAGATTGGATATTATTTTACAACACATCTAGATTAAAGTCAAAAGTAAAGAGAAAGAGAAAAACTTACACAAAAAGAGAAAAATAATTTTCTCTTTTTAATCGACTAGTTTTTTTATTTGTGTCTCCTAAATGGGGTTCACATCATTATTATCTAGATTATTTTTGTTCTAATAGTGGTTTTAGGAATTGTCCAGTGTAAGATTCTTTTACCTTAACTACTTCTTCTGGGGTACCTTTTGCCACTATATTTCCTCCTTGGTCTCCTCCTTCTGGTCCTAGGTCTATTATATAGTCTGCTACTTTTATTACGTCTAGGTTGTGTTCAATAACAATTACTGTATCACCATTATCTACTATTCTTTGTAGTATTACTAATAGTTTTTTAATATCTTCACTATGTAATCCTGTTGTTGGTTCGTCAAGGATGAATAAACTTTTCCCAGTAGGTTTCTTTTGTAATTCTTTTGCTAGTTTAACTCTGGCTGCTTCTCCTCCTGATAGTGTTGGAGCACTTTGTCCTAATTTAACATAAGATAGTCCTACATCTTGTAACATTTGAAGTTTATTTTTTACTTTTGGATGATTTTCAAAGAATTCTAATGCTTCTTCTACTCTCATTTCTAGTACATCGTATATTGATTTACCTTTATATTTAACTTCTAATGTTTCACTATTATATCTTGTTCCTCCACATACTTCACATGGTACATATACATCTGGTAAGAAATGCATTTCTATTCTTTTTACTCCATCTCCCCAGCATGCTTCACATCTTCCACCTTTTACGTTAAATGAGAATCTACCTTTATCATATCCTCTTATTTTTGCTTCTTTAGTTTGTGTGAATACGTCTCTTATATCGTCAAATACTCCTGTATATGTTGCGGGATTTGATCTTGGTGTTCTTCCTATAGGTGCTTGTGATATATCTATTACTTTATCTATATTTTCTAGTCCTTTTATTTCTTTATATTTTCCTGGTTTTAATTTTGTTTTATATAGATTTGAAGCTACTGCTTTATATAGTATTTCATTTATTAAACTACTTTTTCCTGATCCTGATACTCCTGTTATACATGTAAGTGTTCCAAGTGGAAATTTAACATTTATATTTTTTAAGTTGTTTTCACTTGCGCCTTTTATTTCTATATATTTTTTATTTCCTTTTCTTCTCTTTTCAGGTATTTCTATTTTTCTTTTTCCTGATAGGTAAAGTCCTGTAATACTATTTTCGTTTTTCATTACTTCTTCTGGAGTACCCTTTGCGACTACTTCTCCACCATGAATACCTGCTTTTGGACCTATATCTACTAAGTAATCACATGCCATCATAGTATCTGTATCATGTTCTACTACTATTAATGTATTTCCTAAATCTCTCATTTCTAACATTGATTTTATTAGTCTTTCATTATCTCTTTGATGTAATCCAATACTTGGTTCATCTAGTACATATAAAACTCCTGTTAGTCTTGAACCTATTTGAGTAGCAAGTCTTATTCTTTGTGCTTCTCCACCTGATAATGTTCCTGCAGTTCTATTAAGTGTTAAGTATTCTATTCCTACATTTATTAGGAATTCAAGTCTTGAATTTATTTCTTTTACTATTAGTTCTGATATTTCTTGTTGTTGTTTTGTTAGTTTTAAGTTTTTCATAAATTCATGCAAGTCTTTTATACTTAGTTTTGTTACTTCATAGATATTTTTTTTATTTATTAATACTGATAGAACTGATTCGTCTAGTCTTGAACCATGACATGTTGGACATTCTAGTTCTGTCATATAGTTTTCTATCCATTCTCTAATCCAAGAGCTTTTTGTTTCTATATATCTTCTTTCTAGGTTAGTGATTATTCCTTCAAAAAAGTCTTTTTTTGTTCTTGTATTTCCTGTTTTTGATTTATATTTAAATTCTAATATGTGTCTTGAACCATATAGAATTATATCTAATTCTTCTCTTTTTAAATCTTTTACAGGTTTATCTAAATCAATATTATAGTAGTCTGCAGCTGTTTGAATTTCTGTATATGTAGTGTTATCTTCATCTGTATTAATTGCGACTATTGCGCCTTCATTTATACTTTTCGTTTTATCTGGTATGATTAGGTCTTCGTCTATTTTATATTGAATTCCTAATCCTTTACATTCTTTACATGCTCCATATGGTGCATTAAATGAAAACATTCTTGGTTCTAATTCTGGTAATGAGAAATCACAGTCTGGACATGCATATTTTTCGCTCATTAAGAACTCTTCTTGTCCAACTACATCTATTAATACTTTTCCTTTTGATAGTTTACATGCATGTTCAATTGATTCATAAAGTCTTGATCTTATTCCTTCTTTTATTATTAATCTATCTATTATAAGTTCTATATTATGTTTTTTTGTTTTAGATAATTCAATTTCTTCTGATAAATCATGTTCTTCTCCATCAATTCTAATTCTTACATATCCATCTTTTCTATAGTCCTCTAATAGGTCCTTAAATGTTCCTTTTTCTCCGTGAATTGTAGGTGCCATTACTCTTATTTTTGTGTTTGGTTCTAGATTAAGTACTTGGTTTGTCATTTCTTCTATACTTTGACTTGATATTGGTTTATGATGGTTTGGGCAGTATGGTACACCAATTCTAGCAAATAGTAGTCTTAGGTAGTCATATATTTCTGTTATTGTTCCTACTGTACTTCTTGGATTTTTATTTGTTGTTTTTTGATCTATTGATATTGCAGGTGACAATCCTTCTATTGAGTCTACGTTTGGTTTTTCGGATCCTCCCAAAAATTGGCGTGCGTATGCGCTTAGACTTTCTACATATCTTCTTTGTCCTTCTGCATATATTGTATCGAACGCAAGCGAACTTTTTCCTGATCCTGATACCCCTGTCATTACTATTAATTTATTTTTAGGTAGTTCAAGATCTATATTTTTTAAGTTATTTTCTCGTGCGCCTTTTATTATTATTTTATCCATAAATACCTCCAAAGTGTTTTCTATTATACTACATTTTTTTTATTTTTGTAATGTAAATTTTACCATTTTATTTTATCATACATTTGTTTGTTTATCAAGTACAAAAAAAGATAGTTTTACTATCTTGATTTTATTAGATTAATATAATAATTTACTTTTTCTGGCCAGGCTGTACTTCCAGCATATTTTTTTGCCATTAGTTCTGGTGTATTTAATCCTATCCCAAAGTAGTTATTTGACAGATTATCTATATATCCTTTTATACCATCTTCTAATGTATCAAATCCTCTATATCCATAGTTTCCACATGTTGGTGAACCTTTTTGTCCTCCAACGTTATTACATTCTACTGTTAGAGTGCTGCATCTTCCATTGCATCCTGTTTCATGTAGTGAGATAGCTACTGCGATATATGGGTCTACTCCATGAGCAAGTGAATATTCTGCATATAATCTTCCATATCCGTGTAGTTCATTTTTTAGACTTCTATCTAATTTTTCAGCAAGTTGATCCATTGTTAATCCATCATATACTATTAGTGTTTTTAGGTATTCTTGATATTCATTATATTCTTGTCTCTTTTTTTCTATTAGTTTATCATTTAATTTATTTACCATATAACTATCAAAAGTATTTACTGTTATTTTATTTATATCTGCTTGTGCTGAATAATAATTTTTTGCAGCTATTTCTTTTAGTTCTTTTTGTTCAAATTTTATGTTTTTATATTTAGTAATATCTATTGTTATTATTCCTAGCATTATTACAAGTAGTGATGATAATTCTATTATTCTTTTCACTTACTTCACCCTTTACTTTTTTTATTTTTTTTCGTAAATAAATTTTATCATATTGTGGATTTTATGTCAAACAGTATACATTCTATTTACAAACAAAAAAGCATTATTTCAATGCTTCTTTTCTTGATAAATTAAGTCTTCCTTTTTTATCATATCCAAGTGACTTAACTATTATTTCGTCTCCTACTTTTACTACATCGCTTGGTTTTTCTACTCTTTTTTCATCTAAGTGTGATACGTGTACTAATCCTTCACATCCAGGCCATAGTTCTACAAAACATCCGAAGTCTTCTACTTTTACAACTTTACCATTGTATACTTTTCCGTCTTCTACTTCTCTAACTATATCCTTAATCATCTGAGCTGTTCTTTCAATTACTTCTTTATCGCTATGATAGATAATTACTCTTCCGTCGTCTTCTAAGTCTACTTTAACTGCATTTACATCTGTTACGGCATTTACATTACTAGCTTCAAGAATAATTTTTGTAATCATTTCTCCACCTTTACCAATAACATCTTTAATCTTATTTGGATTAATTGTGAATGTTAATGTCTTTGGAGCATATTTTGATACTTCTTTTCTTGGTTCTGGAATTTGTGCTTCTATAACATCAAGTATTTGCATTCTTGCTTTTTTAGCTTGAGCAAGTGCTTTTTCCAAAATTTCTTTTGTAATACCTTTAATTTTTATATCCATTTGAAGTGCGCAGATACCTTTTCTTGTTCCTGCTACTTTAAAGTCCATGTCTCCTAAGTGGTCTTCCATACCTTGAATATCAGTTAAGATTGTGTAATCATCTTCGTTTGTGATTAATCCCATTGCAATACCTGCTACTGGAGCTTTAATTGGTACACCTGCTGCCATTAGAGCCATACATCCTGCACAAATACTTGCTTGTGATGATGAACCGTTTGATTCTAATATTTCTGATACAACTCTAATTGTGTATGGGAATTCTTCTTCTGATGGAATTACTTGAGAGAGTGCTCTTTCTCCTAGTGCTCCATGTCCTATTTCTCTTCTTCCTGGAGCTCCGTATCTTCCTGTTTCTCCTACTGAGAATTGTGGGAAGTTATAGTGTAGCATGAATCTTTTTTCTGCTTCAAGGGACAATCCATCTAATATTTGATGTTCTCCTAGTGCTCCTAGTGTTACTACTCCTAGTGCTTGTGTTTGTCCACGTGTGAATAGTGCTGATCCATGTGTTCTTGGAAGTAAGTCAATATCTGTTGATAATGGTCTTATTTCATCCATTGCTCTTCCATCTGCTCTAGTTTTTTCTTTAACTACTATTTGTCTAAATATTTCGTATTCAATTTCTTCTAATACTAGTTTTACTTTAGTTATTAATTCTTTTAATTCATCGTCTTTTAAATTAGCATTTTCTTCTTCATATTTAGCAACAACTTCTTCTTTTACTTTATCAATTGCTTCATATTTTTCTATTTTATCTAAGATTCTCATTGCTGTATTTAGTTTTTCTTCTGATAAACTTCTTACTTCATTTTTTAATTCATCTGTTATTTCAAGAACTTCATATTCCATTTTAGGTTGTCCAACTTCAGCAATAATCTTTTCTTGGAAAACACACAATTCTTTTACTGCATCATGTCCAAACATTAATGCTTCTAGCATATCTTCCTCTGAAACTTCTTTTGAACCACTTTCTACCATGTTAATAGCTTCTTTAGTACCAGCTACTGTTAATTCTATATCAGTAAGTTCTAATTGTTCTGCAGTTGGATTAATTATAAATTCTCCATTTACTCTTCCGACTTTTACACCTGCTATTGGTCCATCAAATGGTATTTTTGATATTGATGTTGCTAAAGACGATCCAAACATAGCAGCTAATTCTGGTGAGTTATCTTGGTCTACTGATAGAACTGTATTTACTATTTGTACTTCATTTCTAAAGTTATGTGGGAACATTGGTCTCATTGGTCTATCTATCATACGTGCTGCAAGTGTTGCGTTATCTGTTGGTCTTCCTTCTCTTTTAATGAATCCACCTGGTATTTTACCTACTGAGTATAGTTTTTCTTGATATAATACCATTAATGGAAAGAAGTCAGATAAGATATTTGCATTTTTTGATACTACTGCTGTTGATAATATTACTGTATCTCCATATCTTACTAGTACTGCTCCGTGTGCTTGTTTTGCTAATTCTCCTATTTCTACTGTTAATTTTCTTCCCCTGAAATCTAATTCATATACTTTCTTCATAAATCCTCCTAATTTCTAAAAATAAAGACACTAAAAAATTAGTGCCTGTTGTTTGTTTAATTATTTTCTTAATTCTAATGCTTTTACGATTTCACGATATCTATTTACATCGTGTTTAGCTAAGTAGTTTAATAAGCTTCTTCTCTTACCAACTTTCTTAAGTAAACCTCTACGTGAATGGAAGTCATGTTTGTGTTCTTTTAAGTGTTCAGTTAACTCTTTAATTTCTTCAGTTAATATAGCAACTTGAACCTCACATGATCCAGTATCGTTAGCGTCTTTACCGAATTTTTTAACGATTTTTTCTTTTGCTTCTTTTGTTAAAGCCATTGTAATCTCTCCTTTTCTTTAATACGCTTAATTCCTAGAATAACGTTGGAGTTTCATTCATCCAAGAAATAAGTACATATACACTATACAGTAAATTTTATTCATTGTCAAGAAATTTATTAGTTAAAGTTATTTGGTTATCATTTTCTTTACTTTGTCTAATAGTTTATTATATGTATCTTCATCATTCATTAATGTTATTGAAAATGTTTTATATCCAATTCTATTTATGCTTGTACCACAGTGATATATTTCTTCATTATCTATTATGAAGTATCTATCATGATATGTATTATCAAATATTACTTTTAAATTATTATATTGTTTATTATATATTTCTATATCAAGACTCGTTAGTAAATTATTTGGTTTTGTTATGACTATTACTTTTGTTTCTAACCTTTTAATAATGTCTAAAATTACATTATCTGCATATGAGTCTATTATTATTAATTCATTTTTAGCGTTTTTAAATATATTTAATATCTTGCTGTATGCATCATACATTTGACCTGCAAAGTATATTTCAGTATCATTTGTCTTTTCTGATAATTTGTCAAATGATTCTTGTAATAATCTAATTTTTTCACTATTTGTTTTTATATCTTCTGTATTTTTAAATACTTGATTATTAATATATTTTTGTTCTAAAAGGTTATCTGAAATATATTTTTTCATTTTTATAAATGTATCTACAATTTTCAAACTCATCTTAACTGCAATTTCGCTCTTTAAAATTCCTGAAAGCATTGTAATTCCATGTTCAGTGAATACATATGGCATATATCTTCTTCCTCCATAGTTACTATTTAAACTTGAGGTGACATTTTGGCACCTCAAGTCTCTATATTCTTTTTCTGTTAATTGAAAACAATAGTTTTCCGGAAATCTTTCAATATTTCTTTGTACTTGTCTATTTAGATTTTTAGTTTCATATCCAAATAGTCTAGCTAAATCAGAGTCGAGCATAACTTGTTTACCTCTAATTTCATAAATTAAATTTTCTATTTGTTCTTTTTCAATTACTTCATTCATATTTATTCCCCCTCTATTTTTTTGTCTTTTATTATAACAAATGCCTGCACACGTGTCAACATATAATTAATTATTTGTGAAAACTTTTTGATATTAATGAAAAAAATCAATAAAAAAATTAATAACATCTATATTCACTAAACATGCATAAATAATATGTATTTAGTCATTATATAAATATTATTAATATATTAATTTTATGTGAATTATTTATACATTATATCAATGTCCACATATGCATTTATTCCATCTATTCTACCATCGCTACATTGTTGCCACATTATGTATTCTCCTTCATATGTGTTATTGTCTGCGTATTGTGCTACCCAAATATCATAGTTTTTATCCCATAAATTTTCTAGATAATATTTACTACTGTATAGGATTGGTTTATATCCTTTATTTTGTACTTCGTCTAGGAATACTTTTGACATTTCATTTAATGTGTGAAGGCTTATATTATATGTATTAAAGTCTGTAAAGTTTTCCCAGTCATAAGCTATTCCTAGTTCTATATCATAGTCTTTAATTAAGTTTAATGTGTAGTCTATTTCTTGTTTTGCCATTTCTACACTATTTGCGTCACTATTAAAATATACTCCTACTTTTAGGTTATTCTTTAATGCATTTTCTATATTTTCAAAAAATCTTGGGTCTGTATATAATTCTCCATCTATATATGATCCTGCAGCTTTTATTATTACAAATTCACATCCTGCTTGTTTTACTTTTTCAAAATCTATATTACCTTGCCACTTTGAAACATCTATTCCAATACTTGTATTTGGTCCTTTATGTAGTTTTATAATATCTTGGAAGTCTACAAATGATTCTTCTTGTGGTTTTGGATTCTCTTCTGGTTCAGGTTTCTTATATACATTTAATATAAAGTCTTTTTCTGTTTTATTATTCGATGAGTCTGTTGCGATATATTTTAAATTGTATTCTCCTGGTGTATTTAAGTCATAGTTTCCTTCTATCTTACAATTTGGTCTTGCATCATAATTGTCTGCGCATAGAAAACTATTAACTAAGTCTATATCACTTTTTTCTTCTACCCATTTATTTCCAACTAATATTACTGGAGTTTCTGTATCTACTATATTTATTTTTATATTTTCTTTATATTTGAATATTTTATTCTTATAATTAATTTCTATATTTTGTTCTCCTACAGTATCTGTATTTATTTTATAGTTATTTAATAGGTTTATTTCTTCATTTATTAAGTCTTTTAATTCTATATTTTCGTATACTTCTATATCTTGTTTTGATAGTGTTAGTTCTATTCTGTTTTTTTTATAACGTTGTTTAAATATTAGTAATCCTATTATTAGTATTATTAATAATGTTGTTAATGTTATTATCATTTTTTTCATTTTATCACCTAATCCATTATATCATAAAAGAGCAGATTTTATATCTACTCTTTATAGTTTTAGTTTTCTTTATCATCGATATATTTATAATTCAGCACATTACCTCTTGATATTACTGATTTACCTAAATTCTTTTCAATATTATCTCTTGCTGCCTTAGCTGCACTTCCACCCATTTGAGCAATTTTTTTATTTTGTTCTAATCCATATGGTTTATGCTCTTTTGCAAGTTCTCTTGTTGCAATTTCACCTAAGTCTGTTAGGGCAACTTCTAAATCAGTCATATTATCCCTTAATGATTCTTTACGAAGTCCTTTATATGCTTTATACTCACTTGCTTTCATGCCAGACCATTCTTTATAAATTTCATTAGTTAGTATTGCATATTCCTTATGTTCTGTAATTTCTCCATCTTTCCATACATCTGTTAATTTATGTCTATCTTGAATACCTTTTAATCTTTTAGTAATCCATTCTTCATCAAAGCCTTTTGCTCTATATAAGTCTATAGACCTTTGTGCAGATATTGATGGATCAAATACTTCATCAATTCTTTCACTACCTAGTTTAGCTAACCACTGCTTTATAGGCTCTGCATTCTTTGAAGGAATTGATTCGATTATACGAAACATTCCTTCAATATCAACTACATCTGTTAGTCTATATTTACCATCTTGAGCTTTAAGTTTCAACTGGTCACAATTTGTGACCGTTTCATTTCCTTCCTCTTTTAATCTACTTTTTAATACATTCCAATAATGTCTTGGATTCTTACTTTCAGTAAGAACTGCTACTATATCCACGACACTGATATAGTATTTTTCTGATTCTTTATTCCAAACAGTTCTTATTGTTTCATTGTTGAATATCTTATTTATTAAATGCATTTTATCTTGTTCCATTTTTATTCCTCCTTAAACTATTTTGAACATATTTTTTTATAACAACATAAAAATAATATCACACAAACAAATGTATGTCAATAATAAATTAATTATTTTGAAATTTTTGTATTTATCCTAGTATATAAATAATTTGATTATTAATTACAGTAAAAGAGTAGAATTTATATCTACTCTTTTGATTTATATTTCTATTGTTTTAGGTGGATTTGTAAATGATGATATTGTTGCTGTTCCATTTTTAAAGTATAAAACTTCTGTATTATCATCGTGTTCATCATACATTCCTCTTAAGTTTGGATAATGATCTAACATATCTTTTTTAGCTTCTATTCTATCGTCTCTTACTAATTCTCCACTTAGTCTTATCCATTCTCCATTTTTGAATCCACATATTTCTACCTTGTTATTATTTTGAATTTGTTTTGAAACGTTTTTTTGTTTACTTGTTTGGATATATAATTTATCCTCAAATATATTTATTGTTCCAAATGGTCTTACTCTTGGTTGGTCTTTTTCTACTGTAGCTAAATAGTATGTATTGCATTCTTTTAAAAATTCATATATTTCTTTCATATCAATTCTCCTTTATTACATAATTATTATATCAAAAAAAGCAGACTCAATCTACTTTTTAGTTTGTATTTTATTAATGTTTACCTTGCCATCATAGTCGTCATAATAAAAATACCAATTGTCTTTTATTTTTTGTCTTATGAATATATTGTTTCCATGTAACTCTTTATTTTTTATTAATTCTTCTTCATTATTTTTTGAATATATTAATCCATAAGATTGTCCGCCTAACATTCCTTGTGCATCAATATAAATCTTAATATATTCTTCATTGCTTTTAAAGTTAAAGTAATCGTTGTAATAATATCCTGCATCTTTTATATTTTCAAGCGGGTTTTCTATTTTTGATTTATTTTCATATAGATCGTCTACTATTATTTTTAATTCATCTTCATTTTTATTTAATAAATTAATTGTTGTTTCTTTAGCACTATTATAATTAAATCTATCAAATTCTTTTTTCCATGATTTATTGATAGCCAGTTTTATTAATAATATCCCGCTAAATATTATCAATATTTGTATTATAAATATTATTATTATTTTCTTTTTCATATTAAACCTCTTATTTTATTCCGATTATATTTTCTCCATCAAATGTATAAATTAGTTTTAACTTATTCTTTTCTTTACTATATTTATAAAGTTTATATGGTGTCCATAGATTTACATTTAATTCAACAACAACATAATATTCATCATTTACTTTTAATATAGTATTACCAATTATGTCGTGTTTTTCTTTTTTTGAAACTAGTTTGATTATTTTTTCTAAATATCCTTTTATTTCAATATTATTTTCTAAATTATCTTTAATTGTACAGTTTTCAATCATCAATTGATTTAAAGCAATATTTTTTTCTATATCAGCACGGTTATTATAACAATTATTATCAACTTTAAAAATTTCTAATTCTTCGCTTTTAAATTCGTTTATACTTCTCTTATATTTCCAATTATTTATTTCATAGTAATTCATTTCATTGGTTGTTGTATTTTGCGTTATTACAAATGTTGATTTAGAAAAATCATTTTTATATATAAAATAGCATAATCCTAGAACAATACATATTATTAAAGTAATTAAAAATACTCTTTTTTTCATATTAAACCTCTTATTTTATATTAAATATTCTTTTAATTTCTTCTATATCGTCTATGACACTCCATGCTGCATCGATAATTATATCACTAATATTATTCCAGTCTTTTTTAAGACAAATATCATCGTGTAATATTGAATTATATAGTTCATCTAATGTACGACATATTATTTCTTTTCTATGTTCTTTATCACAACATTTTTGGAATGAAATATCATTTGGATATTTTATAATCATATATGTATCATCTGTATTATTAAGTGATATTTCAAATTCGTGTTCTCCAGATATTTTATAAAAAATTTTTTTAAAACTTTCAAAATCAATCATTATAATAACTCCTAAATATTTTATATCAATTTAATTATATCAAAAAAAGTAGATTCTATCTACTTTATACAAATATTTTATTATCTAATCTTAATTTGTCTGCGATTGTTACTATGAATTCACTATTTGTTGGTTTTGCTTTGTCTATATCAACACTATGTCCAAATATATCTTCCATTAAGTCCCAATCTCCTCTATTCCAACTTACTTCTATTGCATGTCTTATTGCTCGTTCTACACGTGATACTGTTGTATCAAATTTATCTGCAAGTTCTGGATAGAGTTCTTTAGTTATTCCTCCTATTGTTTCTGGGTGTTCATATATTATTCCTATTCCTTCTCGTATATATTGGTATCCTTTAATATGTGATGGAATTCCTAATTCATGAAGGATTTTTGTTATTGATATTTGTAAATTATTTTGTTTAAAGTTTATTTGTTTTCCTTCTTTATTTTTACTATTTGCTACTTCTATTATTCTTGATTCTAAATCTGTTAATTCAAATGGTTTTAATATAAAATAGTTAACATTATATTCTCCTACTTGTCTTATCGCGTCTTGTGAGTTATAACTTGTTTCTACTATTACGTTACAATTTAATTTTCTTCTTTTTATTTCACTTAATACATATAAGCCATCTTTTTTAGGCATTATTAAATCTAACAATACTACATCAAAATTATTTATATTTTTTTCTAATAGTTCTATTCCATCTTGTCCATTATGTGCGGTTAATACTACTTCTATATTTCCTGATTGGTTGAAATATTCTTTTACCATTTCTACTAAATTTATATTGTCATCTATCATTAATACTTTTATCTTATCCATTTTATATCCTCCTCTAATTTACAAAAGTATTATACAACAAAATGCTTTTTCTTTTAAAGAATGAAAATGTTCTAGTTTTGTCGATTGTTGTCGAAAATCCTAAAAAAAAGTCGCTGGGTTACAACAACTTCTTTAATCTTTCATTCCTTCTTTTATTACTGATGCAGTTTTTCCTAAAAATGTCTTTTTAATTTTATGTTCTTTTATTGTTTTTTTATAAACATCTAATACTCTTTCAGCATAGTATTTTGATGAGTATTGATCTGTTGAGATTTTTGCTTGATTTCCTAGTTTATTTAATAGTTTTTTATTATCTATTAATTCTTCAATATATTTTATATATTCTTCTTTATTATTAAATAGGTATCCATTTAATCCATTTACTACTGTATTTTGGAATGATTCATCATTTATACATATAACAGGAAGACTTGCGGCCATGGCTTCTATTACTGTTAATCCTTGTGTTTCTGTAGTTGAAGCTGTTACAAATACGTTTCCTAAATTATAATAGTAATTAATTTCATTGTATGGGACTTTTCCTGTTAGAATTATGTTTTCTTCTAGTCCTAATTTTTGTGTTTTTTCTTTATATTTATCATAATCAGGACCGCTTCCTACTATTACTAGTTTTATATTTTTATTTTTTTCTACAAAGTGTTTTTGATTATCTATTAAGAAATCTACATTTTTTTCTTGGCCTAATCTACCAATATAAAGGATTACAAAGTCTTCTTTTTTTAAATTTAATTGTTCTTTTATTTTATTTAGTTTTTCTTCTTTAATGTTTTCTTTATAGAATCTATCTATTTCTATTCCTGTTGGGATTATATGTACGTTTTTATCTACTTTATATTTTTCAATAAATAGATCATATGCTTTTTTTGTTGGCACTATTAATTCTTGGGCTGTTTTATCACAATAAAATTTTGTTAGGTGTTCTACTATTTTTTTACTTGTTCCATTGAAGTATCCTTTTGTTATATAGTGTACATAGTCTTCATACATTGTATGGTATGTGTGTACTAGTGGAATTTTCAATTGTTTTGCGATTATTCTTGCGAATGTTCCTATACCAAATTCTGTATGTGAGTGTATTACGTCTAGGTTCCAACTTTTTATTGTTTTTATAGCTCTTATTGGATATATTCCTGTTAGTCTATAGTCATATATTCCTGTTGGAATTCCCGGTATTCTTATTATGTTTTTTTCTTTAATATACTTCATATTGTCAGGATTTACTGTTACAATGAACACTTGGTGTCCTTTTTTTCTTAGTGCATGTTCAAGCATTGAGATACTTGTTGATACTCCATTTATATATGGAGGATACGTATCTGTAAATATTCCTATCCTCATATTATCTCTTCTTTCTTATGTTTAATAGTACTCCACCTATAATTACTCCTAAATAGTATGTTAGAGATCTCCATAGAAGCATTACTAGTGTTAGGGTTGAACCTGTTATGAATACTCCATAGAATTGTGTAAATGCGTATTCTAATCCTCCTGTTGCGCCTGGTATTGGTATAAATGTTCCTATTAGCATTACGTGTGCTGATGCGATTATTGATTCTAATACATTCATACTTTGGTAGTCCCCTAGTCCAAATATTATTATTACTGGAATCGAGTAAAATAATAATAACGCTACAAAGTTAAAGAATATTGTTTTTATGAAGTCTTTTTTATTTTTTAATAGTGTTTTCGCTCCTTCATGGAATTCTTCTATTGATTCATTTAGTTTATCTATTATTTTTTCTGACGCTTTTATTATTTTTAATTTGGCTAGTATTTTTACTATTAGTTTCATTATTATTTTATTTAGTTTTTTCATGAACGCTAGACTGAATAGTCCTACTATTACTATTACATTTATTATGAATCCTAGCATGATTAGATTTTTTATTATTCCTAGTTGGTTGAAAAGATTTAGATATTTATTTAGTATTACAGCTATAAGTCCTAATAATACTAAAGCAATTTGATATACAATAAAGTTTTGTATAGCGATATTAGTTGCATCTACTAAATGGATATTTTCTTTTTTGAATGCATATATTTGGTATGGTTGTCCTCCAGATGACGATGGTGTTATTCCATCAAAGAATTGTGTTATGAATACTATTTTGAATATTTTATTAAATGGAATATTTTTAAATTTTGTTACAAATGTATGTAAAGATAGTGTTCTAAAAAAATAGTATCCCATAACAAATATTAGTGCAATTACAATCCAAAATAAATTTAATTTTGTTAATCCATTTATTACTTCAAAAAAATTATCTTTTAATGATATATATAATACTATTATTGTTACTACTATTAGTAATAAAATATTTAATTTATTTTTTATTTCTTTACTTATTTTCATTTATTATCTCTATTCCAGGTAATTTTTTTCCTTCTAATAATTCTAGTGTTGCTCCTCCACCTGTTGATATATGTGTAAATGCATCTTTATATCCTAGGTTTATAACAGCGCTTGCTGTGTCTCCTCCACCTATTATTGTATTTTCTTTATTTTTTATTATTTCGCATAGTTCTTTTGTTCCTTTTGAAAAATCTTCTATTTCAAATTTTCCAACTGGCCCATTCCATATTATTGTGTTACTTTCTTCTAGATATGTTTTGAATAGTTTTATTGAACCATGTCCTATATCTAATCCAATATCTTTATCTTTTATATCACTTATAAATATTTCTTTTACATTTACTGGTTTTTCAACACTTTCTGAAGTTACTACATCTATTGGTAATATTATTTTATCTTGGTGTTCTTCTAACATTTTTTTACAGAAATCTAATGATTCTTCATCTAATAGTGATGATCCTATATTCATTCCTTGGGACTTTATAAATGTAAATGCCATTCCTCCACCTATTAAAATATAGTCTGCTATATTCACTAAGTTTTCTATTACTCCTATTTTATCTGATACTTTTGATCCTCCAAGTATTACTGTGAATGGTCTTTTTGGATTCTTAATTGCAGGTTCTAGAACATTTAATTCTTTTTCTATTAAGAATCCTATTCCGTTTGGTAAGTGGGAAGCAATTCCTACATTTGATGCGTGAGCTCTATGACTTGTTCCAAATGCATCATTTATAAATATATCTCCTAAAGATGCCCAGTACTTACCTAATTCTTCATCATTTCCACTTTCTTTTTTACCTTCTAAATCTTCATATCTTGTATTTTCTACTAGAATTATATCTCCATTTTTCATATTATTAATTTCGTTTTCTAGTAGTTCTCCTCTTGTTTCTGTTACAAAGATTATTTCTTTATCTAATAATTCACTTAGTCTTAAAGCAACTGGTTCTAAAGTGTTATATTCTTTATCTTCCTCAGTTTTAATTCTTCCTAAATGTGATAATAGTATTACTTTTGCATTATTATCTAGTGCATATTCTATTGTTTCTAGACTTTGTTTTATTCTATTATCATCTTTAATTTCACCATCTTTTATTGGTACATTAAAATCTACTCTTATTATTACTTTTTTTCCTTCTAAATCATAATCTCTTATTGTCTTTTTCATTGTCTTCACCAATTATTATTTTACTATTTTTACCAATAAAAAACAAGTATTTAGGTGTACTGATTTGACAATTTAACTTATTAAAAAATAGAAAGATTACTCTTTCTATTTAGGCTGTTATCTGTTTTTCTTTTAAGTAAGAATTATAACTATTTATAAATCTTAGATAATCATTTACAGCTATAGTTCCTATTTTAAATAATATATTGTCAGGTGGGATTGAGTATACTTCATCGCATTTTACTATGCTATCGGTTTTTAATCCATTTTTCCTATTTTTATCTAATGGTTCATTATATTTATATTTTGATTTTTCCTTACATTTTTCTCTATGTGATGATACTATCATGCCAAAAAATTCTATTGGTATTAACTCATTCTTTTCTTCATTAATAATTACAAACAAATGATTGTTGATATTTTTTCTAGTGTGTATTCCTTTTGAAACGAAGACTATATCTCCTATTTCATATGTATTATTATTTTTTATAGTTAGTCATCTCCTTTATTTTTTGAAATAATTTATATCTCCTTTGTGAGATTCTAACTTAACTGGATTTTTTATAAATGCTTCTGTATGAGGTTTGATTAATCCTTTTGATTTTGCTTGATTTATTATTTTTTTTACATCTTGTATTTTCTTATCAGATATTTTTTTATTATCTTCCATAAATACAACCTCCTTGATTTATTCTATCATACTATTTTTTTATTCGCAATATAAAATTAATTTTTTGTTAAGTTTTATAGAATCTCTTAAACTATATTTTATATCTATATTTTATGCATCTAAAACACCTCCTATAAAAATCATACGACATAAGAAAAAAAGTTCCTTAATTTTTATATAAATTTTCAAAAAAAAGAAAGATTTCTCTTTCTATTATATTTTATAAATTAATTGTATTTACTACTATTACAGGACGGAGACCATAAACAGCCGCATTTCCAAATCCAGGAACATTTAATCTTCCATTATCTGCTGCTATTGTAAAAATAGAATTACCTGTAGCTGAGCCTAACCAATAGCTAGTATTTATTAACCATTTTTGACAGGAATTATCCCGATTGCGTTTACAGTCTAACGCAGTTGCTTCTTGATATGTCATTAAGCCTGCAGATTTTACTATATTATTATTGGTATTTAGTATTGCTTTATAGTCTTCTATGTATGTATATACATTACTATTAGAATCATATACATATGGATAATTTGGATCAGTATAACTTCCAGGATAAGTACTTCCTACACCTGAATTCCAATAATTTGTTTCAGAAAAAAATATTGCTCCTTTTGTTGGATATCCTATAACATAAGCTGGTGCTTCTGAGCTTTGTTTTCCATAGCCTGGAGTTGATGATGGTATTGCTGTACAAGAACTACCTGATGTACATATATTACCTACTAGAAGGTTGTATTTTGCAATTAATTTTGTTTCACTTCTATTACTATCTATTACTAAAAATGGTTCACCAGCTATAGTTATTTCTTCACTTATTATTCTTTTATAATAACATGTTCCAATATTATAATCTTGTACTATTATTTCATCTTCATCTGATTCTTTGATATAACATTTATCTTCAATTTTAACCGCTGCTGCCATTGTACCAGCTTTTGATACCGATAATTTTGATGATGTATCTAATCCTTTGTATTGTCCTTTTAATAGATTAGCATCATATAAATCTTGTACTGTTATTTGTGTAGCCGTATCTATATTATTTAATCCTGCATATGCTTCTGCACTTATTTTTAGATTGTTCATAAAATTTTTATTTTTATCTTCTTGCATTTTTTTTAATGAGTTATTTAGTACTGGAAATGTTACTAATAATACTACTGCTAATACTGCTATTATTCCTAACATTTCTATTAATGTAAACCCTTTCTTCATTTTTCCACCTCTATTATATATTAAGTATATAATTTATTTTGTTTTTTTTCAAGTGGTAGGTACATATTTTTTATAGACGCATATAATTAATTAGAACAATAAAGGAGTGTGTGTTTAATTGAAAAAAGATAGAAATTGCGGTATGGGTATGCCTATTTATCCAAACTATATGCCTAATATGATGCCAGGTGTTCCTTCTATGAATATGGGTTATCCTATGAATATGGGTGAGGCAAATTATTATAATAGTTCATTTAATAATTCTAATGGTTCCATTGAACAACAATTATCTAGTTTAAATACTAAAGTTAGTTCATTAGAAAGAAGAATTAGTAATCTAGAGAGCTTAGTTGGTAATAATAATACAACTTATAATACAACTAATTATCAAATGTTATAAATCCCTTGTGGATTTTTTTGTATATTTTTTTTATTTTTGTTAATTTTATAT
>Ga0256404_1006547_pt1 | contig 19184 bp, 17 predicted proteins | sample RumenRJG_01DNA_FD_185990 | JGI IMG/M metagenome (GOLD analysis project Ga0256404, IMG submission 185990) | Bovine rumen microbial communities from Lethbridge, Alberta, Canada - RJG_01 | ecosystem: Host-associated > Mammals > Digestive system > Stomach > Rumen | place: Canada: Alberta | collected...
CCTACAAGGTGCTGGCCGACGAGGCCGTCACGCTGACCTTCAGCGGACAACTGCATGATGGCACCACCGATTGTATCGAACTGAAGAAAGGCTGGAACTGGATGGCCTATCCATGTGGGGAAGCGAAGAGCATTGCTGCGGCCATCACAAACGCGGAAGCAGGAGACACTATTGTTTCGCAGGACGGCACCACCGCCACGTATAACGGAAGTAGCTGGACGGGCACGCTCACCATGCTAACGCCTGGGCATGGATACCTCTACAAGTCTGTTTCTGCAAAGCAAATTGGCCCGTTCTGAAGCTAAATGTAGCTGCTGTCGTGTTGCTTCGTAAGCATGTAGCGACACTTACGTCACTGCTGCTCTACCACCCTGTACTCCGTGCCGTGGACTAAAAAAGTCATGATTATCCGCTATCCTACACCAAGCACTCATTTTCAATGGGTTATGGATATAATAACCGCTATTTATGCGTAATTATCCTACACCAACAAACTTTGGGGAGTCCGAACTGTCCGGACAAAAGTTCGGACAGTTCGTACGAAAGCAAACAGCCCCTGTTAGGACATCAAACAGCCCCTCACAGGACATCAAACAGCCCCTGTTAAGCATCCAAATAGCCCTGCTCTGGACACCGAAACTGCCAAACGAGGAAAGGCGTTGGTGTAGGATAAGTAGCGGATAAAATACAGATAATTTGTTTGCAACTAACTGTAAATCAGTATTTGGTGTAGGATAAGCGGATATATAACAACAATAATGTCTATTGAAGCTTCGGCTCGGGGATTTCCCGACCACGGCAGAAGCGGTGGGCTATCTGGCGGTCATCGCCGACATAGATAAAACGCTCCAAACGGTGTAACAGCGAGTACTCGGAAGGATAGAGCACGGCATCGTCGATGACCAGTGCATCGAAATCGTAACCAGGCTCAAAGCTGCCTACCTTGCCGAAAAAGCTGCCTGCCGACTTGGTGGCAATCCAGAATATTTCCGGGAGGGTGAGGAATGCCTTGTTGTGGTCAAGTTGGTAGTGCATCTTACTGACCTGAATGGCATAGACCAGCATTCGGAACATGTTGAGGTCGTGACCACCGCTGATGTCACTGCCTAAGCCTATGCGCACACCCTCGTCAAGTAGTGTGCGGATAGGTGCCATGCCTGACGACAGATTGAAGTTAGACGTAGGACAATGGGCAACCATCACACCATTCTTCTTCATCAGCTCCAGTTCGCTCCCCGCTGTCCATACGCAATGTGCCATGATAGTGGGTGTCTGTCCGAAAAGTCCGTAATGATTATAGGCATCACCATAGCTCTCACTATCAGGTTCCAACTCAGCCACCCACGCTATCTCAGAAACATTTTCAGACAGGTGCGACTGCACAGGTAACTGGTATTTCTTGGCTAACTCACCACACGCTTTTAGTAATTCCGGCGTACACGAGGGGACGAAGCGCGGCGTAATGATAGGACGAACGAGATTTGAGGTTTGAGGATTGAGATTTGAGGTTTGAGTGAACTCGGCGATGAGTTGCTCGTAGCCTGCGACAGCAGCATCGACATCTTCGCAGAGGGTGTCGGGACAGTTGCGGTTCATAGCCACCTTACCCACCAGTGCGCCCATGCCAGCCTCCTGATAGAGTTTCATCAGCACCCGTGTGCTGTCCGTATGAACGGTACCGAAGACGACGCTGCGCATCGTTCCGAACAGCCACTGTGTATGCAGGAAGCGGCGATACATGCGCTCGGCATAGTCCACGTCGGCATACTTCGATTCCTCGGGGAAGGTGTAGTTCTGTAGCCACGGGAGCAATTCCAGGTCCATCGCCACACCCTGGTTATGAACCTGCGGGGCATGTACATGCATATCGTTCATGGCAGGAATAAGCAGTTTATCGCCAAAGTCGATAACCTCTGCCTCCTGACTTTCCAGCTCGGCCAGATTTGTAGAAACGCCCGTCACCTTACCGTTCTCCACAGCAATGTAACCATTTTCAAATACCTCGAAACGATCCTTCTCTTTCGTAAAAAGAATGTGTGCCTTATAAATCTTTTTCATACTGAATTTAATGACCTCCACTAACCCCTCCTGTAGGAGGGGGAATGCGAGGTATCATGTTGTAATCGGGCGAAAAGCTGACTGCAAAGATACGAATAAGAGAGCGAAACACCAAAGAAAAAGTAAAAAAACAGCTATCTGTTTTGTTTTTCATCTGTTTTTATGTATATTTGCAGCAAACTTTTCGATAAAGCGAAAACAAACATGAATAATAACAATACAGACCCCACCCCGGGGTGGGGTCTGTAACCTTAGTTATATAGCATGGAATCAAATCATGAATTAGACAAAAGAGTGGCTCAAGCAGTGGAAAATTTCATGGCGGGCTACGGTTGCTGCCAAAGTGTAGTGGCAGCCTTTGCGGATCTATACGGTCTCGACGAGACAATAGCCAAGAAGATAGGTGCCGGCTTTGGCGGTGGTGTAGGTCGTATGCGCATGATGTGTGGAGCCGTATCGGGCATCGTCATGCTCGTCGGCCTCGACTGTGGACAGACAGAGGGTAGTGATCGCGAAGGCAAGTCGGCTTGTTACAAGGTGGTACAAGACCTACTGGCTAAATCGAAGGAAGAGAACGGAAGCCTCATCTGTGCCGAGATACTCGGGCTGAAGGGCTACGAAAAGGCATCATCATCCTATGTAGCGTCGCCCCGTACAGCCGAGTACTATAAGAAGCGTCCCTGCGCAGCAAAGGTAGAGAGTGCAGCACGAATCTTCGCTAATTACCTTAAAAACAATGGGTAACGCATCAGTTAGTGACCTCCCCTCGCTCGGCTTTGCCGCTTTGCTTGCAAAGAATCCCTTCTGTAGGAGGGGAATTTATTTCCCATTTAGTAATCGTATAAAAATAAGTGGGTATGATTTTAACTAAACACGAAGAAACGAAGAAAGGAAGATGATTTCACGAGAACGAAAAACTTCGTATCTTCGTATCTTCGTGTTCCATTAATCATTTGTACCAAGTTATTTTTTTTGTCATCACTTATTCAAAAAAATCCGGGAAAAAGTTATGTTTCTCGGATTTTTTCGTATCTTTGCAAAATCTTAAACTAAAAACCTATGGAACAAGGACTCGTATTTGAAATTTGTGGTTACGTAGCCACTATTGGCATGATTCTGGGCTATCTGCCCCAGGCAATTGCTACCATTCGCACTCGCAATACTGACGGCATCGCCCTGCCTACCTTCCTGATGATGGGTATCGGCAGTTTGGCGTTTATGCTACAAGGACTGCTCCATAAGCCAGAGATTATTTGGTCGCTGTTTCTTACCAACCTGGTGACGGCTACATGCAGCATCATTGTGTTCAGTATCAAGATGTACAACGACTACTTTAAGAAAGTGAAAAGTGAAAAGTGAAAAGTGAAGAGTGAAGAGTGAAAAGTGAAAAGTGAAAAGTGAAGAATTTGCTACCGCATAAAAGGGAATACTATGGATAATGTAAAAGGACATATCGTCGATGTGGTGCGTCGTGAGATATTCGACGGCGAACTCATCATTCAGGATGAGACTATCGTAGAAATAAAACGGTGTCAGCTTCCTGAGCAAGGAAAGCCCTGGCCATACCTGATGCCAGGATTCATTGACAGCCACGTGCATATTGAAAGCAGTATGATGGTGCCCCACAAGTTTGCACGTATAGCCGTCAGTCACGGAACAATAGGCGTCATAGCCGATCCACACGAGATTGGCAACGTATTAGGCGTAGAGGGTGTTGACTACATGATTCGCTCCGGCCTCGAGGCGCGTTTCAACTTCTGCTTTGGCGCCCCCAGTTGCGTGCCTGCTGTAGGCGGCGATATCGAAACCAGCGGTGCCGTGATTAACGCCAAAGACACGGAGGAACTGATGGCTCGCGAGGATATTGGTTTCCTGGCAGAGATGATGAACTATCCCGGTGTGCTGGCAAACGATAAGGAAGTGATGAAGAAAATCAAGGCTGCGCAACGCAACGGGAAGCCTGTGGATGGTCATGCCCCAGGACTCACAGGACGTCAGCGCGACCTGTATGCTGGGGCTGGCATCACCACCGACCATGAGTGCTCTACGCTTGAGGAGGGACGCTCGTGTATCAATGCCGGCATGAAGGTCATCATCCGCGAGGGCAGTGCCGCCAAGGACTACGAGTTGCTCAGTCCACTCATTGCCGAGAGTCCCAACATGGTGATGCTTTGCACGGACGACTGTCATCCCGATGACTTCGTACGCGGCCACATTAACCTCATCGTGAAGCGCGCCCTGGCTGACGGCTATGCCTTGTGGGATGTGCTGCAGGCAGCTTGCGTCAACGCACAGAAGCACTATAAACAGAACTGGGGATTGCTGCAGACAGGCGACCCAGCCACTTTCATTACCGTAGACCGCATCACGCCCCATTTCCGTGTAGAGAGCACCGTCATCCGTGGTCAAGAGGTATTCAACTATAACGCCAGTCTGCCCTCAGACCACTCCAATACGGATGATAAAATTCTGGACTTCCAGTTCCCGAATCATTTCGTAGCAGCCCCCATCACTGCTGCCGATATCAACATCGACCTGAAGTCAGGCGATACTGTACACGTCATTCATGTTTTCGACGGTAGTCTGCTGACAGAGCACGATGAAGTAGAACTAACCGGAAATCCCTTGTTCGATTCACGCTATCCTTGGACAGAGGTACAGAAGATAGTGGTGTACAACCGTTATATACCAGGCGCCAAACCTGTGGTAGGACTGGTACGCGGCTTTAGCATCAGCAATGGCGCCATAGCAGGATCGGTGGCCCACGACTGTCATAACATCGTGGCTATCGGCTCCAGCGACGAATATCTGGTGAAAGCTATCAACCGAATTGTAGAGATGCGAGGTGGACAAGTGGTGGTCACCCCCAACGAGATGATGGACATCCCCCTGCCCATAGCCGGACTGATGGCCCCTATGAGTGGTCATGAGATTGCTTTCCGCACCCTTTGCATTCAGGAAAAGGTGAAAGAGATTGGCTGTAAGATGAAATCGCCTTTTATCACGATGGCATTCATGTGTCTGCCAGTCATTCCTGACATCAAGATAACAGACCGTCACCTAATGGACACGAAAACGTTCAGTGCCATCTATTAACTAATGGGGCCTATGGGGCCAATAAGGCGAATAAGGCCTATGGGGCTAAGAGGGTGTTCAGCACCTGTTCAACGACCAGCGGGAAGTACTGCATCTCCAACTGATGTTCTTTCTCGGCGATGTCATCGACGGTGTCGTCGGGCGACAGTGCCACCCTGTACTGGGCAATAATCTCGCCACCATCACAGACGGGCGTGACCCAATGGACGGTCATGCCCGTCTCTGTTTCACCGGCAGCCTTCACGGCCTCGTGTACGTGATGGCCCCACATGCCCTTACCACCATATTTAGGCAACAAGGCAGGATGGAGGTTGACGATGCGGCGGGGGAAGGTATCGATGAGGAAGTCGGGCACCAAGGGCAGGAATCCGGCCAGCACGATGAAGCTTACCTCGTACTGCTGAAGAAGCGGAATCATCACGTTAGCATCGTTCAACTCGGTCTTGCTAACCACTGCCGTAGGCACACCCAAGCGCTGGGCACGTACAAGGGCATAGGCATCGGCCTTATTGCTGACTACGAGCGACACGTTGATACGCTCGTCACCCTGAAAATAACGGATAAGGTTCTCGCAATTGGAACCGCTTCCTGAAACGAATATCGCGATGTTCATGAAAGAGAGTTAAGAGATGATAGTTAAGATTTCTTGGAGAAAACAACTGACAGGCCCATCGACAGGACGAGGACGCCAAAGATAAATGCCAACGACCAGAGCGTGGGCACCTCAATATGAGGCATATTGAGCTGTAGACCTACGTAGGAGCCGAGGGCATTGATATATTCGTTCATAGCAAGCAGCATCTTCACGCCCACGAAGATGAGGATAATACCGAGTCCGTACTTCAGATAAGTGAAATACTTGGCTACGGCTGCAAGCGCGAAATAAAGTGCGCGCAGACCCAGAATAGCAAAAATGTTAGAGGTGAGCACAACAAAGGGGTCGCGTGACACAGAGAACACGGCTGGAATAGAGTCGACGGCAAAAGCTACGTCGGTGGTCTCGATGACCAGTAGGGTGATGAAGAGAGGCGTAGCCACCCATCGCAGCGTGCCCTTCTTGTTAGCTTCCTTGACGAAGAAATGGTCCTCGTGCATCTTGTCGGTCACGGGGAAGAAGCGCTTGAACAGCCGCACAATGAAATTATTGCCAGGATCGCCCTGCTGTTCGTCGTTATGGGCAAACATCTTCGCTCCCGTATAGAGCAGGAAAAGGCCAAAGAGCCCCAATATCCATTCGAAGCGCTCGACCATAGCCGCACCGGCAAAGATGAAGATACTGCGCAGCACCAACGCGCCAAAGATACCCCAGAAGAGTACTTCGTGCTGATACTTCCGCTCGATGCCGAAGAACGAGAACAGCATGAGGAACACAAAAAGGTTGTCCATCGACAGCGACTTTTCGATGAGATAGCCTGCAAGGAACTCGGTGGCCTTCTCGGCACCGTCGTCGGGATAGAAGAAATAGATGCCTGCACAGAATAGAAGCGAGACACCTATCCATACACCCGTCATCTTCAATGCCTCACTAACATTGACCTCGTGCTCTCCCTTGCGGGCAAACATCTTCAGGTCTACGATAAGCATCGCGAAGACCAGAACGTAAAAAACAATCCATGCCCACAAGGGCATACCCATTAGAATCATCATCAGCTAATACGATTTAGTGACCTCCCCTAACCCCTCCTGTAGGAGGGGGAATGCGAGGTGTAATGTTGAAATCGGGCGCAAAGTTACAACTTTTTCCTCACAGCATGGCTCGTTTAGTATGATTTAACAAAAATACCACCTCATCCGTTTCGCAGGTCGCTGGGCTTGTGCCCGGTCTTGATCTTGAACTTCGCCGAGAAGTAGTCGGGCGAATCAAAGTTGAGACGATAGGCTATCTCCTTGATGCTCATGTCGGTGGTGGAGAGCAACTCCTTGGCACGTTGCAGCCGCAGGTCCTGCTGATAAGTGGCAGGCGAGAGGCCGGTGTGCTCCTTGAACAGCTTGCGGAAGTTGCTGTAGCTGACGCCCATCTCCTCGGCCACCTGCTGGATGGTAAGCGATGACTCGAGCGACTCTCGGATGCGCAGACGGGCACGGCTGATCATGTCGACATGGCTCTGGTTACGGCTCTTCAGCTCGATGTTACGCTCCAAGGAGTACATCATGCCGATCAGATGATTGACAATGCCTGAAAGCACCTGCTGCGAATAGGCTTCCTCGCGCGTGGCAAATTCGTAGGCTTGCTTGTAGAGCATCTCCACCTCAGAGCTGTAGCCCACGTGGTAGATGGGTTTCTGAGGCGAGAGGAAGCCTGCACGAACGCGGTTGTCCATGTTATCACCCTTGAAGCCTATCCAGTATTTTGTCCAACCCTTCGGACCTATGGGATGATAGCTATGCCATTCACCTGGAAAGAGCAGGAAGAAGTCGCCCGCTTTCAGACGCGCCTCAGGTACGGTACGACTATGGAAGATGCCCTCGCCCTCGATGATATAGAGCAGTTGGTACTCAGGGAGGATGCGGCCCTTGTCCAGTTCAAAGTAGTAGCCGTCGGCATGTCCACGGGTAGGATAGCTGTCACGGGGACCAATCTCCTCGTAGCCGATGGTGGTTACGGTGAGTCCCCAAAGCCGGTCGCGCTCACTGGCGAGCATGTATTTGCTGATTTGCATGTGGATGGTGAATAGTTGATGATGGCTGGTTAATCGTGAGTGGTCTTCTGTTCGCATGGAATCCAGATCCAGAACGTAGAGCCTTGACCCTCGCCCTCGCTGTCGACGCCTATGTGGCCTTCGCAGCGGTCAGCAATGGTCTTACAGATACTGAGGCCGAGGCCAGTGCCCTGCACAAAGTCGTTCAGTTTGACAAAGCGGTCGAACACAGAAGCCTGCTTCTCCTTCGGGATACCGGCACCGGTGTCCTCGCAATACATGTATATACCCTTCGAGGGCGTGTCGTTTGGGGCAACCCGTGAGTCATGAGGTCCTGATGCAGATTCGAGCTGTGAGTGATGGTGGGCGGTGAGCGGTGAGTGACGAGGAAGATCGTGCTCGGCCATATAGCGATAGCCCACCTTGATATGTCCTTGTTTGGTATATTTCACCGCGTTGGTGGTGAAGTTGGTGATGACCTGCTGCATGCGTCCCTTGTCGAGGGTCGTGACAAACGACTGATAGGGATTGTCAACGATAAACTCGACACCAGGTTCCTGCACTCGCTGGGCCAGCGTCTGGCAGATGTCGTTGAAGGCAAGGGCGAAGTCTACCTCCTTGGGGTCGACGGCTATAGGTCCCTGATTCATGTTTGAAGCCTCGATGATGTCGTCGATGAGTCGCAACAGCATATCGCAGTTATTGCGGATGATGCGGATAAACTCGCGACGGTCGGCAGGCTCGTCAACCACTTGTAGCAGGTCGCTAAAGCCCACAATGGCATTCAGCGGTGTGCGTATCTCATGAGTCATGTTGGCCAAGAACACGCTCTTCAGCTTGCCAGAATCGTCGGCACGCCTGGTTTCCTGACGAAGTTTCTCCTGTGTCTGCATCAATTTGGTGATGTCGCGTGCAATGCCGAAATAGCCAACAAACTGGTTGTTGCTGTTGAACGTCGGAGTTCCAGTCAGGGCATACCAGCAGGGAGAGTCGTTGACAGGTGTGTGGGTAAAGTGGTGGATGGTATTAAAGTCCTTTCCCTTCATCATGGTCTCCACCAGGTTGCGGTCGGCCTGTTCACGTTCGTCTTCGAACAACCAACTCATATAAACATCGCGATTGTCGGAGAACACCACATTAGTGAGCGAGCGTGAGAACTTGATGTGGCGCGTTGCCAGGTCGAACTCCCAGACGAACATGTCGCAGTGCTGCAGCAGGTACTGCAACTTCTGCTCATAGGTATTAATTTGCTTGTTAGCGGCACTCAGTTCCTTGTCGTGGCGGCGCTGTTCCATGCTGATAGTACGCTCGTCGGTAATGTCGCGTGCGGTAATGGTATAATAGGCCAGTTTGCCGTTTTCCTCGGTAGTTGGCATTACCCTCAGCTCCAAATACTTGTCCAATCCCCGTTCGGCGAAGTGTAGGTGCTGGCACACATGGAACTGTTCTTCCGTATTCGGCTTCAAATCATCGCGGAATAAGGGTTGGTCGAAGAGATTGGTTTCGCGGAAAATGTTCCCTTCGGGTCCTCCGAATTCACAGAGGTCGCGCATCTGCTGGTTCAAGTCGATGAGCTTTCCGTCTTTATCATAAAACGACATGGCGATCATCGACGTATCGAAAATCTTGTTATAGCGACTGCCCAGCTGGCTGTTGATGCGCTCCTGTCTTACCTCGTCGGTAACGAATTTCACCGTTAAGAGTAAGCGGCGTATGCATTTCATCTCGTCGACCTCGACCATGGCATTGCCGTGGATGTGCTGCCAGCCAGCATCATCGTCGGCATCGGATGAGGGCTGCTGCGCGCCATAGGGTAGCCACATCATATTGAGGTCGACAGTCGTGATTTTACCTTCTAACAGTTCCATGAACTTCTCCTTCACGATTTCACGTTCTTTCGGGTGGAAATGGTTAAAAAACTCCCTACGATCGGTTCCTTGGGGAGGGACGATGGTACCATGACGGTTGCTGAACCGCCCAGTATTGCAGTCGTACTCAATGATGGAATAATTGCTCATACTCAACGACTGCAACATCATGCTCTCCAGCTCTTTTGTCTTGCGAGTGGCAGCCATGGCCCGGCTCTTGGCCAAACGGTTGAGCAGAAGCAGAAGAATGACGACAAGCAAGATGACCATCGATACATATATCGCCACGGGCGACGTGTCGTTGTGCTCTATTTCCGGATGAAACCACTTGTCGCTAATCACCTCGAGTTTCCCGCTCTGTTCCAGTCGCGCATATTGGTCGTCGATACCGTCGATAAGCTGCTTGTCATGGCCCACAATATGCATTTCATGGACGGGAATGCCCAAGTCGACAATCTTGACATCGGTAAGATTCAGTTCTTTGACAAACCACTTCAGGGGTTCTTCGCCCCAAATGAAATAACAGTCGGGATTGAGCGACATGCGTATCATACTCTCGTTTACCGGGAGCGCAGTCATTTTCTTGTCATTAACAAGCTTGGAAAGCAGATTCTCGGTATCTTGGTCATAGAGTTTGTGGATAATGGTAGCCGACTTGTCGAGCTGACTGAACGAGACTGCCATAGGACTCTTGATACTTGTAGCAGCCTTGATTTTGTAGTAACTCACTATGTTACGCGAAACGATGTAAGGGGCCGAACGGTACGTTCCCATCATATCGACGACTAAGTCGGCTTCACGATGTTCGAAAGCTTTCTTCACCAAGAACTTCTCTTTCATAACAAACTTGTGGGGAATGTCCATAGCGGTAAGGATTGTCGAAAGTAAATCGACGATGAAACCGTCGGGCTTACCGTTGTCATTACTGTACTCGTAGGGCGGAAACTCCCAGTCGCCCATGACAACGAGTGGATGATCGTCGGTGTATCTACCTTCACCGACCTGTTGGGCACGCATGGACAGCGGCATAAACAGGATGGCTACTGCGAGTATGCACCCAACAAGCAGTATTACCTTATTATATATAATAGACGTCTTTCGCATGTTGTTTGGAATTGTCGTCGTTCTATACTAATATAAAATTATCTATCTTACGTTCCATAGCTATCAACTCGCAAGGAATGACCACCCACACCGTGGTACCATTGCCCACCTTCGAACTAATGTCAATGTGGCCACCCATCTGTTTGGCCAATTCGAGACAGATAGGTAGTCCGAGGCCCGTGCCCTTCCCACCGGTGTTGAAACGTTCGAAGATGTGTTTCATGTTTTCCTCAGTGATGCCGCTGCCTGTATCCTCGACGGCTATCATGAGTTTTCCGTCGAAATAGTCGTAACGGGCTCTCACCGTGCCACTTGAGGTATGCTGGGCAGCGTTTGTCGTAATCTGGTTGATGATTAGCCCCAGGTTAGCATCGTCAATGTTGACAACGAGCTGCTCGAAATGATTATAGATGGCATAGCGCACGCCCTCGTGCTGCTCGTTAGCCCATCCGGTAGAGCAATGACTTTCGAAAGTCTTGGCAAAGTCAGTAGGCTGGCGGTTTATCTCAATCATGTGGGCATCGAGGCGCGACAGGAACAGGATATCGTTGATCAGATGCAACAGATGGGCGGCATTGTCCTTGATTTCCTTGACGAAGATAGTCTCGTCCTCCTGCTGGTGTTCATTCTCAAACAGCTCGGCAAAACCCACCACCGTGTTCAGCGGCGTACGTATCTCGTAGCTCATGTTGCGCAGGAACGAGTTCTTCAGCTCCTCTACCTCCTTTGCTCTCTCAGTTTCCTTCTCCAACTGTTGTTCCGAGACCTTGATGTCGGTCACATCACGGCAGAGTCCGAAATAATTCTCTACCTCACCCAGCTTGTTAAAGGTAGGAACTAAGCTTACCTGTAAATACAACGGCTGACCGCCCGACCTGAGATTGGTCAGCACGACGGTGTCGATGGGCTGCGTCGTGAGGTCGTCCATGCTATTCAGCAGCTTTAGCGCCAGTTTCTTCGACGAGTCATCGAGAAGCATAACAAAGCGCGACTGCGTCAGTGTGTGCTGCACGACGTTGGTCTCGCTATAGATGGTCAGTGTATGGGTTTTCGGTGAATAGTTGGCCATGCGCACACCTCCCACCTTCAGTATGTAGTCTATGTTGTTGATGTAAGCCTCGACCTCTTTGTTGGCTTCCTTTAGCTTGCGTATGTTTTCTTTCTGCTGTCGCCACACGTTCACAAAGTCAGTCACCTCGATGCCGGTTCCATAAGTACCCAGCAAGCGTTGCTCGCTGTCGCGTACGGGAACGAGTTGGAACTCATAGTAGATTTTAGTATCGTGCTTTTCCTCGTCAGGAAGGAACTGGTTGTAAACATCGAGGGCACGCGTAACATGGTAATAGTCGAAATTCTTCAAATCGATATTATCATGGCCAATGATGTCCTTCAGGTTGACACGCAGTTCGCGGGCTTTCTCCTTGGTCATGCCAAAAGTGCGCACAGCACGGTTGTTCATGTTCGCAATATATCCGTCACTGTCGTAGAAAATCATGTCGACCATGGCATTATCGAAGATAGACTGGTAGCGGCTCAGCAGGGTTTTCGTCTGCTGCTGCCTATTGCGCTCTCTGGTCACGTCGCTCATCGTGCCCAACACCGATGAAGGTTTTCCATCTTTACGACTCAGCACCGAGAGCACAATCACGAAGTCGCACACAGCACTGTTTACAGGCGTGGAGCCCTTCATTTCGAGTGTCACCTGCTCTTGCTCCATCGACTCTACCTGACGAATGGCCTCGCACAGAGTCATGAAGTCGGTATGGCTGAAAAAGACGCCCATCTCTAACGGTGTGAACCTGTTCTCTGTACGCTGCTCAACATCCATCCAAACGAACATACGGGTTACTATGTCGTAGGTCCATATCGACATGTGGCTCTGCTTCAGTATATGCGACAAGCGGTTGGTGTCCTGCAGGATGAGCGACATCATCTTCCGCTCCCTGTAGCGATACAGCAGGTTGAAGAACAAGAGTACAAGGGCCAGGAGGGCAATCACCACCGTCACATTCCACACCCAAATAGGGATGCCCGACTCTTGGTGGTCGGGATAGAACCAGCGGTTCTGCAGCGCCTCAAAATGCTGGCTCTTCACGCTCAAATCCTTGTATGCCTCATCAATACGGGCAAGCAGCAGCGTGTCGAGCGACATGAACTTGTAGCTTCCATGAGGCATGTTGACCGAGGTTATTTCCAGATTGTCAGTCTGGTATTTGCGCATCAGCCACTTCAGCGACATCGTGTTCCAGACAATCTGTCCCTTGCCTACCGAGCTCAGATTCTTGATGGCTGCCTTCATATCGTTCTGGGCAATGGCATTATCACTCCAACCGTTGTTCTCCATCAGATGATGACAGAAGCTGCCCTTATGTACAACGGTTTTCTGACGTGACAAATCCTCAACCGTCTTCACATACTCCTTTTGGCCCTTGGGATGCACTACGCTGTGAGTAAACAGCTGGACTATCGTGTTGCCGCACTTCAGGTTGGTCTGCTCGTAACGGTTGTCAAGGCCGAGCATCAAGTCTGACCGGCCTTCCTGCAGGTCGCTCAAGGCTTTTCTTGTGGAAGTCAATTTGATAACATAGGGAATGTCCATTTCCTCGCACAGCATCTTCACCAAATCAACATTATAGCCCTCAGGCTCACCATGCTCGTTCAAATAGCTGTATGGCCATAGATTCCACGCGTCCTCATAGACCATGGGATGCTCCTTAGTGTATTCTCGGGTGTGTCTTTCGGCCTGCGCAAAAAGGTGCAAAGGCAGCAGCAAAGCTACTACAAAGGCGAAAAAGACTATCTTTTGCAACAGCTGTTTCATTATGTTAGTAATAAAATACGATTGCAAAGATAGAGAAAAAAAGTGAAAAGGCAAAGCAATTCGTCAAAATATTTTTCTTTCCCAACACCAAAAGGCTGGGAAGGATACCGACGATTACTCAAAGATACGGAACTCATAGCCTTGTTCCTTCAGCCAATGCAGGCTTTCGGGCAAGGCTGAGCGCAACTTCTCAATAGCCTTGAGTGAGTCATGGAAAGTAATAATGGAGCCGTTACGGGCATAGCGGCGTACGTTGTCGAAGATGTCCTGGGCGGTCATCCATTTAGAGTAGTCGCGGGTAACAAGATCCCACATCACCACTTTATACTTACGGCTGAGCCACGCATACTGCACCGTGCGCATCCACCCATGTGGCGGACGGAACAAATGGCTATGTATATAGGCATTGGCCTTCTCTACATTGTAGGCATATTCGTGAAGCGAATGACGGAAACCACTGATGTGGTTATGGGTGTGGTTGCCTACCTGATGGCCTTCGTCGACAATCTGCCGATACAAGTCGGGGTACTTCCGCACATTGTCGCCCACCATGAAAAATGTGGCTTTGATACTGAACTCCCGCAGGGTCTGAAGGATAAATGGCGTAGACTCGGGAATGGGACCGTCGTCAAACGTCAGATAGACTGCGCGTTCTTGACGGTCCATTCTCCAATAAGCCCTTGGATAAAGCCATCGCAGATAAACTGCGGGTTGTTCAATAATCAATTCTTATTTCTTAATTATTCAAGTTTTGCATTCACTCAACTTTCATGAGTTCCTGGAGTTTAGGAGTTCAGACGAATGACCTTCAGAACCGGAATCAGTCATTCAAATTTAACGAGAGCCCCTTTATTTACAGGCTTCTTCGGCAATCATCAAATACGCATTCGCGTCGATTTTGCGCCGATTCGGCATTGTTATTACTCTCTTGTCGGTTGCAAAGGTACGAAAAAGAAATCAAACAATGCCATCCTGAAATGTTAAAAATCTGAGATTTTGCTCAAAACTCTTGTATCATCATTTTCTTGGTATACTTTTGCACCCGCAAATTTAATATTGTTTTCAAGATGACCAAGAAAGAAATCAAGAGTATCATCCTCCATCTCGATAGTGCTGCAGCTATCGATTATCTTACAGACGAGCAGGCTGGCATCCTAATCAAAGCCATACTTCGCTATGGTAGAAATGGTCAGATGCTCGAATCGTCAGATACTGCATTAACCGCATTGTTTACGATGCTATGTACGCAGATTGACCGTGACCATAGAAAGTACGAAGAACGTTGTGAACGTAACGTTGCCAATGCCAAGAAACGGTATGAGAAGCTGCATTCAGACGAGCAACAGTCTCCGATCGCATGCGATGGCATGCAATCGCATCCGAACGCATGCCATAATGATAATAATAGTGATATTGATAATAAGACTGACAATGATGATGATAACGCTGACGCTCTTATCATCAGTGACGCGAGTGTGTCGGACTATTCTTTCGAAACAGTCTGGAAGATGTATGGGAAGCCAGTAGGGAATGTAGAAGTCTTGAAGGCTAAATGGAATTCCCTGTCTGCTAAGAATAAGGATAATATCCTTGACTACATCCCTCGCTACGTCGCATCTACGCCAGAAATCAGATACAGAAAGAACTTTGAAAACTTCCTTTCAGAGCGATACTGGGAGACTCACCCATTAAACACCATTCAAAATGAATCAAACACTATCAATTGCCCAAGTAATAACGAAAATGAAAGAAGAAAACGGAACATGTTTAGCACCGCAGTCAAAGCCATGTCAGGTTTTGACCTCGCAGCGGAATCTGCCAGTGGAATCCAGACAAGTGTTGGCTTACCTCCAGAAATATCCGACAATTGAGGATTTCTTCAAGGTATTCAACCCTAAGCGACAACTGTATATCTGCCAGTATCCGACATATTGCATCACGGGACCTTCACCTACATTGGCCCAGATTGATATCATGTATGGGCCATTCGCATCCGCTAAATGGCTTGTACCTTTGATTGCAGATGTCAGTCTGTGTTGCGGTTTGAAAGAAGATGCTTCAGAAGAACAACTCCAATTGACAGCTACCGCTATTCTTGAACGTTACAAATGGCTAAAGGCTGGCGAGCTGATGCTTTTCTTCTTCAACTTCAAGGCTGGCTTCTATGAACGATTCTACAGCTACTTCGATCCTCAGGCCATCATAAGAAGTATGAAGCTCTTCCTTCAAGAGCGCTATTTGGCTATTGATGCTTATGAACGAGAAAAAGGGACTAAAATGTAGACGAAAAACGTCACGAGCACAATCCTTTCCGAAACTTTTTTGTAAAAACGGTGATTATATATTGGAAAAAGTGTACCTTTGCACATGCTTTCGTGAAAGCTCATACTAAGTGAGATCGTTTTTTTATTAACAATTAATTCTTTCCAATTATGAAGAAGTACTTGAGAATATTTGAATAGGTCTCAACTACTGGGTTCGAGTTCATCATGAACATCATCAGTATTGAGACCTTTATGACGAATCCCAACATATGGACGTATACATGCTTTGCATTTGCGTTATGGTGGTTTGGCAGATAGTTCGAAAAGCTAGACAACGAACTTGGTGGTGACAAAGAATAAGTCTCAAAAACTCGTAGAGTGTCTCTTTTGAGGCACTCTATTTGTATTTCAAAAGGCTTGTGAAAGCTATTTATCAATAAATAAGTAGCTAAGTTCCCATTTTTTTTGTATCTTTGCACACAATATAAGCTATTTGATTCATTTCTTTAATAAAAAAGATCATATGTTCGTTATAAAAAAGAATAACCGGAACGAGTTTTTTACAGTAGATGGCATTACTGATCTTGTATTCCTCCGTGAAGAAGAAGGTTTTATGGAATTAGATTCAGTTATGGATCCTGTTTTGTGCGGAATAAAAAAGCATCCTTCATTTGCGTGTATATGGCCCTTTTATGATGGATATGCCAGAGTATTAGGAAAAGATGGAAGATGGGGCTATATGAGTGATAAGGATTTGTCAATAAGTTGGCTTGATAATAATGTGCTTTATGCAGATGATTTCATTTGTGGATTGGCAAGGGTACAGTTCGTTGACAAATCTTTCAATTATATTGATAGAAGTATGAGTTGGCTATCACAATTTAATTATGAAGATACTACTCCGTTTGAAAATGGCAATGCAATAATTTCTGACAAAATTTGCAAACATTATCAGATTGATACAAAAGGTAATATAACCGAAAAAGATCAAAGAAGATATAAGATTGCTTTAGAATATGCTGAAATATTAAGAGAAGAAGAAAAAAAGAAAGAAAAGAACCGAAATCAGGAATCAAGAACACAAAATAAGCGTAAGGTTTGTGATCCAGAAACTGATATAATGAATTCATTGTTAGGTCGCGGTGGAGATCCTGATGAATTTGGATTCTAATTTGTTTAATACCTGAGTATGGGGAAATGGCATATCATATTATTAATATATTGTTGCTTAATATATGCTTTTGTGTTAAGCGGGGAGTATAGTGATTATAAGTTCAATAAAGAACGAGGATATCGTAATCATCATACATTGCTTGAAAAATGTGCTATTGTCTTTGCACCTATCAGCATTATTATCCATATTTTCTATTGTGGCTGGCTTTTGATCTCAGAGTATTATGAAGAAGTAAGAGAGCATGGTGGTTATAAGGCATATAAGAATTGGAAGGCTGCTGAAAAAGCAAAAAGAAAGCAGGAAGAGAAAGAATATCGTCTCCAATTAGAAGAAGACAAGCGAATAAAGAAAGCTTATCTTGATGGGGATATAACAAGAGTTGACTTGCCAAGAGTACTAAATGGCGTGGATTCTTTTGAATTTGAAGTGGAAATGGGTTTATATAATGATTATATGACACCAGTTCCTGACATCCTATATATAGAAAACTCATATTGTGAGTCGCTTAATGACTTCTTCAAAAGGAATAAAAATCTGCGACTATATAATATGTATAAGTTTGTCTATCTCCCAAGACTAAATGAAGACTTAAAAGATGGAATGATACTCCATTATCTTTATCCTGGCCAACCGAAAGATATCGAGATAGACGATACTTTGACATCAAATTATCCTCTAAAATATCTTTGGTATCCGGAAGATGCATCAAGGATTAGCCACGGGATGATATTCTTTGATGGCATTAAAGATAATCATGGAGCAAAATATATTGCAGGTTATTACTACCCATTAGAAGAAGGAAGTGACGAATACATAATTGAGCAACTTCATGCCATTGTTAAGGATATTCACTACAGGCATAGTGAGGGAGGAACTCTTTATACGAAGGAAAAGAAACCTAAAATTGAGGAGGGCTCAACAGAAGAATATGCAGACGAACTCTTTTCCTGGATCGTAAACGATGACAACATTGCTATCTTGGTTAATGAGATTCGTGATAGAGTAAAAGTGCTTAAAGAAAAGGGAGTTGCAGAAAAATTATTATTACAGCTACTCAAAGAAAAACCAAAATTGAGTCGACTTGTCATTACTAAAGACATGCGAATCATTCTTCCTGATTATAACGAGATGGAAGTCAAAATGGAGCCAATCAATAAGGCTGTCTATCTTCTTTTTTTACAGCATCCAGAGGGAATCGTGTTTAAACACCTTGCCGATTATAGGAAGGAATTGGCAGATATCTATCAAAAGATAAAACCATTTGGGTTAAATGATCGTGTGATTAGGAGCATTGAGGATGTGACAAACCCTTGTCTTAACTCCATTAACGAGAAGTGTGCCCGTATCCGAGGAGCATTTATCTCTCAATTTGACGAAAGCCTCGCTCAACATTATTATATATATGGTGAACGGGGAAAAGCAAAGAAAATCTCTCTATCTCGTGATTTAGTTACTTGGGAATAATTTTTTAATTCCACAAGTCTTGTGAAGCAATATTTCTTGGTTGTAAAGAAGCATATTATTATCTTTGCAACCAATTAATAACATAAATGATTGTCCATAAAAGAATGGTGTATTTAGAATATTTTAGATTCCCTTCCTTTAATAAGGAAGATTCCGCCTTGAATGGTTTGACATCAATAGAAAACTATTTTAACAAAAGTATGGGGCAGCTTTATCCTTTTCGGATCCTTAGTACAAATGATTTTCAGTCAATAGAATTCTCACCAATTACATTTTTGTATGGTGGTAATGGATCTGGTAAGTCCACAGCTTTGAATGTTATATCTAACACTTTGCATATAAAAAGAGACTCACCATACAATACGAGTATGTATATGGATGAATATATAAAGCTATGTTCGTTTAAAACAAATTCGAAATGGAGTGGAGAAGAATTCAATTTCGTCGGGGAAAGACAAGCAAAATATGATATTGCAGAAGTATCCAGGATGATTACAAGTGATGACATTTTTAAATCAGTTATGGATTTCAGAATTAATAATGATCAAAAACTATACAAAAGTAAAATAGGCGCAGATGAAAACTTCCGTGGGAGCCTGATGCATGCTTAGCCGAAGATGGTGCATATACGATACATGAAGAAAGGTATGTCTGCAATGCCATGCAATTGTGCTCTGAATCCCTTCATCTTAGAGT
>Ga0256404_1006549_pt1 | contig 19177 bp, 17 predicted proteins | sample RumenRJG_01DNA_FD_185990 | JGI IMG/M metagenome (GOLD analysis project Ga0256404, IMG submission 185990) | Bovine rumen microbial communities from Lethbridge, Alberta, Canada - RJG_01 | ecosystem: Host-associated > Mammals > Digestive system > Stomach > Rumen | place: Canada: Alberta | collected...
ACCGCAAGTTGATAAAGACTGGTCGGATGACGATGATTTGATGGACTGGTTAGCTTCTTTCTAAGAATTAAGTGTGACAGTTGAATCTCAGCTGTCACTTTTTTATGCGCAGTTTATTTGGAGGTGATTATTACTACATGTTAGAAAAAACGAAAAACTGTACATTTTGGCAAACTGACCATAACGACTGTTATGCGTAGCTATGCATAACAGTCATACCATAATGATACCACATGCAGGAGAAAGAGAAGGAAGAGGATGGACGGGGAGAAACTGATACAAAAGGCGATGGACTACGTTGCGGACCTGTTCAAAGGGGACGCGGGAGGCCATGACGCACAGCACACCATGCGCGTGTTTCGCAACGCCATGGCGATCTCGGAGCAGGAGGAGTGCGACCGTTTGGTGGTGGCCCTGTCCGCTCTGCTGCATGACGCGGATGACCACAAGCTGTTCTCAACAGAGAACAACGCGAACGCGAGAAAGTTTCTCGGGGAGAACGGAGTTTCCCCTCAGCGGACGGAAGAGATTTGCCGTACGGTGAATATGGTCTCTTTCAGCAGGAACCGGGGCAAAAGGCCGGAGACGGCGGAGGGAAGGATCGTGCAGGACGCGGACAGACTGGATGCCATCGGCGCCGTGGGGATCGCCAGGACCTTCGCTTTCGGAGGAGCGCACGGCAGGGATCTGGATGATTCCATACAGCATTTCCATGACAAACTGCTGCTCCTGAAAGATGAGATGAACACGGAGGCTGGAAAGCGGGAAGCGGAGCGGAGACACCGGTTCCTGGAGATGTTCCTCGAAGAATACATAGAAGAGACGAAAGAGAAAAGCGGCGCCTGACGGTGCCGCTTCAGTCGTTCAGATGGAGTTTTTTTGCCCGCTTTTTGTATACGGCCTCGATCCTTCGCAGGAACGCGTAGTCGAATGCCCGGTCTTTTTCCGAGATCAGTTCCTTTACCTCTTCCGTATGGAAGGGCTCGCAGGGCTCGATATAGTAGGAGCGGAACAGGTTTAATTCCCTGTTTCCGTGCTTCGGCGCGAATACCGCGACAGGCACGAAGAGAGCTTTCCGGTCACCCTTGTGGACCAGGTGGGCAAGGGCGGTCATGGACGGGTGAACGGGATCTCCGATGATCTCCTTCTGCCTGGTGGCGGAGGGAGCGACAAAGATCACCCCGTTCTGTTCCGAAACGGCCTTGATCCCGCGGATGTATTTCCTGTCGAAGAGCATCTTGAGATACTGGACATCCTTGAGTTTTTTCTCGTCTCCCTCAAATCTGCGGTTCAGCTTCGCCTCGGTCGCAGGGGTGATCATGGGGGAGATGCGGATGCCGAGACGCTCCAGCTTCGGGATCACCGGTACCATGGACTCATACCAGGGAAGGTTGACCGGGAAGAGGAATTTTCTGTCCGGGTAGCGCAGGAAGCCGAGATAGAGAAGACGGCACACCTCGCCGAGAGAGGGATGGTTGAACCCCAGTACGATGGTGTCCCCGCATACGGGAAGCTTTCCCAGCAGTTTGGCGGGAGCCGCAAAGCGGATGACTCCGGCAGCCTTTTTCCGGAGCGTGGAGTCATCATTGTTGAGACACACCAGACGGACGACGAAAGAGCAAAGTCTTCCGACGTGTATCATTTCCTTCTTCAGGTCGTGCGCTCCGATGGCGTCCAGGACGGACAGCTTTCCGGAGTCCAGGCGTTCGAGCAGTTCCTGCCCGCTGTAATCTCTGATATCCATATATTTCTCCCGTTCGTACACGGTCAATTATTCACGATGGAAGCCCCGGCGTCAAGTGGGAAGAGAAGAAGACACGGTCCCCGGGCATCGCTGCCGGAGGACCGTGTTGAAACATGATGATCAGATGCGGGCGACGCCGGTGTCCCTTGCAGCCTGTGCCACAGCCGCGGCGACCGTCTTGCCCACTCTCGGGTCAAAAGCCCTGGGAAGGATGTATTCCTCGTTCAGTTCCTCATCCGAGACGAGGGAGGATAGCGCCTGTGCGGCAGCCATTTTCATTTCCTCGTTGATGTCGCTGGCGCGGGAATCGAAGGTGCCGCGGAACACACCGGGGAAAGCCAGAACGTTGTTCACCTGATTCGGGTAATCGCTCCTTCCGGTGGCGATGACCCTCGCTCCGCCGGCTTTCGCGTCCTCGGGCATGATCTCCGGGGTAGGATTGGCGCAGGCGAACACGATGGCGTCCTTGTTCATGGTGCGAACCATCTCGGTGGTGAGGGTCCCCGGGGCGGAGACGCCGATGAACACGTCAGCGCCTTTTATCACATCAGCCAGGGTTCCGGTCTTCTTCTCAAGGTTGGTCACGTGGGACATCTCTTCCTTGATCCAGTTGAGGCCTTCTCTTCCCTCATAAATGGCTCCCTTGCGGTCGGTCATGATGATGTTCCTGAATCCCGCGGACAGAAGCAGTTTCACGATGGAGATGGCGGCTGCGCCGGCTCCGGAGGTGACGATGCGGACATCCTCCTTTTTCTTGCCGACGACCTTCAGCGCGTTGGTGAGTCCGGCCAGGGTAATGATGGCCGTGCCGTGCTGGTCATCGTGGAAGATCGGGATATCACATTTTTCCTTCAGTTTGCGCTCGATCTCAAAGCAGCGGGGCGAGGAGATGTCCTCCAGGTTGATCCCGCCGAAAGAACCGGAGATGAGGTAGACCGTGTTGACGATCTCGTCTACATCTTTGGATTTGATACAGATCGGGAAGGCGTCCACGCCTCCGAAGGATTTGAAGAGAACGCACTTGCCCTCCATGACGGGCATGCCCGCTTCAGGGCCGATATCGCCGAGCCCGAGGACCGCGGTGCCGTCGGTGATTACGGCGCACAGATTGTGGCGTCTGGTCAGATCATAGCTCTTTGAGACATCCTTCTGGATCTCAAGGCAGGGCTGCGCAACGCCGGGTGTGTACGCGAGGGTGAGGGCTTCTTTGGTGTCTACCGGAACGGTGGACACGACTTCGATCTTTCCTTTCCACTGCTCATGCAGTTTCAGGGATTCCTGCATTACATCCATAGTTTGCACCTCTGTATATGTTATTCAAAGGGGAAGGTGTAGGGAAGGCCGAGTTTGTCGCGCAGCGCGACGAGTTCCTTCTGTACGGCTTCGCCGACCGGAACGCCCTTGTCCTTGCGCTCCAGCCACACCAGATGCTCCTTTTCACCGGCGGTATAGATCCGGTCATAACCGGGAGCCTTCAGGCTGTTTCTGAGAGCCCTGCAGATATCTCCGGCTGTCTTCCGGAATGTCTCCAGTCCCATGAACGCTTCCGGATCCACAACGAAGAAGAAGTGGCCGAGGTGATACATCTGCGGCTTTCCTTCCGGGCTCACTCCGGTGAGCGCCTTCATGAATTCGCCTCCCGCCAGCGCGGAAGAGAGGATCTCGACGACGGTGGCGTATCCATAGCCTTTATATCCTGCCATCTCGTCTCCGGGGCCTCCGCCGAGGGGAGCAAGGGCAGCGGTCCCGTCTGTCAGCATCTTCAGGATCGCCTGGGAGTCGGTGACGGTGGTTCCGTCATGGGTGACTACCATTCCGGCAGGGGTCTCCTTGCCGGAACGGGCGTAGAACTCGATCTTTCCTCTCTGCACGATGGAAGTCGCGCAGTCGATGCAGAACGGGAATTCCTCGTCTGTGGGGAGGGAAAAGGTGAGCGGGTTGGTGCCGAGCATGTTCTCCACACCGAAGGTCGGCGCGATGGAGGGACGTGCGTTGGTGCCCGTGATGCCGATGAGTCCGGCTTTTGCTGCCATATCGCTCCAGTATCCGGCGATCCCGTAGTGGGTGGAGTTGCGGATCGCTCCGCCGGCCATGCCGTTTTCTTTCGCTTTCGCGATCAGCTTTTCCATCATGGCATGGGCGGCAACCATTCCCATACCGTCATGGGCATCCATGACAACGGTCGTGGGAGTCTCCTTGACGATCTCAAGATTGGTAACAGGGAGCAGAGTCCCTTTTACGATGCGGTCGATATAGATCGGTTTGAAGCGGTTGCAACCGTGGCTTTCGATCCCCCTGCGGTCGGATTCGAGAAGGACATCCGCGCAGATCTTCGCGTCATCCTCCGGCACCCCGTAGGCCTTGAATACATCGACCATGAAGTTTCCCATCAGTTCCCAAGGGACAAAAGGTCTGGTTTCCATGCAAATACCTCCGAAAAAAGATTTTGGAATGCGATTTCGCTCTTGTATCATTTTAACCCAATATGGGGGAAAGGTACAGGGGAAGAGCCGGAGCTTCCGCTCCGGCTTGTACGAAGTTGTATGGATGAACGGACAATGTTCAGTTTCTCCTGATCGCTTTCGGAGCGGGAGAGATCGCTCCGGAAGGGCACACCAGCTTGCAGAGATGGCATCCCACGCATTTGCTGCCGATCAGTCTTGGCCTTCTTTCGTCGGGATCCCATTCCAGCGCCTGATGGCCGCCGTCGAAGCAGGAGATGACACATCTGCCGCACCCGATACAGGTATCCCTGTCGAACACCGGGAATACGATGGTGTCCCGCTCGATGCTCTGGTGATCCACGACGCTCGGGGCGGCATTCTCGATCATGGTGCTGAGGGAAGGGATCCCCTTGCATTTCAGATATTCGGCCAGACCTTCGGTGAGGTCGTCAATGATGCGGTACCCGTACTGCATGACCGCCGTGGTGATCTGGAGGCTTCCGGCGCCGAGAAGAATGAACTCCAGCGCGTCCCTCCATGTCTCGATGCCTCCCATGCCGCTGATATGGAGCCCGTCGAGCTCTTCGCAGCAGGCGAGATCCGCGATGAAGCGCAGCGCGATGGGCTTCACTGCGGGACCGGAATACCCGCCGATGATGGAGCGCCCGTGGACGGCAGGTTCCGCCACCAGGGTATCGATGTCTACGCCCGTGATGGAGTTGATGGTGTTGATCGCGGCGATCCCGTCCGCTCCGCCGCGCTTCGCGGCCATGGCCATCGGGACCATGTCGGCCACGTTGGGGGTCAGTTTCGCCAGCACGGGGAGGGACGTCCCCTTCTTGGTGGCTCTCGTAAAGCGCTCAATGAGTTCCTCGGACTGCCCGATCGTGACGCCGAGTCCGGAATCCTCCATGTTGGGGCAGGAGAAGTTGCACTCGATCACCGATGCGCCGGCAGCTTCACACTCTGCTGCGAGGGATGTCCATTCCTCCTCATTCTGTCCCATGATGGAGGCGACGATCACCTTGGTAGGGAATTCCTTCCTCAGCCTGCGGAAGATCTCCATGTTCTCCTCCACGCTGTGGTCCGAGAGCTGTTCGATGTTCTTGAATCCAGCGAAGGAGTTGGAATGGCTGCGGATGGCGGAAAACCTCGGGGAGGCCTCATGCTGCGGAAAACTGCAGATCGTCTTGAAAGCCGCTCCCGCCCATCCTGCCTCGAAGGCTCTTTTGCACATATCGTAGGTGCTCGCAACGACAGAGGAGGAGAGAAGGAAGGGGTTCTCCAGTTTTACCCCGCAGATATCGGTGGACAGATCCACGTCCTCGATGACGTGGGCGGGAAGGGCCTTCTGATCTTCCTTTAAGGCGCGGATGATGTCGCACACCTCCACGGGAAGCTTTTTCTTGCCGACGATGCAAGCCCTCTCACATGGTGCATCGCAGCGTGTGCAATCCAGTTTCTCCGCTTTTCCGGCTGCGCCGACATAGTTTTCAAAATACAGGGAACGCAGGATATCGCCTACGGGTCCGTGCTGCGGACAGGCTTTCTCGCATTCCGGATCCTTGCATAAAAGACACCTGCTGACCTCGGACGTATCGAGGGTCAGTTTATAACTGGAACTCATGGTCACCTCCGGTAGCTGCTGCAAAAAAATCGTACCATAATTATATATGAGAGAAGAGCCCGGCATAAGATGCCGCCGCAATGTAAGGAAGATTTTTTCGGCGGCAGCGGGTATAATGGAACAAAAAAAGAGCTGAGGAGAAAAAAACATGAAAACATATTTGCCAAGAAGGGCGGTCAACATCGTGTGCGGCGTTCTGATCCTGCTTGGCCTGATACTGATCGACCTCGGAGCGACGAGAGGACCCGCACTGCTTCAGTGGGTCGGGCTGGTCGTGCTGATCTCTTTTCTTCCGTTCCGGTTCTTCTTCCTGAGATGCCCTTATTGCCACCGCTATCTGGACAACCGCGGAAGGGGAAACAGCTGCCCCTGGTGCGGAAAAGAACTTCCGTAAACGCATAGAGGCGCCTGATTTCATCATCGGTGAGACAGACGCCTTTTTTCAGTTGATCATTCACCGACGAGATAGTTTCTGGCCTGGATGACCCCCTCCTCCACAGCACCGCGGCAATCCATCCCATGGCTGAGGCCGTGGAGGATGCCGGCGTTGAAAACATCGCCGGCGCCGATGGTGTGCCGTGTATCGACCGGGATCACGGGAACGCGGAAGGCATCGCCGTGGTCGACTACCAGCACATCCTTCGCTCCGTTATGGCAGATCACGATCCTGTCCTGCCCGAGAGCCCTGCATCCCTCCTCCATGTCTTCGCTGGAGGTGAAGAACCGCAGTTCTCCCTCGTAATTCCCGATGATGACATCGCTGAGAGCGATCATCTCCTCGTAGTAATGGCGCCGGAGGGGATTCAGCCCGTAGCTTTCGATGCGGAGATTCAGGTCAAAGAGCGTCACGGATCCGGTGGTCTCCTTCATCTCCCGGAAGAAATCGGTGACGCTTTTCATGGTCTCCTCTTCACCGGTCATCATCATCCCGCTGCTGAAGAGCCAGTAATCCTTTCTGGGGATGAGGGCGAAACTCTCCCTGTTCAGCCTGGGAAGGGTGCTTCCGGGCGGAAGCCACGGAAGGATCATCCGGTCCCCGCTCTCATCCAGCACGGCGACACACAGCATCGCCACATTGTCGCCCTCCCTGGAGTAGGAGAGGTCTACGCCGAGCTTTCTCAGCTCTTCCTGTATGGACCTTCCGATGGAATCTCCGCAGAGATCTCCCACGAAATAGGGATGGTCCCCGAGCATGCCGAGGAACTGGACCGTGTTGCTCACGGTTCCCCCTACGCGGAAGGAGACCTGAACCGGATCTTCCCCTTTGCTCTGTTTCAGCGCTTTTCCGTATGGAACGATGAGATCTCCGTTGAGATCCCCGACGCACAGGATGTCCATAGTCACTCCTTGTATTCCTTAATGATGCGGCAGAACTCCCGGACTTTTTCCATATCCTTCTTTACGATCCTGCCGTTTTCTACGACGCTTGTCCTGGTGAGGGAGTCCACTCCCCACGGATGGTATTGCAGCACATCCCGGACGTTGTGCGGCCCGAGGCCTCCCGCCATGATCACCGGAACATCCACCGTTTCGATGATCGTTCTGTCTATGGACCAGTCGTGGGTGACGCCTGCCGCGCCGATGCCCGCGATTCCGGGATCCACACTGTCCAGGATGATGGTGTCCGCGTATCTGCTGATTCGCAGGGCTTCCTCCACTGCGGACGGATCCTGCACACCGACGGCCTCCATGAGCGCAACATCCGGGCAGCGCGAACGGAGTTTTTCCCGGAACGCGGGATTCCCCTTGACGCCTGCGCACAGATGGAGGACATCCGGATGCAGAAGTTCCGTCTGCTGCAGAACGGCTTCCTCGGTAGCCGCCACACTGATGAGGACCGACGTGGCCACACCTTTCAGCGCCTGAAATATGGGATCGGCATCCTCCGGGGAGATCTCGCAGGGGTAATGGTTGGGGTTGGTCGGATCCGTCACCAGGATGCCGATCCGGTCCGCCCCTGCTTCGGCGACTGCCAGGGCTTCTTCTGCGGTCTGTATGGAATAGATCTGAATATGCATAGCGGACTCCTATCCTTTCCTATGAATGTACTGTAACATTCCTGCGTCCAAAAGAAAAGCGGAGGAGAACGGGAAATGCCCCGGCGGCGGGGAACTTTTCCTATGCGGGACAGGACGTGCGTCAGATCCGGCCGATGGAAGGCGGGGGAGGGAGAGCCCGTCCGGCGAAAATAATCCTTCCGGAAAAGGCGGAATCGTATTGACACAGGGGTTTTCGGAGTGGTACTATTCTCGGGATAAAAGATCTTTAAAGCGATACAGAGATATCGGCAAGATGTGATAGACGAACAAGACTTCTTTGTCCTGCCGATTTTCGGCAGGCTTTTTTTGAGGGTATGATGAAGAAGGATTGGAAAGTTTTCAAGGTGAACGGCTCGGCGGACTGGGCGGATGACGCGCTTCTTTCCGTGATCGGACCGTTGGATGCCGTTTCCGATGATATCGTTGTTTTTCCCGGTTTCTGTGATGTGCATGTGCACTTCAGAGAGCCGGGTTTTTCTTATAAAGAGACCATCGCCTCGGGGGCTGCCGCCGCGGCGCGGGGCGGGTACACCGCTGTCTGTGCCATGCCGAACCTGGATCCGGTCCCGGACAGTCCGGAACATCTGCGCGAGGAACTGGAACTCATCACCGGTGAAGATGTGCGCATTAAGGTGCTGCCCTACGGAGCTGTCACCGTCGGGGAAAAGGGGAAGGAACTGGCGGATCTTGACGGAATGGCGGACGGCGTGATCGCATTCTCGGATGACGGAAAGGGGATCCAGTCCGAAGAGATGATGCGGGAGGCGATGCGCAGGGCGAAAGCTCTGGGAAAGATCATCGCAGCGCACTGCGAGGACGAGACCCTGCTGCATGGAGGATACATCCACGACGGGACCTACGCGAGGGACCACGGACACGCGGGGATCTGCTCCGAGAGCGAGTGGGGTCCCATCGAACGGGACCTTCGGCTGGCGGAGGAGACCGGGGCCGCATACCATGTCTGCCACATCTCCTCGAAGGAGAGCGTGGACCTCATCCGGAAGGCAAAGGCCAGGGGAGTGAACGTCACCTGTGAGACGGCGCCTCACTACCTCGTCCTGGATGAAGGGGACCTGCGGGAAGACGGATGGTTCAAGATGAATCCTCCCCTGCGGTCCGCGCAGGACAGGGAAGCTCTGATCGAAGGGCTTCTGGACGGGACCATCGATATGATCGCAACGGATCACGCGCCGCACAGCGCCGAAGAGAAATCCCGGGGACTAAAAGGCAGCGCGTTCGGGATCGTGGGACTGGAAACGGCGTTCCCCATACTCTACACCGAACTGGTGCGAAAAGGCGTCCTGACTCTGGAAAAACTCATCGACCTGCTGGTGTTCAGCCCGAGAAAGAGGTTTGGAATCCCCCTGGAAGGAGACCTGTGCGTATGGGATCTCGGCGAACAATACAGGGTCGACCCGGAAGACTTCCTGTCCAAAGGAAGGGCGACGCCCTTCGCGGGGAGAGAGGTGTACGGAAGGTGCCTGTGCACCGTACACGGTGGAAAAGTGGTTTATAAAAAGGAGAAATAGATACAAATGGCAAAGCGTACAGATATTAAGAAAGTCCTGATCATCGGCTCCGGCCCGATCGTTATCGGTCAGGCAGCGGAATTCGACTATGCCGGAACGCAGGCTTGCCTTGCGCTCAAGGAAGAGGGATACCAGGTGATCCTCTGCAACTCCAACCCGGCCACCATCATGACCGACACCTCCATCGCGGACAAGGTATATATGGAGCCTCTCACGCTGGAATATATCGCGAAGATCCTCCGTTATGAGCGCCCGGACGCCATCGTCCCGGGCATCGGCGGACAGACCGGCCTCAACCTGGCTGTCCAGCTGGACAAGAAAGGGATCCTGCAGGAGTGCGGAGTGAAACTGCTCGGAACGCCCCGGGAGAGCATCGAAAAGGCGGAGGACCGCCAGATGTTCAAGGAGATGTGCCTCGCCATGGGCGAACCGGTCATCCCTTCCCAGATCACCTACGACCTGGAGGAAGCGAAAAAGGCAGCGCAGGAGATCGGATATCCGGTCGTCCTCAGGCCCGGCTTTACCCTCGGCGGGACAGGCGGCGGATTCGCCAACAATGAAGAAGAGCTCATGGAGATCGGTGTCAACGCGTTCAAGGCTTCGCCGGTCCATGAGGTGCTCATCGAAAAAAGCGTGAAAGGATACAAGGAGATCGAGTTCGAGGTCATGCGTGACTCCGAGGACCACACCATCACTATCTGCGGCATGGAGAACGTGGATCCGGTGGGGGTCCATACCGGAGACTCCATCGTCGTGGCGCCGATCCTCTCCCTGAACGATCACGATCTGAAGATGCTCAACGACAGCGCGATCCGCATCATCCGGGAACTGAAAGTGGAGGGCGGATGCAACGTACAGTTTGCGCTGCATCCCGAGACCAGCGAGTACTTCCTCATCGAGGTCAATCCGAGGGTCTCCCGTTCTTCCGCTCTCGCTTCCAAGGCGAGCGGCTATCCCATCGCCAGGGTCAGCGCTAAGATCGCCCTGGGAATGACGTTGGATGAGATCGAAGTCGCGGGCGCGACGGCGGCGAAGGAACCGAGCCTGGATTACTATGTGGCGAAGTTCCCTCGCTTCCCCTTTGACAAGTTCCCGACCACCTCCAACGAACTGGGAACGCAGATGAAGGCCACCGGAGAGGTGATGGGGATCGGTTCGAACCTGGAAGAATGCATCCTGAAATCGGTGCGCTCCCTGGAGACCGGGGTCGATCACCTCCATGACAAAAAGTTCGACTCCTGTTCCACGAAGGAACTGAAGGAATATCTCGGGAAGTTCCGCTCCGACGGGATCTTCGCAGTCGCGGAACTGCTGAGAAGGGGAACATCCGTAAAGGAGCTGCATGAGATCACCATGATCACGGATCTGTTCCTGCAGTCTATCCGGAAGATCATCGATATGGAGAAGACGCTGAAGACGAACGTGAACGACCGGAAGGTCCTTCGGGCGGCCAAGGAGATGGGATTCTCCGATGTCTATATCGCGAAGCTCTGGAATCTGGATGAACCGGAAGTGAGCGACATGCGCAAACGCCATCACATCGTTCCCGTTTTCCGCATGGTGGATACGCTCCATACGGGGAAATACATCGCCTACCATTACTCCTCCTATACCGGGGAGAACACCTCGCTGAAGACGGACAAAAAGAAGATCATCGTTCTCGGCGCGGGACCGATCCGCATCGGACAGGGCGTGGAGTTTGACTACTCCACCGTGCATGCCGTGCAGACGATCCGGAAGATGGGATATGAAGCGATCATCATCAACAACAACCCGGAAACGGTATCCACCGACTACACGACGGCGGACAAGCTCTATTTTGAACCGCTGACTCCGGAAGACGTGATGAACGTAGTGGATTACGAGCAGCCGGAAGGGATCATCGCCTCTCTGGGCGGGCAGACCGCCATCAACCTGGCGGAGCCTCTCATGAAGAGGGGAGTCCGGATCATCGGAACGGACTGCGACGCCATCGAAAGAGCGGAGAACCGGGACTCCTTTGAAAAGATCCTTCAGGATCTTCAGATCCCGAGACCGGAGGGCGAGGCGGTCACCGATATCGAGGAAGGCGTGCGCGTGGCGAAGAGGGTGGGATATCCCGTTCTCGTCCGTCCCAGCTACGTCCTCGGCGGCAGGGCGATGCAGATCGTGGGAGATGAGGAGCAGCTGCGCACCTATCTGAAAACAGCGGCGGCCATCGATGAGGATAAACCGGTGCTCGTCGACAAATACATCCAGGGAAAAGAGGTCGAGGTGGACGCGATCTGCGACGGCAGGGACGTGTTCGTGCCCGGCATCATGGAACTGGTGGAACGCACCGGCGTCCATTCCGGCGACTCCATCAGTGTGTACCCCTCATTCAGCATATCGAACAAGGTGAAGGGCATCATCCTTCAGTACGCCAAAAAGCTGGGGCTGGGACTGGGGATCGTGGGGATCTACAATATCCAGTTCATCGTCGACAAAAATGAGAACGTCTACATCATCGAAGTGAACCCCCGTTCCTCCCGGACGGTGCCTTTCCTCTCCAAGGCGACGGGATACTCCCTGGCGGATATCGCCACCGAGGCCATACTCGGACGCAGCCTCAAGGAGCAGGGGATCTTCGATCTCTATCCGGAGGAGAAAAAACGCTACTACGTCAAGGTGCCGGTCTTCTCTTTCAACAAACTGAAGGGGCTCGATGCCTATCTCTCACCGGAGATGAAATCCACAGGCGAAGCGATCGGGTACGATGACAAGCTCAACAGAGCGCTGTACAAGGCGCTTCAGGCATCCGGAATCAGCATGAAGAATTACGGCTCCGTGTTCGCCACCATCGCCGATCAGGACAAGGAGGAGGCGCTCCCCCTGATCCGCCGGTTCTACGACCTCGGGTTCAACATCGAGGCCACCACCGGAACGGCGAGGTTCCTGAAGGAGCACGGGATCCGCACAAGGGTACGCAAGAGGATCAGCGAGAACCCGAATGACATTCCGGACGCGATCCGGATGGGCTATATCAACTATGTGATCAATACCCGGGAGTACAGTTCCATCGGCGAGATCGCAGACGGCGCGGAGATCCGTCTGTGCGCTACGGAGAACGACTGCACCATGTTTACCTCACTGGATACGGTGCGCGTGCTTCTGGATGTTCTTGAGGAGATCACGCTGAGGATCTCGACCATCGACGCATGAGAAGGAGAGAGGATTGAAACAGGGCAAATTCGAGGTGATCGGCAACACGTTTCTTACCGAAAGTGTGCTGGAGATGAAACTGAAAGGAGATACTTCCGGGATCACGGCGCCGGGACAGTTCGTGGAGCTGTCGGTGCCCGGTCACTTCCTCCGCAGACCCATATCGGTGTGCAATCTGGAAGGGGATGTCCTGACTCTGATCTACAAGGTCGTGGGCGGGGGAACATCGTTCCTGTCCGGGATGCGGGACGGGGAACTGGATGTCCTTACGGGACTGGGCAACGGATATGACACCTCGGTTTCCGGAGACCGGCCGCTCCTCCTGGGGGGCGGGGTGGGGGTACCGCCGCTGTTTCTCCTCGCCAGGAAGCTGCTGGGTGAAGGCAGGCAGGTGCAGGTCGTCCTGGGATTCAACCGGAAGGAAGAGATCTTCTACGAGGACAGGTTCAGAGAGATCGGGTGTGAGGTCCTTGTCACGACCGCGGACGGGTCATCGGGCATCCGGGGATTTGTCACCGATGCCATGAAGGATCTGGATTACTCCTACTTTTATTCCTGCGGCCCTCTTCCCATGCTGAGAGCGGTGTTTGCGCAGAGCAGATCATCCGGCCAGTTCAGCCTGGAAGAGAGGATGGGATGCGGATTCGGCGCCTGTATGGGATGCAGCATCATGACCAATGCGGGTGCGAAGCGTGTGTGCAGGGAAGGACCTGTTTTCAGAAAGGAGGAACTGCCGTGGCAGATCTGAGAGTGGAACTGTGCGGGATCGAACTGTCCAATCCGGTCATCCCGGCGTCCGGGACATTCGGATATGGTTATGAGTTCGCCGGGTGGTATGACATCGATATTCTCGGTACCTTTTCTTTCAAGGGAACGACGAGAGAGACAAGATTCGGAAATCCCACACCGAGGATCGCGGAATGTCCTGCCGGAATGCTCAACGCCGTGGGGCTTCAGAATCCCGGAGTGGAGAAGGTGCTGACAGAGGAGATGCCGAAACTCAGGGAACATTTCCATAAACCGGTCATGGCGAACGTGAGCGGCTTCTCCGTTGAGGATTATGTTTACACAGTGGAGAAGCTGGAGCAGGAAGAGCAGATCGGGTGGTATGAGATCAACATCAGCTGTCCGAACGTGCATGGCGGAGGGATGAGCTTCGGCACCGACCCCGCTCAGGCGGCAGCCGTAACACAGGCGGTCCGCCGGGTGACCGGAAAGCCGCTGATCCTGAAACTTTCACCCAATGTGACCGACATCACCGAGATCGCGAGAGCGTGCGAAGCGTCGGGAGCGGACGGGATCAGCCTCATCAACACCCTCATGGGGATGCGGATCGACATCCGCACGGGAAGGCCGATCCTGAAGAATATCACCGGAGGACTGTCCGGGCCTGCCGTGCTTCCCGTGGCGGTGAGGATGGTATATCAGACCTCGGCCGCCGTGAAGATCCCCGTGGTCGGAATGGGAGGCATCACTACCGCGGAGGATGTGGTGGAGATGATGCTGGCCGGAGCCACGGCGGTGGAAGTCGGAGCCGCAAACCTGGTCGATCCCATGGCATGTAAAAAGATCATCGAGAGTCTTCCGGAGGTTCTGGAGGGGATCGGTGTAAAGGATATCAAAGAAATCATAGGAGGTTCTCATCGTGGGTAAGGACGTAATCGTCGCTTGTGATTTTCCGAGCAAGGAGGCAGTGCTTGGATTCCTGGACAGGTTTCAGGAGGAAAAGCCGTATGTGAAGATCGGAATGGAACTGTTTTATGCGGAGGGTCCGGAGATCGTCCGTGAGATCAAAAGAAGAGGACACAGGATCTTCCTCGATCTGAAACTTCACGACATCCCGAATACCGTGAAGAAGGCGATGCATTCCCTGAGCGTCCTGGATGTGGACATGGTGAATCTCCATGCCGCAGGAACGACCGCTATGATGGAGGCAGCCCTGGAAGGCCTGACTAGGGAGGACGGGAGCCGTCCCCTTCTGATCGCCGTAACACAGCTGACGAGCACCAACCAGGAGAGCATGGAGAAGGATCTTCTGATCGAAAAGCCCATCGACCAGGTGGTCATGCATTATGCCCTGACCGCGAAGAACGCCGGCCTTGACGGAGTCGTCTGCTCTCCCCTGGAGTCTGCGAAGGTGCACGATGTCTGCGGAGAGGGTTTTCTTACCGTGACGCCCGGAGTCCGGTTCGCGGGGGGAGACGCGGGGGATCAGAAGAGAGTGACGACACCGGCGAAGGCGAAAGAGATCGGCTCGGACTACATCGTCGTCGGCAGGCCGATCACCGCAGCGGAAGATCCGGTGGAGGCATACAGAAGATGCGTACAAGAATTTGTAGGATAAAGGAGTAGAAAGATGCTGGAAAAAAAGATCGCAAAGGACCTGCTTTCCATCAAGGCGGTATTTTTCCGCCCGGATGAGCCTTTTACCTGGGCGAGCGGTATCAAGAGCCCTGTATACTGCGACAACAGGCTCACGCTCACATCGGTCCCGGTCCGCAACGATGTGGAGAACGGCCTGGCCGAGGTGATCAAAAGAGAATATCCGGAAGCGGAAGTGCTCATGGGGACTTCCACGGCGGGAATCGCCCACGCGGCGATCACGGGGCATCTGCTCGGCATGCCGATGGGGTATGTGCGCGGATCCTCCAAGGACCACGGAAGAAAGAACCAGATCGAAGGTGAGCTCCGTCCTGGTCAGAAAGTGGTGGTTGTGGAAGACCTGATCTCCACGGGAGGAAGCGTGATCGAGGTGGTCAATGTCCTTCGTGAGGCAGGCGCGGAAGTGCTGGGGATCGTAAGTATTTTCACCTATGGCATGCAAAAGGGCCTGAAAAGACTGGAAGAGGCCGGAGTGCGGAACGTTTCCCTGACCAATTTTGACGTGATCGCGGAAGTCGCGGCGGAAGAGGGCTATATAACGAAAGAGGATGTACAGAGGCTGATCGCGTTCCGGAACAACCCTTCCGACGAGAGCTGGATCAAAAAGGAGGAGAAAAATGCGTAGTCTGATCGATATCCTTGATCTTTCCGTAGAAGAGATCGATGAGCTGATCGCGGTCGCGGATGATATCATCGCGGATCCGGATAAATACGCGGAAGCCTGCAAGAGAAAGAAACTGGCAACGCTGTTCTATGAACCTTCCACAAGAACAAGGCTGAGCTTCGAAGCGGCGATGCTGGAGCTTGGCGGGAGCGTCCTGGGATTTTCCGAGGCGACGAGCAGCTCCGCTGCGAAGGGGGAGAGCGTAGCGGATACGGCGAAGGTCGTGAGCGGCTACGCGGATATCATCGCCATGAGACATCCGAAGGAAGGCGCTCCGTATGTAGCTTCCCTGAACGCGTCGATCCCCGTGATCAACGCCGGGGACGGAGGGCACAATCACCCGACACAGACCCTGACAGATCTTCTGACGATCCATCGTGAGAAGGGCGGATTCGAGAATCTGACCATCGGAGTGTGCGGAGACCTGAAATTCGGAAGAACGGTCCACTCCCTTATCAGCGCTCTTTCAAGATATTCCAATGTGCGCTTTGTTCTGATCTCGCCTGAGGAGCTGAAGGTCCCCAGTTATGTAAAAAAAGACGTACTGCAGAAAAGAAACATCCCCTACACCCAGACGACCGATCTGGAAGGTGTCATGGGAGAGCTGGATGTCCTGTATATGACCAGGATCCAGAGGGAGCGTTTCTTCAATGAGGAAGATTATCTCCGTCTGAAAGACAGCTATATCCTGGAACCGAAGAAACTGGAAAACGCAAAGAAGGACCTGATCATCCTGCACCCGCTGCCCCGCGTCAACGAGATCAGTGTGGCGGTGGATGATGACCCCAGGGCATGTTACTTCAAACAGGCGCTTTACGGGAAATACATCCGTATGGCGCTGATCCTGAAACTGCTTGAGGAGGCGAAGTCATGAATATTGATTCCATCACAAACGGCATCGTGATCGACCATATCACAGCGGGAAAGGCTATGAAGCTGTATGAGCTCCTCCATCTGGAAGATCTGGACTGCTCGGTAGCTATCATCAAAAATGTGCACAGCAACAAACTAGGGAAGAAGGATATTATCAAGATTGACGCGGATGTCCCGGTCAATTTCGACGTGATCGGGTACGTGGACCCCGGTGTTACCATCAACATCATCCGGAATGAAGAGCGGGTGGAAAAGATGAGGATCGACCTGCCGGAAAAACTGACTGGCGTACTGCGCTGCAAAAACCCAAGGTGTATCACCAGTACGGAGCAGGAGCTTCCCCATGTGTTTCGGCTCACGGACCGCCCCAAGAGGGTGTACCGCTGCATCTATTGCGAAACAAAATACGAAGGATAACGGTAACTAATAGTTAAGAACGCACCTCCGAATTTTCGGGGGTGCGTTCTTTGGGCGACAACAAGTCCGTTGTCTTTTAAAACAGAACCTTTTTCTCCGAAGGATTCGCTTCTGCAATCTTGATTCCGTTTCGATACGAGGCCAGGACAGTGGCATTGTTATTGAGGACATCATAATAATTGGAAGCGTCAAAAATGACCAGGTTGGCAGGCTTTCCCGCTTCGATCCCGTAGTGATCGCAGATGTGCAGTGTCTTTGCCGCGTTGTAGGTGACGAATCGGTAGGCGTTCATGATATCCTCATAGCCCATCATCTGAGCAACGTGAAGTCCCATGAAGACCACGTCCCTCAAATTTCCGTTTCCCAGCGGGTACCACGGATCAAAGATATCGTCGTGTCCGAAAGAGACATTGATCCCTTCAGCAGTTAGTTCCTTGACCCTGGTCAGACCTCTTCTCTTTGGGTAGGTATCCGCCCGTCCCTGAAGATGGGTGTTGACCAGGGGATTGGATACGAAATTGATCTTGCTCATTTTCAGCAGACGCATGAGACGAAGCACATAGGCATTGTTGTAGGAATGCATCGCCGTTGTGTGACTCGCCGTAACTTTGTCGAAAAGACCAAGTTCCAAAGCTCTGGCCGCAACGGTTTCCAGACCTCTTGAGGCTTCGTCATCGATTTCGTCACAATGCACATCGACAAGTTTTCCGTTGTCTGCGGCAAGTTTCATCGCATAATTCAGCGACTCCACGCTGTATTCCCTGGTGAACTCATAGTGGGGGATAGCGCCTACGCAATCAGCCCCGAGAGCCACTGCTTCAGTAAGCAGTTCCTTGCCATTGGGATAGGAAAGGATCCCTTCCTGGGGAAAAGCGACGATCTGGATTTCCATGAAATCCTTGACCTCATCCCGGATCTTGACCATCGTCCTGAGCGCCATCAAAGAGGGATCGGTCACATCAACATGAGTGCGGATATATTGCACCCCGTTGGAGGCATATAAGCGCAGCGCTTTTCCGACCCTATCGCAAATATCTTTTTCTGTAAGTTTGTCTTTTCGCTTGCTCCAGCATTCGATTCCTTCAAACAGTGTACCGGACATGTTCCAAACGGGATCCCCGGCTGTTAAGCAGGTATCCAGGTGTACGTGCGATTCAATCAGAGGGGGAAGAACCAGTTTGCCGCCAAGGTCCAAGACTTCTTCGTTCTCTTCCGCTTTTAAATGGCCGAATTCCTTGAAGAGTCCGTCTTCGATCCGGATGTCACAGGCTTCTTTGTTCTCAATAACAGCGTTCTTAATCAGCATAGGACAGCTCCTTCCTTTGTACTGCAAATGGTGCTGCGTCCGAAAGATTATATGTATTTCCTTCATTATATTCCAGGTATCACACAATCTCACGGATAATTGTGTAAAAGTATACAGATGCGTAATGATCACAAGCAGATGCATGTATGTTGGTGAATGGTTACACGAATCTTTGCCAAAAGAAAGAGCCCGGGAACCTTTTTTGTGTAAGGGCTTCCGGACTCCAGCGATCCACAATCAATTACTCCCACTCTTCGCGCTTTAAATGAAACTATAACAAAAACAGTTAACTATAGTGGCGGTAAGTTCTTGTACTTAATCTTATTAGGATAAGTGTAGTTGCGTTTCTGTTCCGTATCTTATCGATTATCTTATTACTGGCATGATAAGAATGTTAAACGGTATAACTTATCAGGTAATGAGTAATGATTCAAAAACACTCTGTTTCGCTCATTCTCGTTCGATATACTCTATCTCACTTAATGTATTTCGGGCTCACTGTGCTATTTGTATGGTTTATGTGTCTTTTCTACCAGTGCATCTCTTGACAGGAGCCTAATCATAACATCAAGAAGCAACTTACCATCAACTTAAAAGGTTTGAAAAATGCGTATTTTCACGGTTTTTAAGGTTTGTGACAATTCATGCGTCAACTTACTGTCAACTTAAATCATGTCCAATAGGCCGTGATATCTAAAGTGACATTCCCGTGTCACTTTAGATGTCACTTTGAACGGAACAGAGATGGTTGTTCTTGCTATTCTGAAGCAGAAACCAGTTTCTTCACGAGGCGAGATTGCGGACGTAATTTCCAAAACGGTCAGAACGATACAGAGAGCATTGGATTCATCATATTTGGCAGGGATACCACGTCTGATTGTGACACGATCAGGCGTGGAGGAACTGCCATCCTCCTATATGTTTTTGTATTGTTATTTGTTTTAATGAGACACTCTTTTTGTTTTGCAGGAG
>Ga0256404_1006552_pt1 | contig 19167 bp, 18 predicted proteins | sample RumenRJG_01DNA_FD_185990 | JGI IMG/M metagenome (GOLD analysis project Ga0256404, IMG submission 185990) | Bovine rumen microbial communities from Lethbridge, Alberta, Canada - RJG_01 | ecosystem: Host-associated > Mammals > Digestive system > Stomach > Rumen | place: Canada: Alberta | collected...
CCGTGCTGAAAGCTTTCGGTACGGGCTTGCGTCAGGGGACATTGCTTGATATCGAGGTCGTCAATGATGAACTCGGCTGTCCTCATGTCAGATTGAGCGGCTATTATGAGAAGCTGGCCGCCGAGCGGGGCGTACAGGCGATTCATCTCTCGCTGTCGCATGCGCGTCAGTATGCAACGGCAGTATGTGTTATGGAGGGCAGGCCATGAAGGTTTCGCTGGTAGAGGAAATGCGTTCGGTAGATAAGGTAGCGGCGGAGGAATATGCTCTGCCCTCTGTCGTCCTGATGGAGAATGCTGGTCATCGTGCCGCCGAGGTCGCCAGCAGCATGTTGGCGGAGGGCGATGGGAGCGGACGGTCGGTCGTGGTGCTGGCCGGCAGCGGCAACAATGGCGGCGATGCCCTGGCAGCTGCCCGCCACCTTGTCAATTCCGGCTGCAGGGTGAAGGTATTCCTGGCAGGTGACAAGACGCATTTCAGCACGGCGACAGCGGCCATGTATACGGCGCTGAGCCATATGGGCGTGGAGATCGCCGAGCTGGAGGGCGACCGCGACTGGGATCGCCTGCACATCGCTCTGAACAGGGCGGACTGCCTGATCGACGGCATATTGGGGACGGGATTTGCCGGCGAGCTGCGGAAGAAGACGCTGCGCCTCATCGAACAGGTCAATGAGGCAGCCAGACCGGTACTGGCTATCGATATACCGAGTGGCGTGGCCGCTGATACGGGAATCGTGTCGACCGTGGCAGTACAGGCCAGGGCGACGCTGACACTCGGCCTGCCGAAAGTGGGGCAGCTGCTTTCTCCGGGCGCTGACTACTGCGGCCGGCTTATCGTCGATGATATCGGCATTCCGCGTCCGCTGCTGGCCGATGAGCATATCCATCAGGCGCTGATCGATGATGAGCTGGCCGCTGCGATGCTGCCGCCACGTCCGCGGTCCGCGCACAAGGGGACCTGTGGACGCATACTCGTCATCGCTGGCTCACGCGGCATGACCGGAGCGGCGACGCTGGCAGCCAGTGCGGCGCTCCGGGCCGGAGCAGGCATCGTCACGCTGGCGGTGCCGGCCAGCCTGCACGACATCATGGAGGTAAAGCTGACGGAGGTCATGACGCAGCCAGTACCGGAGCCCGAGCCTGGCTGCGGCTATATCGGTGGTCAGGCTGCTCTGGACTCGCTGCAGGCCATGGCCCAGAGCTACGATGCCGTGCTCATCGGCCCGGGGCTCGGGCGGGCTGCGGCTACGCAGGAGCTCGTCCGCATATTTGCGAGCAGCTGCCCGAAGCCTCTCGTGCTGGATGCCGATGCCATATACGCTTTCCGCAGTGCGCCGCAGGACCTGGCCCAGCTGGCCCAGGTGCCGATCCTGACGCCTCATCTGGGTGAGCTGGCCGGTCTGCTCGGCTGCACCGTGCCGGAACTGCGCAGAGAGCTGCTGTCCAGGGTGCGTCAGGCGGCCGCGGAATATCAATGCATATTCGTGGCCAAGAGCGAGTGTACGCTCGTCGTCTATCCGGATGGCGATGCCTTCTTCTCGGTCAAAGGCAATCCGGGCATGGCTACGGCTGGCTGTGGCGATGTACTGGCCGGGACGATTGCCGGCCTCATGCAGCAGATGGATGGTGGTCGGAGCAGTGCTGCCAGTGACTCGCACGATGGTCTGGCGCCGCTCATGGGCGTATATCTGCATGGTCTGGCCGGTGATCTGGCCTATGCCGAAAAGGGCGAGGGGCTCATCGCCTCGGATGTCCGCGATCATCTGCCGGCAGCTTTGCAGCAGGTTCGTCAGGCACAATCCTGAGATATGTGCACAGGTCATGTATTTAGTTTACAATCGCTGGGATATTTTATGTAATAATGCTTGACATTGTTACACTCCGGCGCTAGAATGTATGTATTCACATCAGTGGAAGAAAAGGGGTATTTTTATGGCTAAAGTTGATGTTGATTGGTCGTCCCTGACATTCTCCTATCGTCCTATCTCGCAGCGTTATGTTGCTAACTTCAAAGATGGCAAATGGGGCAAGGGCGGTCTGACCGACGATCCTACTGTTACTTTGAATGAGTGTGCAGGCACACTGCAGTATTGCCAGGAAGTCTTCGAGGGACTCAAGGCTTACAAATGGAAGGATGGAACGGTAGTGACGTTCCGCCCGGATCAGAATGCCAAGCGCATGATTGACTCAGCAAAGCGCCTTGTGATGCCGCCGGTACCTGAGGAAATGTTCCTCGAGGCGGTTGATCAGGTCGTAGCCGCCAACAAGGATTGGATCCCGCCGTATGAGTCGGGTGGTGCGCTCTATCTGCGCCCGTACCTGTTCGCTACTGGCCCGGTCATCGGTGTCAAGCCGTCGGATGAGTATCAGTTCCGTCTGTTCGGTACGCCGGTCGGCTCCTATTTCAAGAACGGCATAAAGCCGATAACGATCTGCGTCAGCGACTTCGATCGTGCTGCCCCGCGCGGCACGGGTCATATAAAGGCCGGCCTCAACTACGCCATGAGCCTGCATGCCTATATCGTAGCGCATCAGAACGGCTTCGATGAGAACATGTTCCTCGATCCGGCTACGCGCACGTATGTCGAGGAGACGGGCGGCGCCAACTTCCTGTTCGTCACGAAGGATGGCGAGCTCGTGACGCCGAAGTCCGATTCGATCCTGCCGTCCATCACGCGCCGTTCGCTGATCGACATCGCTCAGAGCATGGGCATGAAGACGACGCAGCGTCCGGTCAAGTTCAGCGAGCTCGGCGATTTCGTCGAGTGCGGTCTCTGCGGCACCGCAGCTGTCATCTGCCCGGTCGGCAAAGTCGTCAACCATGGCGAGGAGATCTGCTTTGCCAGCGGCATGAAGGAGATGGGCCCGGTACTCACGAAGCTTTATAACAAGCTGCGTGGCATCCAGATGGGCACCGAAGAGGCTCCTGAGGGCTGGATCCGTGTCATAAAGTAAGAATAGCTTCCCGGATAATGGAATCCCGTGCTGCGGCACGGGATTTTTCCATGTCTTGCCCCTGAGCGCAGTCAGCCGGGCGGTTGAGGATTTATACCAAAAAAGTTTACTCGTAACAAGGAATACTGCGCTTCCGGCTAGAATAAATTTATTATACGGACTTATACAAACCTACAAGCATACAGGATATCATTTTTTCGACGGGATTCATATATATTTTTGGGGAGTTAGTGTGATATGCCAACTGATTTTTCGATGCCAGCAGGGCTGCCCATACAGTTTCATGGCATGATTTCCACTATAGGGTTGTTGGATATAGTAGACATATTGGTCGTGGCCATCATCTTGTACAAGGTTTACGAGATGCTGGAAAATACTCGTGCCATCACGCTGGTCAAGGGCATCATCGTCCTGCTGGCCGTGACGATGGTGGCGAGCTTCCTCGAGCTGCACGTCATATCGTGGCTGCTGCAGAAAGTGGTCACGCTGCTGTTCGTCGCTCTGCCAATCGTGTTCCAGCCCGAGCTGCGGCGCGCTCTGGAGCATCTGGGGCAGGGGCGTTTCCTCGCGCCCTCGGTATCGCTCGATGATGAGGAGGCCCGCCAGGTCGTGCGGGAGCTCGTGCGGGCGGTCAAGATGCTGGCGGCGAAGAAAATCGGTGCCCTGCTCGTCATCGAACGCGATATGGGACTCAACGATGTCAGCGCTACCGGCATCCAGCTCGATGCGCTCATCACGGCTGACTTCCTCATGAACGTATTCATACCGAATACGCCGCTCCATGACGGCGCGGCCATCGTCAGGGGCAAGCGGCTCATATCGGCAGGCTGCCTGCTGCCGCTGACCGAGAACCGGAAGCTGTCGACCGAGCTCGGTACGCGGCATCGGGCGGCCATCGGTCTGTCGGAGCAGTGTGATGCCCTCATCGTCGTCGTCAGTGAGGAGACCGGTACGATATCGGTGGCTGAGAACGGACATATCATGCGCCATCTCGATGGAGAGACGCTGCAGGCCATGCTTACGCCGGCTTTCGTGAAACCGCATGAAGGCCTGAAGGACATGATACGGAACTGGAGGAGGCGTAAATAATGATTTCTTTCCTGCGGAACTTATTGCGCCGGAACATTGCCGCAAAATTGGTAGCGCTCATCGTGGCATTCGTGCTCTGGGGCTACGTCATGAACGACCAGAATCCATCCTACGAGGGCAGCTACACCGTGCAGGTACAGCTCGTGAATGCGCCTGACGGCTACAAGGTGACTCAGGACAAAGAGACCGTGAAGGTGCAGGTGCGGGGGCAGCGCTCGCTGTTTGCCGCGGCCAACAAGAAAGATTTCAAGGCGTATGTCGATCTGTCAGGAGCAGAAAGCGGTCAGAAGGACTACAAGGTACAGGTAGAACTGCCGTCCGGATTCGAGCTCGTGGAGATCGACCCGGATACGGTCAGCGTCACTCTGGACCGCATAACGACGCGCCAGATGAAGGCAGAGCTCATCGTGACCGGTTCGACAGCGCCCGGCACGACGGTAGCGCGGGTATCGCAGCCGGTCGAGCAGGTCACGCTCGAGGGGCCGGAGTCGGCGCTCGATGAGGTAGCCAGGGTCATCGGCTATGTCGGACTCTCGGGCAACAACAGCGATTTCCAGCTGCAGGTGCCGCTGACGGCAATCAACAGCGAAGGGCGCGAGGTGCCGAATGTGACGGTGAAACCGGCAACACTGAATGTCTCCGTGCAGCTGGCCCGCGGCCTCTCGAAGAAGATTGTCAGCATCAAGGCCGTAGCTGGTGAAGGACTGGCAACCAATCTGAAGCTCGAGGGCATGAAAACCGATCCGGCCAAGATCGAGATCGCAGGTCCTGAGGATGTCATAGCCAATATCAATGAAATCGATACGGTGCCGGTGCCGCTCGATGATGTGACGGGCAGTACGGAGAAAAAGGCAGAACTGGTGCTGCCGAATGGCGTTATGGTGACGAATCATGAAGTCGTCGTACACATCGTCGTCAAGAATAAGAAATAGTATGGCCAGCATTGTGCAGGCAGTGCCGGCAGGTGGAGCACAAGAATATTGATAGTCATAAGGAATATATCCGTGGCCCTGGACGATGAACGGGCTTTGGAAGAAATCGTTGCCAAGCGCATAAAGATAAAGCCGGAAGATATTGCCGGGCTGCAGGTATTGCGGCGCGGCATCGATGCCCGGCGCTATCGCGGGGCACCCATACATTTCGTATATATGGTGCAGCTGCGCCTGCAGGGGAAAGAATCGGAGCAGACGGTGCTGCGGCGCTGCCGGCGGGATAACAATGTATCTGCAGCCAGGGTAGAGCCAGAGAAAGCTCCGGCCATCATGAGAGAACATCGGCCGGATGACCTGCGGCCGATCGTCGTGGGATTCGGCCCTGCCGGCATGCTGGCGGCCCTGCAGCTCGCCAAAGCCGGCTGGCAGCCGCTCGTGCTCGAGCGCGGGCTCGATGTCGATGCGCGCCAGGCAGCCGTAGAGCATTTCTGGCAGACGGGCGAGCTCGATGTCCGGACGAATGTGCAGTTCGGTGAGGGCGGAGCCGGCACATTCTCGGATGGGAAGCTGACGTCACGCAGCTCGGATCCCCATATCCGGGACGTATTGGAGACGTTCGTAGCCGCGGGTGCGCCGGACGATATCCTGTACCTGCAGAAACCGCATATCGGCACGGACAAGCTGCGCCCCATGGTCCGCAATATCCGCCAGCAGATCATCGAGCTGGGCGGAGAGGTGCAGTTCGGCGCTCAGGTGACGGATATCGAGCTCGATGCTGCTGGCTGCGTTCAGGCGGTCATCGTCAATGGGGAGGAGCGCATTGAGGCCGATGCGGTCTTCCTGGGCATCGGCCATTCGGCGCGTGATACCTACAGGATGCTCCAGCGGCGCGGGCTCGTCATGGAGCCGAAGGCTTTCGCCATGGGCGTGCGCATCGAGCATCCGCAGGAGCTCATCGACCGCAATCAGTACGGCGTCGATGCCGGCCACCCGCTCCTGCCGGCCGCCGATTACGCGCTGACGTTCCAGGACCGGGAGGGGGACGGCCGCGGAGCGTATTCGTTCTGCATGTGCCCGGGCGGCTTCGTCGTGGCCGCGGCCTCCGAGCTCGGACGCGTCGTGACGAATGGCATGAGCAACTATGCGCGCGATTCCGGAATAGCGAACTCGGCGCTGCTCGTGCAGGTGTCGCCGGCTGATTTCGGGACGAACGCCCTCTCCGGCATGGCGCTTCAGGAAAAGCTCGAAAGCCTGGCGTTTGCCCTCGGGGGGAGCGACTATCGGGCGCCGGTGCAGTCGGTGGGGGATTTCCTGAGTGGCAGATCGGGCTCGACCGATTTCCTCGTGACGCCAACGTATCGTCCGGGCGTGAAGCCTGCCGATCTGCATGATTGCCTGCCGGACTATATAACGGCCACGCTCGAGCGGGCATTGCCGCATTTCAATAAAAAGATACTCGGATTCGCATCAGCCGATGTACCGATGACCGGCATAGAGGCGCGGTCATCGGCTCCGTGCCGCCTGCGGCGCGACCGGGCGACATTCATGGCCGAGCAGCATAGTGGCATCTATCCGATCGGCGAGGGTGCCGGCTACGCCGGTGGCATCATGAGCGCGGCGGTGGACGGATTGCGGGCGGCACTTGCTTTTTTAAGTGAAACTAAGTAAAATAAAAAAAGATTGTATACAATGACCGTGAGGCTGACCGCAGGGAGATGCCCGGTCAGATTTATGAATTGATAGTATTACAGGGGGATTTAGCTGATGGCAAGATTGTTTGGCACGGATGGGGTGCGCGGTGAGGCAAATCTGACATTGCAGCCGGAGATGGCCTATCGTCTGGGACGTGCAGCCACGATATATTTCGGACGCGAGTCCGAGGAGCAGCCGCTCATACTGATCGGACGCGATACCCGCATATCGGGCGAGATGTTCGAAGCGGCGCTGACGGCTGGTATCTGCTCAGCGGGCGGTCGTGCCATGCTGGCCGGCGTCATACCGACACCGGCGGTCGCTTATCTCGCCCGTCGTCACAAGGCGAATGCCGGTATCGTCATATCGGCTTCGCACAACCCCTTCGGCGACAATGGCATCAAATTCTTCGGCGGCGATGGCTACAAGCTGCCTGACGCGGTCGAGGATGAGCTCGAGGCCATCGTCCACCAGCTCGAGAATGACGACAACTACGAGCGGCCGACCGGCAAGAAGATCGGCCATATCGAGTACCGCGCCGATCTCCTGAATCAGTACATGGAGTTCGTCCTGAGCACCTGCGAGGAGCGCCTCGAAGGCATGAACGTCGTGCTCGACTGCGCCAACGGTGCCGCCTACGACGTTATGCCGCGCGTGCTGCGCCGTCTCGGAGCCAATGTCAAAGTCATCCATGCCCTGCCGAACGGCACGAATATCAACAACGGCTGCGGCTCGACGCATCTCGAGTCCCTGCAGAAAGTCGTCGTGGACGAGGGCGCTGATATCGGTATCGCGCATGACGGCGATGCTGACCGGTGCCTCTGCGTCGATGAAAAGGGCCAGGTCATCGATGGCGATCATATCCTCGTGCTCTGCGGCACTGAGATGATGCATGAGAAGCGTCTGCCCTACAATACGGTCGTGACGACGGTCATGGCCAACATCGGCTTCCACCAGGCCATAAAGGCAGCCGGCGGCCGCGCGGAGATCACGCAGGTCGGCGACCGCTACGTGCTCGAGAACATGCTGAAGAACGGCTACAAGATCGGCGGCGAGCAGAGCGGCCACATCATATTCACCGACTACTCGACGACCGGTGATGGCCTCATCACGGCACTGCAGGTACTGTCCTCGCTCAAGCGTCGCGGCGGCAAGGCCTCCGATATCACCGCCATGATGACGACGTATCCGCAGCTGCTCGTCAATGTACGCGTCGATACGAAGGATGGCTGGGAGAACAACGAGGCCATCAAGGCGGCCATCCAAGCAGGCGATGAGGAGCTCGGCGACAGCGGCCGCATCCTCGTGCGCCCCTCGGGTACTGAGCCGCTCATCCGCGTCATGGCCGAGGGCCCTGACCAGGACCAGCTCGACGTGATCTGTCATCGCATCGCCGAGGTCGTGCGGACTGAGCAGGGCGGCCATATCGAGTGACATCCGCTCTGTCTGCACAGACGGATAAGGAATAGAAATGCATAACTCAAATTCATGCCAGTTATAGCAATAAACTATTTCCTATTTTTTCGAATTACTTTATAATAAAAAGGGACGGCTTTTACTGCCAGCGTCTCCAAGGCGTTGGCAGCAGCGCCGATTCGTATTTATAACAGCATTTATATGCAGAGAGTATGAGGTGAGTGTATGTCGCATCCTGTTACAACTAATCCCTTCATAATCATGCTCATCAACATGACCATCGTGTTCGGTGTCCTGATTGCCCTGGGACTGGTTATCAACCTGATTCACATGATCGACCCTACGCGCAAGCGTGAGGAGAAGAAGGCAGAAGCACCAGCTGTGCCGGAAGCACCCGCAGCTGCAGAGCCGGTGGCCGAGGATGGCCTGACGCCGGAGGTAGTAGCGGTGATAACAGCAGCGCTGGCCAGCTATGGCTACGGCGCCAGTCAGATTCATGCCATACGTCCGATAGAGAGCAGCGGCTGGAAGCAGTCCGGCCGCTCCCTGGGCGTGGAACGTCTGTAAGCGGGAGGAGGAGCAAATATGGAAGTATTCAATGCATTTGTCGTCTCGCTGCAGGCGGTATGGATGGACAGTGGTTTCTCGGCCTTCACCATGGGGAACCTCATCATGATCCTCGTGGGTCTGGCCCTGCTCTACATGGCTATCGTCAAAGAGTATGAGCCGCTGCTGCTCGGGCCGATTGCTTTCGGCTGCATACTGGCGAATTTCCCGCGCACCGGATTCCTGGATCCGAGCCAGATGAATGTCATGCTGGCCATCCACTATGGTATTCAGAACGAGATATTCCCGCCGCTCATATTCCTGGGCATCGGCGCCATGACCGACTTCGGGCCGCTTCTGGCTCGTCCGTCGACGCTGCTCCTCGGAGCTGCGGCTCAGATCGGTGTCTTCGTCGCGCTGGTCGGCGCCATGCTGCTGGGCTTCAACGTCCAGGAGGCTGGTGCTATCGGCATCATCGGCGGCGCTGATGGTCCTACGGCCATATACCTCTCGGTCCAGATGGCACCGCATCTGCTCGGTGCGATCGCCGTGGCGGCCTACTCGTACATGTCGCTCGTGCCGCTGATCCAGCCGCCGGTCATGAAACTCCTGACCACGCAGAAAGAGCGCGAGGTCGTCATGGAGCAGCTGCGTCCGGTATCGAAATTCGAGCGCGTCTGCTTCCCGATCGTCGCAGCTGTGCTCATCAGCCTGCTGCTGCCGCCGATCGCTTCGCTGCTCGGCATGCTGATGCTGGGCAACCTGTTCCGTGAGTCGGGCGTTATGGACCGCCTGTCGGATACGGCGCAGAATTCGCTCTGCAATATCGTCACGATATTCCTGGCTACTGGTACTGGTATGACGATGAGCGCTGAGGACTTCCTCACGCCGCAGACGTTGCTCATCATACTGCTGGGCCTCATCGCGTTCATCTTCGGTACGGCCGGCGGTGTCATATTCGGCAAGATCATGTGCCGCGCCTCGGGCTGGAAGATCAACCCGCTGATCGGTTCGGCTGGTGTCTCGGCTGTCCCGATGGCTGCACGCGTCAGCCAGGTCGTTGGCATGAAAGCCAAACCGGGCAACTACCTGCTCATGCATGCCATGGGCCCGAATGTGGCAGGCGTCATAGGTACGGCAGTGGCGGCTGGTACCATGCTGGCTATGCTGAAATAAGTACATAAATATCGACAGAGTAGTCGCTATGTCCGGCATTGACACGCATAGCGGCTATTTTTCATATGTTGTTATGCAGCACATAAAGAAAGGAAGCATATGTTATGACGAAACAAGGAACCTTTTATGGCATCGGAGTAGGACCGGGCGATCCCGAACTGCTGACGGTCAAAGCTATACACGCTATCGGTGCGGCTGATGTAATCATCGCGCCGAAAACCGAGAAAAAGGATGGAAGTGTAGCGCTCAGCATCGCCCGGCCATATCTGAAGAACGACGTCGAGATTGTTTATCAGGTTTTCCCCATGGTCAGTGATTTTGCTCAGGATCCCACAGCCTGGGACAACAATGCGCATGAGATCATCGAGATCCTGAAGCAGGGGCGCAATGTGGCCTTTCTGACGCTTGGCGACGCGATGTTCTACAGCACCTATATTTATCTCTTTGAACGTCTGAGCAAAGAGGATATAGACATTGTGACGGTACCGGGCGTGCCGGCGTTCGCCGCCATCGGCAGCCTCATCGGCAAGCCCATCGTCGAGGGCAACGAAGTGCTGTCCATCGTGCCGGCTACTGCGGATACAGACACGATAGACAAGGCGCTCTCGGCAGCAGACAACATTGTACTCATGAAAGTATATAAGAATTTCAGCGAAATCGTGGACCTGCTCGAGAAACATGACATGGCTGACGAGGCCGTGCTCGTGAGCCGGGCCGGACTCGACGACGAGCGTATCATCAGCGATCTGCCGGCGCATAAGCAGGAAAAGCTCAATTACCTGTCCACGATATTGACGCGCCGAGGACGGAAGGATTGAGGTGGGCAGTCATGAAACGTATCCTATTATTCCTGCTCACGGTCGTCATGGCGGCACTCCTGCTCACAGGCTGCGGCACTCAGGCCGATAAAAGCTCCGGATCCTCGGGCAGCTATGCCACCATCACTGATGCCATGGGGCGCACGGTGACGCTGTCAGCGAAGCCGCAGCGCATCGTCGTGACATCGGCCTCATTCCTCGAGCCGCTCGAGGCGGTCGGCGGCGCTGACCTCGTGGTCGGTCGGCCGGACTCGCATACGAAGATGCCGGAGTATGCCAAAGGCCTGGCCAGCGTCGGCAAGGTGTATCAGATCGATACCGAGAAAGTGATGAGCTGCGAGCCGGATCTCGTCATCGTGAACAAGGGCATGAACGAGAAGCTCATCGATACGCTTGAAAGCAACGGCATAAAGACCGTCGTGCTCGATATGAAGAGCTATGACGATGTCAAGAATGAGGTGAGTGTCCTCGGACAGATTACCGGCGAGCCGGATAAGGCCGATCAGCTCATCGCACAGATGGATAAGAAAATCAACGATGTCAAGCAGAAGATACCGCAGGACAAGCACCGGGTATCCATCATCCACAGCACGAATCAGGGCCTGACCGTGCAGCTCGACAGCAGCATCGCCGGCTGCGTCGCGAATATGCTGGGCTGGGAGAACGTGGCCAGCGGCTCGACACCGCTCGAGAAGAACCCAGATGCCGCTCCCTATAGCATCGAGACGCTCGTGAGCCAGAATCCGGAGATGATATTCATCACGAGCATGGGCAAGCTCAGCGAAATCAAGAAGAACATGGATGAGACGATGGCCAGCAATCCGGCCTGGCAGTCACTCGAGGCGGTGAAGAACGGCCGCATCTACTATCTGCCGCAGGATATGTTCCTGCTGAGCCCGGGCGTCCACTATCCCGAGGCAGTAGAGCTCATGGCGAAATGCGTCTATCCTGATGTGTTTGCTAAATGAAAGGTGATGCAGTGATGAAAGGGCAAGGCTGGAGCCGGACCGCAATCTGCCTGGCCGTGTTTGCCCTGCTGGCAGTCCTGGGCATGCTCGTAAGTATAATGAAGGGATCGGTCGATATACCGCTGTCCGAAATCATGGCTGCGCTCAGCGGGGGCGGGGGCGGTACCCATGAGCGTATCATCATGAACATCCGGCTGCCGCGCACGATCGTCGCCGCGCTGGTTGGCATGAATCTGGCGCTCTCAGGAGCAATCCTGCAGGCCATCATGAAGAACCCTCTGGCCGATCCGCATATCATCGGCATCTCGTCCGGAGCTGGCCTGACTGGCATCATCGTGCTGCTGCTCCTGCCGGAGCAGGGCTGGCTCGTGACGCCGGCCGCATTCGCCGGCGCCATGGGGGCGGCGCTGCTCATCTATGTGCTGGCCTGGAAGAATGGCATCCAGCCCATACGCATCATCCTGGCCGGCGTAGCGGTATCGACGCTGCTCGGAGCCTGCATATCAGCGCTCATGATCATATACAGCGACCGCGTACACTCGGCACTCATGTGGATGGTCGGCGGGCTGTCGGCCCGCAGCTGGCCGCAGGTGGCGATGCTCTGGCCCTATGCGCTCGTGGGTGGCCTGCTGGCGCTGGCTGGCGCCCGGCATCTGAACATCCTCCAGCTGGGGGATGAGCTAGCCAAAGGCCTCGGCCTGCGGGTAGAGCTGACACGACTGCTCCTGACCGCGGTAGCCGCCCTGCTGGCTGCCAGTGCCGTATCGGTCGTGGGATTGCTCGGCTTCGTCGGACTCATCGTACCGCATGCGGCCCGGCTCATCATCGGCTCGGACTATCGCTTCCTGCTGCCGGCCTCGGCCCTGCTCGGGGCAGCCATCGTCACGGCCAGTGATACATTTGCCCGTGTCATATTCGCTCCGGTCGAGCTGCCGGTCGGCATCATCATGGCGGTCATCGGTGCGCCGTTCTTCCTGTTCCTGCTGAGAAGGGAGATCTGATCGATGGCGATGAGAAAGAATTCCGAAGCAGCCCTGACGGTCGAAGATCTGAGCGTCACGATCGCGCAGCATGAGATCCTGCAGCATCTGTCCATCGCGTTCCCACCCGGGCGGCGTACGGCCATCATCGGCCCGAACGGCGCTGGCAAGACGACGTTGCTGCGGGCCATTGCCGGATTCAACGAGCACTATACGGGCCGCATCAGCTTGGACGGCCATGACGTGCGGGATATGAAGCCGAAGCAGCTGGCACGCCGTATGGCCATATTGCCGCAGGGTGCGACCGCCCCTCCGGATATCACAGTGTACCGCCTCGTAGAATACGGGCGCTTCCCCTATCGCAGCTATTTCCGGGCCAACGATGCTCAGGCGGACCGCGAGGCCGTCACCTGGGCGATGCAGGTCACTCATGTCGATTCGTTCGCTGATCGGCAGGTTCAGACCCTTTCAGGCGGCGAGCGTCAGCGCGTATTCCTGGCCATGGCCCTCGCGCAGCAGCCCGATGTACTGCTGCTCGACGAGCCGACGAGCTATCTCGACATCGCTCATCAGCTTGAGGTCATGAACATCGTCACGGATATCAATGACCGCTATGGCATCACCGTGATCATGGTCCTGCATGACATCAATCATGCCATGCAGTATGCCGATGAGGCAGCCGTGGTCCACGAGCATCACATCTATGCTCAGGGGCGACCGGAGGAGGTGCTCAATGAGCAGCTCCTCGCGGATGTCTTTGGCGTGCGCGCCGAGCGTTTCGTGAACAGCCGTGGCACCGTCATCCTGTCACCGGTCGAGCTGGTGCGATGAACCATTCCATTGACGTAATGATGGGAAATCGGACAGCAACAATATAAAGAAATGTGGAATTCAGGCATAGCTAAGCCTGGATTCCTTTTTTTATGGGAATAATTTAAAAAGAGTAATGATAACTATTGACAATTGTAAATGATACGCGCTATTATATTAACTGCAGAGATAAATGAGATGTGTTATCATTACTAATCATTAACTTATATCATATGCGTACTTATTTACAGGAGGGATTGATTTTGACTCTCAAAGAAGGCAAGACGGGCATGACATTGAAGGTCGTGTCTATCGCAGACTCCGCTTTGAAAGAGCGTCTCATGACCATGGGCATGACACCGGGCACGAGAGTGAAGGTGCTCCGCTCAGCTCCGCTCGGAGATCCGATTGCCGTGCGGCTGCGCTCCTACAACCTGGCTCTGCGTCGTGAGGATGCAGAGAAGATCGCGGTGGAGCAGGCCGGCTGAAAACAGGAAATCGCTGTAGGTGGCAAAGGAGAAGTGAGTAGATACAATGTCAACATTAGCAGTAGCATTGACAGGCAATCCGAATACAGGAAAGTCAACGATATTCAATGAGCTGACTGGTGCCCGTCAGAAGATTGGTAACTGGCCGGGCGTCACTGTCGATAAGAAAGTCGGCTATACGCGCTATAAGAACCGGGCAATCTCCATCGTGGACCTGCCGGGCACGTATTCGATCAATGCCCGCTCCCCGGAGGAGAAAATCGTCATCGACTACCTGACGAACAACAAGCTCGACCTCGTCGTCGATGTCGTCGACAGCTCGAACATCGAGCGCAACCTGTTCCTCACGATACAGTTGCTCGAAAAGGGAATCCCTGTACTCGTCGACCTCAACATGAAGGATGAGGCGAAACGCCGTGGCATAAAAATCGATGTACGCAAGCTCGAGGATGCCCTTGGCATGCCGGTCGTCGAGACCGTGGGCCGCGACCACAAGAGCACGGAGAAACTGCTCTCGGTATTCACCGAGACGGTCATGAACCGCTATAATGTCAGCGAGCAGGTACAGGCTCATATCGAGAAAGTCCAGGCCATCGAGCAGAGCCCGGATCTTACGGAGTCGCAGAAGCTCGAGCAGACCATAGAGGCGCGCTACGACATCATCGACAAGATCATGGCTCAGGCCGTGTCTTTGAATCAAGCCAGTACCTCGACCTCGGAGAAAATCGATAAATATCTGGCCAACGGCGTCTTGGCCCTGCCGATATTCCTCGTCATTCTCTACGCCGTGTTCCAGATTACGTTCACCTGGATCGGCCAGCCGATCGCTGATGTGCTCGATGAGCTGATCAATGAAGATTTCCTCGACTGGTCAAAGGACGCTATGGCCGCAGCTGGCGTAGCGGATTGGATGCAGTCGCTCGTCGCTGACGGCATCATCGCCGGCGTCGGCGCCGTGCTGACGTTCGTGCCGCTGATATTCGTCCTGTTCTTCTGCCTGTCGTTCCTCGATGGCACCGGCTATATGGCCCGTATCGCGTTCATCATGGACCCGATCATGCGCCGCTGCGGCCTGACCGGTAAAGGCATCATGCCGCTTATGATGGGCTTCGGCTGCGGCGTCCCCGCAATCATGGGGGCCCGCGCGCTCGACTCCGAGAAAGACCGTATGGTCTCGATACTCATCACGCCTTTCCTGACCTGCGGCGCAAAGCTGCCAATCATGGCATTGTTTGCCGCGATGTTCTTCCCTGACAATGCAGCGAATGTCGTGTTCGCGATGTACATCATCGGTATCGTCATGGCTATCGTCGTCGCTAAAGGCCTCGGTGCAACCATATTCAAACAGGAAGGCTCGACGTTCCTGCTCGAGCTCCCGCCGTATCGTATACCGGATATGAAGACCGTCCTGCTCGAGACCTGGGACAAGGGCAAGGGCTACCTCGTCAAAGCCGGTACCATCATCTTTGCCGCTTCGGTCCTCATCTGGGTACTCACGAACTACAACTTCGATGGTCCGACGGAGGAAATGAGCGAATCGTTCATGGCTACGCTCGGCAGCTGGATGAGCAACCTGTTTGTATTCCATGGCTTTGCCTCGTGGCAGGCTGGCTCGGCAGTCATCACTGGGATTCTCGCCAAAGAGGCTGTCGTATCGACCATCGGCATCCTCTACAATGCTCCGGATATATCGACCGAGGCTGAGGATGCCGCAGAGACCGCTCAGACGCTGCTCGGCACGGACATGAGCACCGCCTTCACGACGATGTCGGCGATCGCCTTCATGGTGTTCACTCAGCTCTACACGCCCTGCGTTACGGCTCTGGGCACGATAAAGAAAGAAGCCGGCGGCTGGAAGTGGATGTCCTTCTCCGCTGCCTACATGTTCGTCATTGCCTGGCTCGTATCGTTGCTGGTCTACCAGATCGGCACGGCGCTGGGCTTCTGATCCAGTTTGCGATATAATCAAGAGATAGGGATGAAGCAAAGGAGGAAGACTCATGGCTACATTCATCGTTGGAGCAATCGTGGCGGTGGCGTTGTTCTTTGCGATACGTCATGTTTATCACAATTTCCGGGATGGTAAGGAAGATTGTGCCGGAGCCTGCGGCGGCAACTGTGCTCGGTGCATGTCGCATCTGAAAGTGCAGAAGCACTAAGCCGCTCGTCCGGTACACAACAGCGAAAGGCTCCCGCCGGAATGGCGGGCAGCCCATCAGCAGGGTCCCCCCAGACATCGCAGTGAAAACTGCTTGGTCTGGGGGGATTCTTATGCCATAAAGTGAGACTTATGGCTGCGATGAAATATGATGTTTCAGGCCTAAGCATGTAGTACCATGGCAGGCATATTTTGCTATATGTACCGCATTTATGGTATACTTAGAAATGATATTCTTCGTGAGGTGACACGGTTGGGCAAGAAAAAAGTAATCGTGGCGATGAGCGGCGGCGTCGATAGTTCGTTGACCGCAGCCCTTTTGCGCGATAAAGGCTATGATGTCATAGGAATCACGCTGCGGCTGGCGGATGAGAACCGCGACAGTGCCTGCGGCGTGCCGGATCGCGGCTGCTGCAGCGAAGCCAGTGTCGACGATGCGCGGCGCGTAGCCGAGATACTCGGGATACCGCATTATGTCCTGGAGTTCCGCGAACTGTTCCGCGAGAAGGTCATAGCGAATTTCCTGGCCGAATATGCGCGTGGGCGGACGCCGAATCCCTGCATCGCCTGCAATCGCTACATCAAGTTCGCAGCCATGCTGGCCAAAGCGGACGAGATCGGGGCCGATTATGTGGCAACCGGGCACTATGCGCGCATCACGCAGGAGCCGGATGGCGAGTATGCCCTGCGCAAGGGCGCCGATGCGGGCAAGGACCAGTCCTATGTGCTCTACAATCTGACGCCAGCCATGCTGCGGCGCTTTTTGTTCCCGCTCGGTGATTACAAGAAGGAGCATACGCGGGAACTGGCGGCGGCCTATGAATTGCCTGTCGCGAACAAGCCGGATAGTCAGGAAATCTGCTTCGTCCCCAATGATGATTATAAGGCGTATATCCGGCAGCATAATCCCGGCTGCCTGATACCAGGCGATATCGTCGACCTCGCCGGCCACGTGCTGGGACATCATGACGGCGTGCCGCTTTATACCATAGGACAGCGGCGCGGTCTGGGCATTGCAGCGCCGGAGCCGCTCTATGTCGTTGGCCTCGATACCCAGACGAACCGCGTCATCGTCGGCGGGGCTCAGGATGTATTCGCCCAGAGTCTGACGGCCACCGATCTGAACTGGCTTTCCGAACGCCCAATCCCGGAGCGCATCAAGTGCCGGGCCAAGACGCGCTATGGCAAGCGGGAGGGCGAGGCTGTGGTCGAGCGGCAGCCGGACGGCAGCGTCGTAGTCAGGTTCGAGGAGCCGCAGCGGGCCATCACGCCCGGCCAGTCGGTTGTTTTCTACGATGGCGACCGCGTCCTCGGCGGCGGCATCATCGACAGCGTGCTGCGGAATTGACGTAGCAGCGATATCTTGATTGAGAGATACGGAAATTTAAAAGAAAGAAAGGAAGTTGTATATGAATGTCTTTGAGTTCTAGTAAAGAAACGGTAGCGATATTATACGATATAGAGAATGCACCGTTCGAGATGCTTAATTATACGCTGGGCAAGGCGCGCCGGTTCCAGCCGTGCCGCACCATCGTGGTGTCGGACTGGGATCAGCGGCCGGATCAGAAGCGCTGGGACAAGCTCATGCGGCGTCCCGGGTTCACGTTCCGGCAGATCAGCCGCACCTATTTCGGCAAGAACTCGCTGGATTCCGCGCTTTATGATTCGGCCAAGATCTTGTATGATGAGGGGGTGCGCAAATACCTCATCATCACGACGGATTCTGATTTCGTGCGCATCGCCGAGCTGCTGAATTCGGAGGAGCCGTCCTACATCATCGGCGTGGGCACGAAACAGGCCAGCGAGACTCTGCGTCAGGCCTATAATGAGTTCTATGTCTATCCACCGGAGCCGGCGGAAAAGAAGAGCCGCAGCAAGAAGAAGGCAGCGGCGCAGGCCGATGACGGCAAGACCGCCGAAACGACAGAGACAAAGAAAGCCGAAGTGAAAAAGGCTGAGTCGAAAAAGTCTGAGCCGAAAAAATCCGAGGCGAAGCCGGCTGAGGGGAAGAAAGCCTCGGCGAAGAAGGGCGAGAACCACAATGCCGCTCCCTCGAAGAAGGAAAAAGCAGCTCATAGCGGCAAGGAGAATAAGTCCGCCGAGAAAGCGAAACCGGAAAGTCCGGACAGTAAGAACAAAACGGCCGGCAAGAAGGGCAAGGAAAGCAAGAAGAGCCGGGAAAAGGCAGCCCAGGAGCCGAACCATTCCCAGACGGAGCTGGATCTGGGCGGCAGACTCGTGGTCAATCTGCCGAAGACCCTGCGGCAGGAACTGGATGAGCGCATGAGGACGGAGGGCGTCACGCTGGACGAGCTCGTTACCTATCTTCTTATGCGTGGCTTGGTGAAATGACGATGAAAAAACAGGAAAAGGTATTATTGTACAGATTCACGGATGCCGATCGACTGGCATCCGTCAAGCAGGTCATGGCTGATCTGAAGATAGAGGTCAAGGAACTGAAGGATGACGACTGGCAGGAAAAGGTCGGCTATCTCCTCGGACTGCCAGGATTTGGCCCGAATCAGCCGGCGGCAGAGGAGTTCTCGTTCCCGCATGAGGTCATGGTGATGCAGGACATCCGCGATAAGCGGCTGGATAAAGTGCTGAAGGCCCTGCGGGAGGCAGGCGTGCCCGATATCGCCTATAAATCAGTCGTGACGCCGGTCAATAAATTCTGGACGCTGAAGCGCCTATGTGAGACGATGCAGCGGGAACATGCCTGGATGATTGCACAGGAAAAGGGTAAGAACGTATGAGCAACATAAACATGGACAGGGATGAACGCGACCGTCAGAATCCGGCTCTCGGCGATGACGCTACGCGTAAAATGAACCGGGGCGATACGCAGGAACTGCCGGCCATCGAAGACATCAAGGCTCCCTTCCCGCAAAAAGCTGGAGAGGCCAAGGACTATCCCGATGATGACCGACCGGTGCGCGAGCTGGCCCGGGACAAACGCATCGAGCCGCAAAAGAAATCGGGTTGGTGGACGAAGAGTCGCAAACGCAAAGCGCTGCTCGCCGGGGCCTTTTGTGTGGCGGTGTTGCTCGGGCTCGTCATAACGGGCTATTCGCATGAGCAGCAGGCCGCTCAGCAGAAGAAGATCTATCAGGCGCAGCAGCTGAAGGATAAGGAAA
>Ga0256404_1006554_pt1 | contig 19163 bp, 19 predicted proteins | sample RumenRJG_01DNA_FD_185990 | JGI IMG/M metagenome (GOLD analysis project Ga0256404, IMG submission 185990) | Bovine rumen microbial communities from Lethbridge, Alberta, Canada - RJG_01 | ecosystem: Host-associated > Mammals > Digestive system > Stomach > Rumen | place: Canada: Alberta | collected...
GATAATGTATCTGCTACAGCCGAGGTGACCAAGATTGAGGGCAAGAAGATAGAGTTTAAGGTGTCTGCTTTCTCTGGCGACATTCTTCTTGGTGAGGGTACACACCTGAGATTCATTGTTGACAGAGAACGGTTTCTGTCGAAGCTTGGTTAAGTGAATTATCAGGAGCTTAATCCATAATGCAAAAAGAGGAACCTCATTGCTGAGATTCCCCGCAAGTCCTCTTTCAAGGCATATAGAGAGTTTACGAAGTTACCTGCGTCCGAAGTGACCACCGTTACCGCGACTTGTGTTCATTGCCATGTGACGGTCTGAGCCGTGACGGTCATTGTGTGCAACTGCGGGCTTTCCGTGATGCGGAGCCGGAGCTGGTGCATGGCGATGCACTGGAGGTGCAGGATGATGCACAGCGGGCTTCGGCATGTGACGTCCGGCATAGAAGCGAGGGTCACGATGGTTGTTGCCGCCCCTGTAGGTAACGAAAACCTTCGGGTGAGCGTTGAAGAAACGGCCTCTGTCATAGTGGGAGTACACTGCGAATGTCCAGCCACCTGCATGCCAAGCTACAGGACGATAGAAGTGAGCCAGGCTCATATACTTGTCGAACTGCCAGCTGTTCAGCACGAAGCGGAGGTCTGCATTACGACGATCCCACCAGATGCCGAAGACATCACCGTGTCCGTTCAGGCTCATCAGGTAGTCGAGGTTGATCTCGTAGACTGCCTCATACTGTGCAGCGGTGAGGTTCAGCTCGTAAGCCATCTTGTCGCTCAGGAACAGTGCCTCGTGCTTTGCTGCGTTATAGCTCATTGCGTTGGCCGAGATAGTCATGACCATCATCACTGCCAGGATCATCATCTTCTTCATATCTTAATCTCCTATACTTTAAATGGTGAGACATTTATTTCTTTTTCTCGGTGCAAAGTACGGCATTTTTCTCGGCATTTCAAAAGGAATAATCCTAAACTGAAAGGGTGTTTTCCCTAAACCTGAATAGGAAAAACACCCGAATTGATTATTTGCAAAAGCGCTCACCCACGAAACCATTATCAATTTCGCCTGCCATTAGGTCGTGGCTCACAAGGTGTCAGACACTTTGTGTTCTTGGTCAACCTCGATGAGCTCGATGCCATCCGCCCCAGTCAGCATGCCAACCTGAAGCAGACACTATCGAAGAGTAAGGTGAACGGACGCCCCATCTATGGCGCAAGCCAGGAAGACCGGCCCCGCTACGCCTCGTTTGTGGCCACCACCAACAATCCCCACCCGCTGACAGCTGCATGAGCAGCCTCAGGGAGGTATGAGGGAGGTATCTCGCTCATACCTCCCTTTGCGAAAGGCCTCTGTACAAAGGCGTTTCGAGAGATTTAGGGAGGTATCCGCCTATTTTAAGAAAATCCTGTTCTGCAACACCTCATTTTCAGTTTTGCAACACCATGTGCCGTTTTGAGACAGTCCGTATCGCCGGAAATGCGAATGATCACGGGGAATGCGGTTCTCCTAATCATTCTCCTTTGAAGAGTTTGGAGTATTCAGAATAAGTTCTTGCTTGCAAGCGGCAAAGCCAAACGTGTAAATCTGCAACCGCACCAACAATAATAATGGTATGCCAAGACAAGATAAAGGAACGCTGAGTGAAAAAGTGATCAGGAGAACCGTCCCCGTGATTTTTTGTGATGAAGGAAAGGGGAATGGAGTATTCCATGTCAAACTTCAAGTTACTGATGACCAACACGTTCCTCACGAAAAGAATTTTTGACGTGTCCCGATTCCGACCGAACCAAACTTTAATTAATCACATTTTCAAAGAACTCTTTGGCTGTGCGGCGTAGCCGTTAGGCCGTATATTGAATTTTTAACGAACTATTGATTTAAATACTCCTGTGTGTATTCACTATTATAAAAATGGTGGGGCTAAACTATAAATTATTCCAGAAGTTTTTGTATCTTTGCACCCGTTATGACAAATTCCTTTAGTTTTCAATCCTCGATCATGTACGAGCAAGAGTTTCAGGGAGATGTACTCTATATGATGCTTTATGCAGTAGTGGCAGTTCTGAATTTGGTTGCCAGTTGCTATCTGTTATTTCGTCGAGGCAATGCCATTGCCCCTGACATCACATCACCAATACGTTTGCGGCGGTGGACAGGTGTTTTCTTTACTGCTATGACCCTGAGCCACTTGTGGTATATGCCGAGCATTTATCTTACCTCAAGCGAGGATAAGATGATGTGCTATGATATTGGCGGAATGCTCGATTGCATGACGACTTTTCCTTTGGCGATAGTCATTTTGATCACTATGCTGCAAGACCGCAGACGACCACTATGGCTTGCTTTCGTGATGGTTATTCCCCTAGTTGTAATATTGGCCTTGAACCTTGGCACCCATAGTGAAGTCCTTTTGCCGATGTTTCATGCCTATTTGCTTTTGTTGGCTATTGGTATAACAATATATATGATACGCGAAGTCAGACGTTATGGGTGCTGGCTGCGCGACAACTATGCAGACCTGGAGCACAAGGAAGTATGGCAGAGTTTTGTGGTTCTTGCCGTCATGCTGCTGGGTTTTGGCATCTATTCATTTGAAATTGGTGGCTTGGCTAATAAATACGTCGTTCAGGTGAATAACATCATACTGATTGGCTATCTCCTGTGGCGGGTAGAGACACTGAGCGATCTTTGCATCCCTGAAAGTCAAGAGACCGGCACACAGGCCACGAGGACTGACACCTGTGGTGAAACCCTGGAGCCAGTCCCCATGTCGCTTAGTTTGTTCAGGAACATCGGCCCCTTGTTGCAGCAGCATTGTGAGGAAACGCAACTCTATTTGCAATACGACATCACCATCTCCCAACTTGCCACATTGATTGGCATTAACCGCTCTTACCTCAGCAAGCACTTTGCCTCGCAGGGTATCACTTACAATGCCTATATCAACGGGCTGCGCATCCAGCATTTTGTTAACCTCTACCGTGAGGCAATAGCAAACCATCAACCTGTAACCGCCCAGCAATTGGCCTACCAAAGTGGCTTCCGCAGTTACAACACATTCAGTGTTGCCTTCAAGAAGGCGATGGGAATGACTGCGACAGAGTGGATGCGACTTACTGAATCGTAAAATTCATTCCCGAATCGTCAAAACTTACTGGTTATCGGCTTTTACTTATCGCAATTGCAAAGGGAATTGACTACCTTTGCGCAGTAAACAGATATGCCGGAACCAGAATTGTTTTGACTAATTTAATATTTGCGATTATGAGAAAAATGAAAAAGTGGATGCTTGCTGCCATCCTGATCTGCAGCACAACAACGGCACTCAATTCATGCAGTAGTATTGACAACCCGGCTCCGGCAGAGACTAAGGATGCTGGTGCGCCCGACTATTCCCAAAAGACCTGTTGGTATAATATTCCAGAAATCACCAAGAAATTCGACACGTTCTTCATCTACCCGACAGAGTACATGGGCTCGAACGAGGGTGATCCCGACTACGCTTCGCTCGACAATCCCGATATGGTGGCGGGTGCCAAGAACGACCACATAATAATGGCGAGCGCATTCGAGGAATCCACAAACCTGTTCATGCCATACTACCGGCAGGCCAGTGCAATGACCATGAAAAGTGCCTACGACAAAACAGGAGATGTGCGTGCGGCACTTATTGGCACACCCTACAAGGACATAACCGCTGCGCTTGACTACTACTTTGAGAACTACAACAACGGACGTCCGTTTATCATTGCAAGCCACAGCCAAGGTTCGGCCATCAACAGCCTCGTTCTGAAGGACTACTTCAAGGAGCATCCTGACTACTACAAGCGCATGGTTGCCTCATACATGATTGGTTTCTCCATCACGAAGGACTGGCTAAAGGACAACCCACACTTGAAATTTGCGACTGGCGAGGCCGACACGGGAGTCATCGTTAGTTGGAATACCGAGGGCAAACAGAACGTTGAACAGAAAGCCACGAACGTCGTGGTGATGCCGAATGCTATTAGCATCAACCCATTGAACTGGAAACTTGATGACACTTATGCGCCTGCAAGTGAGAACAAGGGTTCGCTCATAATAGACGAGAAGGCTGGCACGGTCAGCATCGGCGACATCGGTGCTGACGCACAGGTGAACACCGCACGTGGCGTGGTCGTGACTAACGCCAAGTCTGCCCCCATTCCATTGACCGACTTCTTTGGCCCGCAAAGTTTCCACAACGGCGACTACACCTTCTACTACAATAACATCAAGGACAATGTAGCCAAAAGAATTGCAACCTATCAAAGATTGACAAGAACAATAGAATAAATCTTGTGGACAAAGACCTGTTAAGACAATATTACCATCGCATCAGCCGCTGGCAACAGGCAGGACCTCATTATGTCAACCGTCACAAGGACATCGTCCAGCATTGTCATAACTGTGGTACGGAGTTCCGTGATAATTTCTGTCCGCGCTGTGGTCAGCGTGCCGAGGTGGGGCGCGTGGGATGGAACTCTATCCGAGAGAACGTAGCCATACTCTGGGGGCTTGACTCCCGTTCGCTTACCTATACGCTCGTTCAATTGTTTGGGCGTCCGGGCTATATGGTGCGCGAATACATCAGCGGTCATCGCCAGGTGTCATTCCCACCTATCAAGATGCTTGTCATCGTCTGCCTCTTCGTAGTGGTTATCGAATCGATGTTCCATCTTGAGAATGATGTACTGCCTCTTGAGTTCAAAATTAAAGAGGTAGATGAAGTTGTCAGATGGATGAACGCGCAGAAGAGTTGGACGACGCTGCTCGTCCGGTCCATCTGTATCCTGCCCACATGGCTGGTGTTCCGTTACGCTCCGGGCTACCCCCATCATACGCTGCCCGAAGGATTCTTTCTGCAAGTCTTCATCAGCACCCAGACTCTTATCTTGGGCTTTTCTGGTTATTGGAGCGGTGCAGCCGAATACGTGCTCTGTCTGGTTTTCATGTTTATCACTTACCGCCAGATCTTTGGCTATGGCTGGTGGAGCACACTGTGGCGGTTTGCCGTCGTCATTCTGTCGCAACTGGCGCTCATAGTGATTGCTCTCATGATAGTGCTTTGGCTTTTCAAATATAATGATAATAGCGAGACCGATACAAATGTGATCATTGCTTTCCGATATATTTTTGGCTTCTTAGTCGCTGTAGTGGCTGTCGCGCTTGGCGTCTCACATATTATCAACAAGCGCACCTTACGCATAAACATCAAAAATAACTCTTAATATATAATTCCTAAAAAAATTATGAAAAAAGTGATTCAATGGATGAAAACTGCTGCTCTCGTTTGTGGAGCGCTGGCAGTCCTTACCTCATGTAATAACAACAACGACAAACCTGTTCCGACTAATCAGGAGAGTGAGCAATCTAAAGCCCCCGATTACAGCGATAAGAACAACTGGATGAAACTGCCCGAAGCAACAAAGGATGTCGATTGTTTTTATGTCTATCCCACGGAATATAATGATGCTTCCGAGGGGGCTTCGACATTCGCCGATATCAATGATACGAACATGCGTACGACGGCTGGACGGACTTATCTCGTGCAGGGAACGGCTTTTGAGGAGGTCGCCAATGTGTTCGCACCTTATTATAGGCAGGTCAATATGCAAGCATTGATTTCATTACCTACTACTGAGCGGAACGCTGCCCTTAGCAGCATTCCAAAAACTGATATCCTCGCTGCTATCGACTACTATTTTAAGAATTTGAATGGTGGAAGACCCTTTATCCTCGCAAGCCATTCTCAAGGTTCGATTATGCAGAGTTTTGTGCTCGCAGAATATATGAAAGCGCATCCTGAGTATCTGAAGCGCATGATTGCTGCCTACGTGATTGGCTATTCGATAACCAAAGATTATCTTAAAGTCAACCCACACCTCAAATTTGCAGAGGGATCCGACGACACAGGCGTAATCATATCGTATAATACCGAGGCTGCAGGAAACGAGAACAATATCGTCGTCCTGCCAGATGCCACCAGCATCAATCCCATAAACTGGAAGCGAGATGACACCTATGCTTCTGCAGAGGAAAATCTGGGCGGCTACCTCTTTAATTATGAAACTAAGAAACTTGAGATTGTTCCTCACGCTGCAGATGCGCAGATAGATCTGAAAAGGGGTGTTGTCATTACAACAACCAAGGTGGTTGAGCCCGTATCTGGACTTACCGCCTTCGGAACTGGTAGTTACCACGAAAATGACTATGACCTTTACTACAATAACATCAAGGCCAATGTGGCAAAGCGTGTTGCTGCTTACAAGGCGAAATGATATTGCGAACACAAAGTGTCTGACACCTTGTGAGCCTGATCGATGATAGATGCCAGTTCCGCTTGATTCTCTTGGCTTTCTTGGCATAATACTAAATTTAAAGATTCTACAAAAACGCTGCAAAGATACATATAAATAATGTAATTCGCAAGTTTTTGTGGAAAAAGATCAATGACCTGTCCCTCTGATCATCCTCCCTCTGATCATCCCTCAGCTTGGGGTCTATCTTGTTAAAACGTGTCTGCGCTTCGTTCATATATATTGTTTTTTCAGTTTTTATTTTGTAGTTTCAGAATTTATATCTATTTTTGCAGGCAGAATAAATAATTTGTTAGGTATGACAACAATGCAACTTAATGCAGAGATGCTTCGAAACATGAGCATCATTGCCGAAGACGAGAACCTGCTGAAACGAGCGACAAAATACTTGCGCAAACTCGTTGCTGAGAAAAAAGCAGATTCGACGCTGCTCACAAAAGAAGAGTTCTTGGCCCGTGTTGATAAGGCTGAGAAAGAAATCGCTGAGGGTAAGGGCATCACCTTCACGAATAAAGACGACATGAATGCCTGGTTAGAGTCGCTCTGATGAAATACGCTATTACTTATTCTCCTGAAGCCCAAGAGGGTCTTGCCAAACTGAAGCGCAGCGAACCTGCATCTTTCAAGAAAGCAGTCAAACTGCTCAACGAGATAGCAGACCATCCTCAAACTGGCACAGGCCATCCTGAGCCACTGAAGGGGAAGTCCGAGAATCGCTGGAGTCGTCAGATCACCAAGAAACACCGTCTGGTGTATCGCATCTTCGAGACGGAAGTCCATGTCGATGTACTTTCTGCCTATGGGCATTATGATAATAAGTGATCTCATCGATCAAGGGGACATTCGATCAAGGGGCTATCTCGTATTGGCTCACTATATCCGAGTACACTTGAAGTGGAGTCAGCAGAAGAAGTTGGCCGTTGGGGCAATCTGCTTTGTCATAGGCGGTCTGTTTACCGCATGGAGTTTCTGGTGGAAGGCCGAGCCCGGCTTGCAGATGGAGACGCCGATGATGGAGTGGTCGTGGGAGTTCTGCACACCCAATGTGTTGCTTGCCACCTTCGGTTCCTTCCTGCTGTTCAGCTGCATCCAGAAGGCTCCCCGCTGGATTAACAGCCTTGCCAAGCTCACCTTCGGCATGTATCTGATGCACATTTTCTTCCTGACTTTTATAGCCGAATGGATCATCAGCGGCGATGTGGCCCACCCGATACTGCCCGTATGGCTGGCCATTCCTGTTATCGGACTGCTCACGTTCCTATGCTGTGCAGTCACCACGAAACTCATCTCACTGATACCGGGCAGCAAATATTTAATAGGTTGAATTCAAGCAATGTAACGTCAGGCGTTGTTTGACTTCGTCTGGGTTCAACGATGTGCGTACAAAGCACTTGGTGGGTTCATCTGGCAACAGGTCGAAGTAGTTGTTGCTGAACCAGCAGTCTTCCGCTCCATCGATGGCGAGGGCAAGGGTGCGAACGAACTTGTCAGCCTTGACGGTAATGACGAGCAGGTTGTCACCTTCAGGCCCTCCGACATCGTCTTCATTCCGAAGAGGAACAATGCCAGCGAACCAACAAGCAAGAAAATGTTGATCATCAATTCCATTTCTTTGTCTTTTTAATGATGCGACAAAGGTAATGGAATCTTATTACGTCTCCGTTACACTGATGTTACAATGCTGTTACAATTGGCCCCGTAACAGATTCGTCATGCGATTGACATCAGGCATTTTTTTATCTTTTTTCTTCAATAATCGGAAGATTTTTTGTACTTTTGCAAAATCGAATGAAATCAAACATAAGGACAAGGAATATATGACTTACAAAAACATGCTTCTCATGGCTGGTTGTGCGCTCTTCTCAGCAACAGCCAAGGCACAAGTGACTATCGACATTGATGCCCAGCAGCGAGGGCCGAAGGTGAGCCCTATGCTTTATGGTATCTTCTATGAAGACATCAACCACGCTGCCGACGGCGGTATCTATGCCGAACTGATACGCAACCGTTCGTTTGAGGACGGTCCTCGTTATGGCGCGCCTGCCGACATGCAGGGGTGGACGACGTATGCAGCAGCCCCGTCGCAACTTACGGCCAGGCTCATACAACCCACGAGAAAGACGCCGCTGCTTAACAGTGTGCAACACAATGCCCTGGCACTCGACATCAAGGCTTCGGCAGCGTTGCCTGTCTGTCTGGTGAACGAGGGCTATTGGGGTATCAACGCCGTACAGGGACGCAGCTATCGTCTGTCGTTCTGGGCAAAGACTCTGAAATACCAGGGCACCGTAAAGGCCACACTCTGCTCGAAGGACGGCTCACAACTCTATGCCGAGACGTTGGTCAGCGGATTTCCTGTCGCCAAGGCCAAGGGCTGGACGAAGTATGAAGCCACCCTCACTGCCAACGACAACGATCCGCTGGCGCAGTTTGCACTGGTCTTCGATGGTGCAGGGCAGGTGCAGATAGATATGGTGAGCCTCTTCCCGCCCACCTTCAAGAACCGTGAGAACGGCATGCGTCCAGACCTTGCCAACATGCTTTGGCAACTGCATCCGAAGTTCATGCGCTTCCCGGGAGGCTGCTTCGTGGAGGGGCAGGAGAGTCCCGACAATGCCTTCCGCTGGGAGCGAACCATCGGCCCGATTGAGGAGCGCGAGGGGCACTGGAACGTGAACTGGGGCTATCGCACTTCCGACGGACTGGGCTACCACGAATACCTGCAGTTGGCTGAAGATCTGGGAGCCAAGCCACTTTATGTCGTGAATGTGGGAATATGGCACGGCGGTATGACTCCCTATGACAGCATCCAGCCGTGGATCGACGAGTGTATGAATGCCTTGGAGTATGCCAACGGCCCTGTCACATCGAAATACGGTGCCATGCGCGCCAGAAACGGACACCCGGAGCCTTTCGGAATAGAATATCTGGAGATAGGTAACGAGAACAACCAGCCAGACCCTCGTCAGCAGAGTGACCATTATTATGAGCGCTACGAGCAGTTCTATAAGGCCATCCGCGCCAAGTATCCCGAGATGAAGATCATCGGCAACGTGGTGGCCTGGGGCGACGATAACCCCAAGTGGAACAGCAAACTGCCCGTCGACCTGCTTGACGAACACTACTACCGTTCACCCGACTGGTTTGCTGCCGCTTTCCACAAATATGATACTTACAACCGCCAGGGGCCGAAGGTCTATGTGGGCGAATATGCGGTGACCAACGGCTACGGCAAACTGGGCAACATGAATGCCGCGCTCGGCGAGGCTGTCTATATGATGGGCATGGAGAACAACGCCGACGTGGTGGAGCTGGCTTCGTATGCCCCCATCTTCGTCAACGAGAACGATGCCCGCTGGCGTCCGGACATGATCCGTTTCAGCAGCAGTCGCGTCATGGGAACCCCCAGCTACTATGTGCAGCAACTCATGCCGCAGCATCTGGGCACGCAGGTGGTGAAGGTGGAGCAGAACAATCCTTATAAGGGCAAAGTCCGTAAACCGCTGACACCGAAGCAGAGCCGTGTGGGATTCGGAACGTGGAACACACGCGCCACGTTTGAGGCCGATAAGGAAATGGAGTACGTCTATGGCGACTGGCAGAAGGAAGGTAACACCGTGCGGCAGACAGGCCACAAGGATGCCACGCTCTGCATCGGGAAGAGCATCATCGACAGCGACCACTACACCTGTAAGTTCCGCGCCCGTAAGGACGAGGGGGCTGAAGGCTTCATCATCATCTTCAACTATGTGGATGAAAAGAACTACTGCTGGGTGAACTTCGGTGGATGGACCAACTCCCAGCATGCCATCGAGCAGATCAGCAATGGCGGCAAGTTGCTGGCTGACAGTAAGCGTGGACGTATAGAGGCAGGCCGTTGGTACGATGTAACTCTGCAGGTGAATGGCGACAGCGTGAAGGCGTGGCTTGACAACGAACTTGTCTTCGATACAATTCTGAAGCACGACGACACGAAGGGCATCTTCTCCTCAGCCACCATCGACGATGCCAGCGGCGAACTCATCGTGAAGGTCGCCAATACAAGTGATGCAGCCACCACCGCCCGTCTCAGACTGAAAAACATGGAGCCGACATGTGCCCGTGTAGTTCGGCTGTCAGCCAACGATGGTATGGAAGAGAACACGCTCGATGCGCCCACTGCCATCCATCCCGTGGAGCAACTGCTCTCACCCGAGAATGGCAGCATTCTGCTCGATGTGCCTCCTTACTCGCTGAATATCGTCAGGATAAAGTGATTCCAGTAGGGCCTGACAGACTCCAACATTCGTGCTGATGCCTTCCACGCCTCGTGCTGATAGGGCTTTACCCCTGATAGTAATGCCTACTACGAGTCGTGCAAGGCATTAGCACGATCCGTAACAGGCATCAGCACGAGTGATGGAAGGCATTACTACAAACGTACCCCCGATTTTGCCATATCTAGATTGCAAATTTCGGCAAATAATTATTTCATCACTGTTTTGGGTCCATCTCTCACATAATCTGTGGAAATGCCTTTATACAAAGGGCAAACGGATAGTGAGGGATCATTTCAATCCCTCACTTATCTCTCCCTTATCCCTCCCTTCACCTCTCCCTCTTACTATTTGTGAGGGTTATCTCGCCAGCGTCAACAGCCACTATCGATTTGAAGTCGATCCAATGGGGGCAGGGCAAAAAGAAAAACAAAAATGCGATGTGCTTGTCGCACCATGTCGGTTCAATGATGATATCACTCGCAATAGTTATGGTCTACCACGATAAACACCTGTATATCGGGCACTAAGGGTTGTATCTCATGAGTGAGCAGATTGACGAAGGCAGCATCGTCGTGGATGGAGATGTCGGGTACCACGTCAACAGATAGCATCCGGTCTTTCTCGGAATAGTAGAATCCATGAACCTGAACGATGTCCTTGTGGGCTGCGAGGGTCTGCATCACCTTCGTCTGTAACTCAGCATGACGGTTCTCGCCTGTAGTGACGGCATAGACTCCGACAGTCATGATGATGCCGTGACGCTCATACATCTTCGTGGTAATCTTGCGAGTAAGACCGTGAATCTCGTGAGCAGACATGGTGTCATAGACGTTGATGTGCAGCGAGCCAATCTTGACATCTGGGCCATAGTTATGCAATATCAGGTCGAACACGCCATGAACGCCATCGAAGTTGGAAACCTCCTTGATGATTTGTTTCGTGAGTTCTGCCGAAATACTCGTGCCCAGCAGTTCGTTGACAGGCGAAGCCAGCATCTCGATACCAGCCTTGATAATGACCACGGAGATGAGAGCACCCAGAATACCATCGAGCGACACACCCCACAGTAGCATGATGCCAGCAGAGATCAGTGTTGCCAAAGTGATAACGGCATCGAACAGCGCATCAGAGCCGGAGGCAATCAGTGCGTCACTCTTCAGTTGCTCGCCTTTGCGCTTCACGTACTGACCAAGGATGAGTTTCACCACGATGGCCACCACGATAACCACCAGTGTGGTCGTCGTGTACGAAGGCTCAGTAGGGTCGAAGATTTTCTTCACCGACTCGATGAGCGAGGTGATGCCCGCTGAGAGCACAATGACGGCGATGATGATGGCGCTGAAGTACTCGATGCGCCCGAAGCCGAAAGGATGCTTCCTGTCGGCTGGCCGCTGCGAGAGTTTAGTACCAACGATGGTGATGACGCTCGACAGTGCGTCGCTCAGGTTGTTGACGGCATCCATCACGATGGCCACGCTGCTGGCCAAAATACCTACTGCGGCCTTGAATCCTGCCAACAATACGTTGGCTATAATACCAATCCAACTGGTACGGATGATTTCTTGACTTCTGTCCATAAAAAGTCTTAATGCGTTTTATGCTTTATTGAACTTTGTCTTCGGTTGCTTGCAGCGCGGACAACGCCAGTCGTCTGGCAGATCCTCGAAAGCCACGCCGTCGTGTTCTGCAGGATCGTACAGATAGCCGCAGACAGAGCAGACATATTTGCCAGAATCCTCCTTCTTGGAGAAATCTATCTCAGCCAATACAGTCGGTACGGGATTGTCAAGATCCATCACGCGCTTGGCCTCCAGGTTCTCATAACCCTGCGGCGTGTGGGTGCCGCAATATACGGTAGGTTGATGGCGAACGAACTCACGTACACGATCCATAGTTTCGCGAGCGGCAGGCAGGTCGTCGAAGACAACGGAAAGTTTGTTTGCATAAAGAGCCTCGTCAACGTAGGTGATATCTCCCTCGAACATATAGAACAATCCCTCGTTCTCTGCGATAATGAGGCTGTTACCGTTAGTATGCCCTTTGGCCTTGATAAAGTAAACACCATCGGCAATCTTCTGACTCTCTGGGAAGTTGTGATAAGCGCCGTCGGTAAACTCTACAGGCACGATGTTTGGAATGTCCTTGAGTTCGTCTGCCCCAATTTCTTCTGCATTCACATAAATCTTTGCATTGGGGAAGGAACGCAACTCTCCTGAATGGTCGGCATGCTTGTGGGTCAGCAGTATCTTTGTAACCTGCTCTGGTTTGTAGCCCAATGCCGCCAATGCATCCATATATTCGCAGATGCTCTTACCGACATAGATGGGCGCCGTCTCCTCTGGTGCACCATCGGGGAATCCTGCTGGCAGGCCGGTATCTACCAAGATGACTTCGTCGCCAGTGTCTATCAGATAGTTCTGTAGACTGCCACGATAGCGGATGTTCTTGTCAAACTTCTCTTGTCCTTCCTCGCCACCAAATGCGAATGGCTGAGAATAGAATCCGTCTTTTCTGAATTTTACTGCTTTGATGTCCATAACTTTTTCTTTTTATATTTTAGGTGAATAATAATGTTTGATAATCATTTGGGGGCAAAGTTACATAAAATTACTCATACAATTGTAACCTAAAAGGAAGAAAAATTGATTGAAACGGAAATAACTTGCATTTTCTTTGTATATTTGCACCCAGAAAGTTTCTTCACAAGGATGAAAGGCATGACCCCGCGGGAGTTCAGAAGAGGGAAATAACCAATTATGTAGAAAGATGAACAAAATCATTCATGTGGATATGGATCAGTTCTTTGCTGCTGTGGAGCAGCGGGATCATCCAGAACTGAGGGGCAAGCCTATCGCGGTGGGTCACGATGCCGAACGCGGTGTGGTATCAACTGCCAGTTACGAGGCACGGCGGTTCGGAGTGCATTCTGCCCAGTCCATTCAGGTGGCTAAGCGTCTGTGTCCGCAACTGATCATCGTGGAGCCACATTTCCAAAAGTATAAGGAGGTGTCGGCACAGTTGCACGAGATATTCCACGACTATACTGACCTGATAGAGCCTATATCCCTCGATGAGGCTTTCCTCGATGTGACGGAGAATAAGAAAGGTATTGAGTTGGGTGTGGATATTGCCCGTGAGATTAAGCAGCGCATCCGTGAGACGACGGGGCTGACGGCTTCGGCAGGCGTGAGCTACTGCAAGTTCTTGGCAAAGGTCGCCTCCGACTGGCGCAAACCCGACGGTTTGACGGTGATCCATCCCGACAGGGCTCTGGACTTCATCGCTCAACTGAAGATTGAGAAGATTTGGGGCATAGGCCAGAAGACTGCTGAGAAGATGCACCACATGGGTGTCTTCACGGGCCTTGACCTGAGAAACATGTCGCTGAGCCGACTGACGCAGGAGTTCGGCAAGATGGGGCAGGTGTTCTATGATTTCTCACGAGGCATCGACAACCGGCCTGTTATCAGCGAGTGGGAGAGGAAGAGTGTCAGTTGCGAGCAGACCTTTGAATCGGACATCAGCGAGAATGCCGCCGTCACCATTCACTTGTATCATACGGTGCTCGAACTGGTCAGGCGCATCGAGAAGAACGATTTCGAGGGGCGTACCCTGACACTGAAAGTCAAGTTTGCGCATAAGCGAGAGCAGACGGAAGCCCGCTTCCAGTCTGCCGAGCGTGAGCAAACTCGGCAGTATGCCAAGTATCAGGATTTTCAGCAAATCACTCGCAGCATCACCGTTGACCATGTGCTTCGTACCAAAGACGAGATTCTGCCATTGGCCAAACAGTTGATGCAACAAGTGGAGTTTCATTCGCACCCCATCCGTCTGCTGGGTTTAGGTGTGTCAAATCCAGGAAGTCCCCCGTCGAACGGGGAACAGGCCTCTAGCCAGGGCGCATGGTGTGAGTTGGAACTGGAATTTGAGCCGTGGCCAGACTGACCTAAGGCTTAAAGCCCGCCTGCCAGACGGCTTTGACGCCCTCGCAGAAGTCGTAGAGGATATGGCGACCCTGGATGCGGCGACCGGCTGGGAGAAAACCGCAGACGATGCGGGTGATGTGGCGTCCGATGTTGAATTCCTTCGGATCATCCACCCCGATACTCTCTACCCGAAGGCTGAAACGGCCGATTCCTGGGAGTATGACCGTCTGACCCTCGGAAAGTCGGTGCTTCAGGATATCCTGAAGTTCTGTTACCACACCATCCACAGTCCCCTTGGAAAATCCGCTGTTACGGCAAGCCTCAGCGGCTATCTCACCGAGCGTCACCTCGCCCTGACTGACTGTTTTCGCAAAAAATTTCCCATAAGAGCGACTGCTCTTAATGTTGTTCTTGATAAGTTTGATATGTACTGCCATTTTATTAAGTGTATTTTTTAATTATCTGTCACTTTTTGTTCTAACTTGTTTGATATCACTTGGTTATGTCGAGTGATAGATGTTTTGTATCTGTCACTACCATCACTCAAAGTAAAACAACTTGTTTTACCTTCTAAAGTGCCATCTCTTACTGTTGTAAAGACTATCAGCAACAAGGTAAAACAACTTGTTTTACTTTTTGAGATTATATCTCTTCAACCCTGAATACCGACCCTTTGTTAGAGCGCTTGTGCTGATACCCCATTTTGGTCAGCCTTCTTCCGAGTTCAACCTCCGCTCCTTTCGTAATCGTAAAGGTAGGGAACTGTTTCTCAAGTCGCTTCATGATCTGTTGGAGAGATACGAACGCCGCCTCCTCGGATGTCTCCTCGGGGGGCAGATAGGTGAGGGCTATCATCTGCTCGTAGTTGTTGACCTGCTGAAACGGTTCGTTCTGCTGCATGATGCGGGTGTTCTCCTCGTCCTCGAACCAGTAGCGACGGCCCTGCTCAAGTTCTGCATAGAGTTGGGCATACAGCATGTCGTGATTGATCAGGCCCGAGTTGTCGATCTCATCGGCATAGATGCAGACGAAACGGCGAGAACCCGTGGGATCGGTCAGCGGACGGCGGTTGTTGGTGGTGGCGATAAATGAAGCAAACCTCTGGCGCTCCTCCATCGTCTTGCCGTATGGCGGGCGGAACTTCACATCGTTCTTCGATATGAGGTATTTCAGGATGGGCTGCTGCGATTTCGACATGGCGTCGAACTCGTCGATGTTGATGAGTGCGTACGACGACATGGCGATGAAGATGTCGTTGTCGTTCTTCATCGAGATGCGGTCGTTATAGTATATCTGCAGATATTCAGGCAGCAGGCGGCGGCAGAAGGTGGTCTTGCCAGAACCCTGCGGGCCGATGAGCAGGGGTACGATGGCATTACCGTGCTGACGGTCCTTGCCGAGCCACTGAGCCACCATCGAGAGCATCCAGGTGTGGAAGTCGCTCTCCCAGAGCTTGTTGTCGGTCTTCACCCGTCGGGCCAGTTCGCCTACATAGTCGTGCTTGCCGTTCCATTGAGGCAGGTGGCGCAGATAGTCCTCCATAGGGTAGTATCTGGGGATGAGATTCGAGTCGATATAGCGGTTCAGGTCCTTGTCCCACGATTCCACCCCCGCCTTCAGCGCCTTGATGGCCATCGTGTTGCGGGCGGCCTGGTCCAGCGGCTGGAAGCCATAGCCTATGGCGTTCATGCGATATTCGGGTGTGCCAGTCATCACGTTGAGGCGCAGGGTATAGTGCTCCTTCATGTAAGCCTCGGTCTTGAAAGCGAGTAGGGCAGAAGGGCGGGTATATTTCATCGGAATGGTCTTCAGGGTTTCCTTGAGGTAGGCAGTCTTGAAGGCGGACTCGATGGCAATGTTGTCAAGGCTATCGGAAAACAGCGGGATGAATGAAGCGACACGGGCACACCATGCCTGAGGCAGTCCTATCTGACGACAACCGTCAGCCAACTGTTCGAGTACGGCAATGGTATATTCCTCATCATCGCTGATGTCGCGAAACTTCTCAATGGCAGTATCGAGACAATCGTGGAATCGTCGCATTCGACTGTTGCGCAGACTCAGGCCGGGAATCTCTTCGGGATAGTTATAGTCGCTGATATCCTCCTGCATAGGCCGGAACTCGGGCGACGTTTCCGGTTCTGACGAAACGGTTATGGCGATAGCCGATGGGTTATAGAATGGCTGCGGATCGTAACTTGCCTTGCAACTGGTTTCGAAGGTTGGCTCGTGCTCGGCCAAAGGTGTACCCAACTGCGACGAATAGATGTAATGCAGTTTGCGGAAGGCATTGGTAAGGCTTTGAGCATTGAGCATGAAACTTTGAGTTTTATGATTACCTTCTGGGACGGGGTCTGCGATGGTGTACTGGCAAACGATGTGGAGCGAATGACCGTCGTGCCCCATAAAGCAGAGTAGGGTATAGGGTTGCAGGATGGCCAGTCGTTTATATTCCTCAACGGTACTCAGGTCGCGCAGATTCTCCAGCGAGAGCAGTATCAGAAAGTTGTTGCTTTTTGCTTTCAACTCACCATTCAGTTTCACCCATTCCGCTGCAAAACACACCTCCTTGTTAAAGTCGCATACATACTGCTGACGATAGGTGCCATCACTCAACTGCGCAACAAACTCCTCGAGTTCTACACGCGTGTACCTTTTTTCATTTCTGTCGGTATTGATAATAGTTATTCTCATTGTCTCTATTGATTAATTATAGGCTACAAAGTTACTAAATATTTTGAGAAAATGCAAACTTTTTACAGAAAATCTTGCATTTGACCCCAAAAAAGTGACAGATAGAAATTATCTATCACTCATGTTATATTGCTGATTATAAGATGATTATAGGAGAAAGTGATACTTTTAAGAATTTCTATGGCTCATCATCACATAGAATCATGTTGAAGCATTGCTTTTTCTTATTCATGCTACGTATGGCCTGTATGTCGGCATCTAGAGCCTTGCCACCCACGATAAAGACATCCGTCCGCACGTGATAGAGTTGTTTGGCCGTGGCTGACGGAGTGACGTCATACAGGGGGATAAACTTTCCGGCTGCAAGGACAGTGCAAACCGAATGCCTGTTTCGTTCAAAAGTTCTTGCCTTACTTCGGTTGAAGACTCAGGCGGTAATCGCTGGGCGACTGGCCGAGATGCTTGGTGCAGTAACGGCTGAAGTAAGAGAGCGACGTGAAGTTCATCAGGTCGGCTATCTGAGTGAGCGACAGGCGTTCGTCATTCAGATAGTCTTTTAATATAGGTATGGTATGGCGGTCGATGTATGAGGTGACACTATGTCCCGTCACGCGCTTGATGGTGGCAGAAAGATATTTTGGCGATACATTCAGTCGCTCGGCATAGTAGCTCACATCACGCTCCGTTCGGCTGATGCCGGTGGAGAGTAATGTCATCAGCTGTTTCACGATGTAGGCTGTGCGGTCGGTATGGGTATCTGTGGATTCTCGTTGGGCATGGGCTTCGAAGATGTCGTACATCATCGTCAGGCAGAGACTGCCCATCAGTTCGCGATAGAACTGCAAATGGCGGTCGTCCATGCGGTCACGAAGACGATGGAAGTCATCAAGCAGATGTCGTGCTTGTTCATCTGTCAGTTTGATGACAGGGTCTTGGTTCAGCGAGATACTGCCACCGATGCTGTAGTTGTTCGACGGCAACAGGTTCTGCAGGAACTTGTAATCGGCAGCCAACCACTCCACCTGCAGATCGGCATGAGCCGCCAGGTTCTTTACCCTATCGGGCATCGGTATCACAACCAGGTCGTTTTTGACAATGTGGTAGCAATGCTCGTTGAATACAAAACTTGCCTCACCTGCCAAGCAAAGCAGATGCATGCAGGTGTGGCTCAACTCACGGGCATTCATCCCGTAGAAGTCTGTTGAATATAGAAAATCTTCCTTCATGGCTGCGAAAGTTGCGATTAAGCGAGCGCAGAAAACTTGCTTTTTGTCGAGCATGAGCAAGTTCGCGCAGTTTACAGCGCAAAATTACACATTATTTATTATATAAACGAACGATTGATGCAAAATGTGAAAATACTGACGCATTTTGTGCAACAGCAATATTGTTGGAGGTAATCCAGCAATAAGAAACAGTAAGAATGATGGTGTCGCTTGAGAATAGCACGTTTCGGGTTGTTTCTTTTATATGATTTGATTTGATAATCAACCACTTAACTTCTTTCATGGGCAAGATGGTTTGAGGGTAATAGTTGAAGACTAAATAATTATTTCAGGGTAAAGTACAGGGTACGTTACCCTACTTTTTTCTAAAAAATAAAAATACTTTCACCCCAGATTCGTTTAATCTGAAAAATAATTTGTATCTTTGCACCAAGTTTAACGAAATACTGTACGCCAATGGACAGATAAAAGACAAAACGACATAAGGAAAAGTGTCCACTTACCATCTTGTTTTCCGAAATCGCCAAATAGAAGAAAACTGCAAGAGTAAAGATGGATGCTCACGCTCAGCGTGGGCACATTACTCGTTCAAAGCAGTTTGGGTGTTTGGCGATACCCGGAAAACGTAGGCGAAGTGATTGTCCACGTTTTTATTTTGTTTCAACTAATAGCAAAAATTTAAAAGTAAAACATTTATGAGAATTAAAAGACTGTTATTGGGAGCCA
>Ga0256404_1006555_pt1 | contig 19160 bp, 22 predicted proteins | sample RumenRJG_01DNA_FD_185990 | JGI IMG/M metagenome (GOLD analysis project Ga0256404, IMG submission 185990) | Bovine rumen microbial communities from Lethbridge, Alberta, Canada - RJG_01 | ecosystem: Host-associated > Mammals > Digestive system > Stomach > Rumen | place: Canada: Alberta | collected...
AGTTCAGATTCTGAAATTCCACACAAGGCTGAATAGTCTTTGCTAAGGCTTATATCATTAAGCTGGTTGAGTCCGCTAAAGATATTTATGTGGCTCACCTTTGTAATCCCTGTAATGAAGAGGAATCGGATGTACCTGTCCATGTCCTTGAGGGGGCTGTAGAAACTCCGAAGCTCCTGGCGGTTCTGCTCCTCAAACTCTGTATAAAGTGCATCAAGGATAGGCTTGTCGTATTCGTCAATAAGGATTACAACTTGCTTTCCTGTCTGTTCATAGACGGAGGAAATAATATTATTTAATCGCTCTGCAGGATTTGATGACGTCCTTTTAACAGAAAATTTCTTTTCACTATCATTTAAAATAGTTTCAAATCTTGCTATAAGGCGTTCATTGTTTTCATAACTGTTTGACCCAAAGCTAATATTTAGGACAGGATACTGAATCCACTCCTTCTCCAGCTTTTCTATTGCAAGCCCCTTAAACAAGTCTTTTTTACCAAGGAAATATGCTTCCAGGGTAGAAAGCAAAAGGCTCTTTCCAAAGCGGCGGGGGCGACTTAAGAAATAGGGCTTTCCTTCCGTTGCAAGCTTATAGACAAGAGAAGTCTTATCAACATAAATACAGCCACGCCTGCGTAAATCTTCAAAATCCTGAATTCCGATTGGTAAGTATCTTGCTTCCATGTTTTTATTTTAGCATGATTCGTCAAAGTGTACAAGAAAGCATTTTTATTTACTCCGATAAATACCTATTTGGCAGGGGTTTGAATCAACAACTTTTCCATTCTTAAATTCTATACAAAAAAAATTATGATAATCTTCTTCCAACTTAAAACTATCCACTCCTTTATATTTACATTCTACGGTAATCTCCTTTCCAAGGCAATCTCTTGGAATTTTTGGTTTCATTGTTATCAATATCATTTTACCAACCCATCTTTTATTGTCAAAAAGTTTATCATTATAAAAATATACCGCACATTCATTTAAATATGGTTGGTCCTTGGGGCTGTAATACTCTTGTACAACTCCTGTTATATAAAATGTCATACTTTTTTTTCCCTTCATGAAAATACAAGTTTGCTCATAATCATCCTTGATTAAATCTGTATATGAACAAATGAATTTTTCTTCATTTTTGCAGGAATTTAACGGCAATGTTAGAATTATAAACAAAATGCCAATTAAAAACTTCTTCATAAAAACACCCTCTTTCATTTGCATTACAGCATTTTTAGGAAACGCCATAGTTTGGAATATACTTTTATCATTTTGCATTCTTTTCTAAATTAAATGCTAACATTAATTTGTACATTAGGATTTATACACTTTATATGCTCAAACATTTTTTTTTACTTTCTTTTTAGTCCATAATGCTGGCAGCCAAAACATATTCTGACCATCATAGAGCATGTACTGACTGGACATCCAACCATAATTTATCTCTTTTATTTCCCTTATATATATTTGCTTTTTTAGCACCCATAACTTATATAATATTATTTCATCATTATATTCAACATGACTTGTTGAAACCGCCAAGAATAAAAATCCTAGAAAAAGTCCGTCTGCTATGCAGAAATATTTATCATCTTCTATACACAAAAAGGATACAACCGCAAATGCAAAGCCAGCAATAGACACAAGCATTAGTAAAATTTGTAAAATACGGGATATTATTATTGTCATTTTGCCACCAAATCTATTCATCCTTAACCCTTACAAAATTAAAGGTCTGTCCATTATAACCAATTGACAAAGTATTTTTTGTATAAATAAAAACTACAAATTCTATTTGATTATTGCACCTAATTACTTTCTCTTTTGAATCAATTTTTCCTTTCAATTCCAATTCATAATCAAACCCTTCTGGTTGCTTGTCTAACAGATAATTAAAATCTTTAGGAAAGGCAACAGTATTACCGCTTATTATAATGCAAATATTATCATAAACATTTGACCCCAGCCGCATGGTTATTTTTGATTCCGTGCACGATGCAAGGAAAAACGACGACAAGATAATAAGGGCAGCAATATTTATAGCAGTAATTATTATAAAACTTTTATTTCTCATATTTCTTTCTTACACTCTTTTTCCATAATCATTTTACATCATCAATTTGAACCCATATTTGTTTATTATCTTCTTCGTATTCACCCAAGAGATTTAAGGTCCGTTGTTTTAACTCTTCGATAACTTCATCCAATTTTTCCGGGCACAAGGATTCTACATCTTCCAGTTCGCAGCCTTCATGAATTAAATCGATTATTTTTTTGTTGATACCTTTTTTCTCCAAAGTAAAAAAAGTATATGGCGTAAAAATATTTGTTTCGCTTTCATTAATAGTTATCTTTTTATTTTTTAACGCTTCCAATGCACCTAAAATATCGATTAGAAGCAGTTTTTCTATTCTTTCTTTACCAAATACTGTGAATGTCATTTTCTCTCCTTGCTTTTTACCTTCTATTTGTTTTTTTCGCAAAACTGAATATATTCATTTAGTTTTGAATAAGAACCAACATCTTGTATTTTCTTAAAGCTGGTCAGAGCTTCTTTGATTTTTTTTGAGCCCAGCAGACAGGCTCCGTAATAATAATAAAAATCATCGCTATAAAAATTTTGCTGATACTCTTTGGAACACTTGGAAGCCTGTTCTATAGACTTCTCAAAATCTGCAAGAGTTTTCTCAAAATTACTTAGATGTAAATAAGAAAGCGCCCTTTCATAATAAACTTCCGGGTGCTTATATTTTTCCAAAACCAAATCATAATACTTTAACGATGCTTCATACATTTCGCATTCAGAATAAGAAACGGAAAGCAGGTTCCAACAAGCAAAGGCTTCTCCGTCTGTAATACCATCATAAGACAAAACTTTTTTGCAATCCTCTATGACATCCGCATACATTTCCAACTTACGCTCTGTTTCTGCCTTATGAATTAAATATTCAGGCTTTGGATTTTTTTTAACCAATTGCACACAATCATTATAAGCACTTTTATAATCTTTTAGCATAAAATATGTTTCGGCACGCAGGGAAAGGGCTTTTTCGTTTTCAGGATTATCCTCCAAAATACAATTCAATTCCTCCAATGCATTTTCATATTCCTCATCCTTAAACAAGGCCAGCGCATGAACCATAGAAAATTTTAGCCCTGTATTCTTTAGGGAAGAACAGGAAACAAATAGCGAACAGGCAATTAAAATGCCAGCCGTAAAAATCATTATAAGTTTTTTCATGTCTATCATTTTTCTACAACTCCTGCACCGTTACCCAAATTGGCTTGTTTAATGTCTTGCTCATTACAATATAACCAAAATCATGAATTTCTTGTTCGGGATTTTTTGTAAAAGTACTTTCATAGTAACAGTCTCCGTTTTCTATTTCATTCAAAATATCCTCCATTTTTGAGAGTTTAATTCTCTTGTTCCGTTCTATATTTGAATCCTTTGATATATAGATATAGTTTGTCTTTTCATGCTCGTCAAAATCATTAACATAATATGCCAAGACGTCATCTTGCGGATTTAATTTGTATCCATCTTCTGTTTTAGTTATTTCAAAATCGTCAAAAAGGAATACCTCAAGATCGCAAGTCATCAAAAATGCAACAGGATATTGAAAACAATACGAGAATGAATCTGCAGCCGCTTCTTGAGAAATTATGAAGTCATCTTGGTTTGCAGAAAAACTTTTTGTTTTATTAGCAGTCAGCTTTACCTTATGAATTTTTCCATAAAAATCTTTTGCCAAGCCTATTTTTATTGTTTCATTTGTCTTATTCTTCCTGTAATCTCTCCATATAACTTTTCTGGAGGGGGTGGAACAGGAAAACAGAAAGAAACCTGTTAAACACATCATCAACTTCTTTAACGGTGGGGTCATATCTCAAACTTTCCTCATTTTCTTTAACAGACAATCTCCTATATAAAAAGAAATTGGCACAACAAAAAACATGATAGGTAAATTTATAAATCCCAAGACCAATATACCAAGCGGATCATGCTTAGCATGAAAAACAAGAATCCATAAATGCTGAAAAAAACTTGATACAGAATCAAATATGCTACTTTCTCCAACCGCAAGAAAAAATGAAAAGAGAATTAAAAATGAGCACAGAACAATATTCAAAATACATTTCCACATTTTTATTGAAAACAGTTTCCTATTTATTAGAGCAAGCAAAAAACCGGCTAGTCCAGAAAACATAACGGACATTACTACCACAAAAACAATTGTAGAACCTATTTCAAGGCCTGTTAACAAGGCTGTCCACAGGAAACCAGTCAAAAACAAACTCATTATTTGCATAAAAAGAATTATAATCGTAAAAATCATCTAAAACTTTCCTTATTAGCTGGATTATAGCATAATATTATAGAAAAAACAAATCCTCCCCTGTTTGCAATGCCGTAGGCCAAAGCAACCTACGCGGGATTGGAGGGGCGGCGTAGCCGTTGCGGAACGAAGTGGAGCAATGGAGGCGAAGGCCGGAACCCCGGAAAGCCCGTAAAAAATGGCCTCCTTGCCATTTTTTACTACCGTGTTTTCTGCAAAAACACGCCAGATATTTTGCTAAGATATGACGCGCCCTCCATGGCGCTCCTTGTTACCAGCAGTAAAAAATGGCAAGATGTCGAGTTAGCCAGGCATTATTATGGTAGAGCAAATAAACTGCCGTCCAAAATACTGCATCCTAAAGACTTATATTGAAAAAAGCACATTGCGTTTTATGCAACACAACATTGCAAACATCGCACTTTACGCAACACAGATAATTATGTATACTAAGACTAATGCTGACTGCCGCCGGGTTAATTCTGCGGGTGGGCAGGAAGCTCCAACTAACTGAAAAGAGGTAGAAAATGGGTCAGAACTATTTTAATGCAATCCCGTGGCGCGTTGCTCGCCAGGAACTTGGTCACTGCCGCCAGATGGCACGTGAAGAATTTAAGGACGGAACAAAAGCCCTTCAGGGAAAGAAAATCGTCATCGTAGGATGCGGTGCACAGGGCTTGAACCAGGGTCTTAACCTGCGCGACTCTGGCATGGATGTTTCTTACTGCCTCCGCAAGGAAGCTATCGAATCCAAGCGCCAGTCATGGAAGAATGCAACAGAAAACGGTTTTAAAGTAGGAACTTACGAAGAACTTCTCCCTACAGCAGACGTTGTTGGAAACCTTACTCCGGATAAGCAGCACCACGAAGTTGTCCAGAACCTTATGAAGTACATGAAGAAGGGTTCAGCTCTCTGGTACAGCCACGGTTTTAACATGATTGAAGAAGGCGAACAGATCCGCGACGACATTACTGTATTCCTTATGGCTCCAAAGGGTCCGGGTACAGAAGTTCGCGCTGAATACCTCCGCGGTTTTGGCGTACCTGAACTTATTGCCGTTCACCCGGCACACGATCCTGAAGGACGCGGCATGACTCTTGCAAAGGCCCTCGCTTGTGCAGAACGCGGCGAAACAGCTGGTGTTCTTGAATCTTCTTTTATTGCAGAAGTAAAGAGCGACCTTATGGGCGAGCAGACAATTCTCTGTGGTCTTCTCCAGGCAGGAACAATCCTTTCTTACGACAAGATGGTTCAGAACGGAATAAAGCCAGGCTATGCAGTTAAGCTTCTTATGCACGGCTGGAACGTAATCAGCGAAGCCCTCAAGTGGGGTGGCATTACAAACATGATGGACCGCCTCTCTAACCCTGCAAAGATCCGCGCAAACGAGCTTTCTCTTGAACTCAAGAAGATTATGACTCCACTCTTCCAGAAGCACATGGACGACATCATCAGCGGAGAATTCTCTTCTACAATGATGAAGGACTGGGCAAACGGAGACAAGAACCTTCACGAATGGCGCGAAAGCTATGCAAAGATTCCTTTTGAGACAGAAGCAGAAGGTACGGAAGAAATTGACGAGCAGGAATACTTTGACAAGGGAATCCTTCTTGTTGCATTTATAAAGGCAGGATGCGAACTTGCATTCGAGACAATGGTAAGCGCAGGTATTAAGCCGGAAAGCGCATACTATGAATCTCTCCACGAAGTTCCGCTTATTGCAAACCTTATCGACCGCCGCCGCCTCTACGAGATGAACAAGGTTATTTCCGACACCGCAGAATACGGCTGCTACCTCTTTGCACGCGCATGTGTTCCCCTTCTCCAGAAGGAATTCATGGACAAGGTTACTACAGAAGACATTGGTAAGGGCCTTAGCGTAAAGACAAATTCAGTTCCAAACACTGTTCTTGTAAAGGTTAACGACGCTATCCGCAACCACCCGATTGAAGCTGTTGGAAAGAAGCTCCGTGCTTACATGACAAGCATGAAGCCTATTGACGCAACAAAATAATTTAATCGCTTGCGAATAAAAATGCCGGGCACTCTTTCTGAAAAAGGAAGGATGTCCGGCTTTTTGTTTTTTGAGTTTTACAAACACATGTCATTCTCGGGCTAGACCCGGGAATCTTTTTAAGCAGATTGCCGGGTCAAGCCCGGCAATGACACACTTCTATAAATCAGCATTCCGCTTAGTCCTGCAAGGCTTCGTAACCTTCTTCTCCGGTTCTTACCTTTACAACATTCTGAACGTCGTACACGAAAATCTTTCCGTCTCCGATGTGGCCTGTGTAAAGAACTTCCTTAGCAGCTGTAACAACCAGTTCTACAGGAACTTCGCTAACAACAATGTCTACCTTTATCTTTGGAAGCAAAGTCATATCCATTTCTACACCGCGGTACTTCTGGACGTTTCCGTGCTGCTGTCCGCAACCAAGTACGTTTGTTACCGTCATGCCTGTTACATTAATATCATTCATTGCAGCCTTAAGCTCGTCGAACTTGCTCTGGCGTGTAATGATTGTAACCATGTGGAACTTTGCATCCGGGCGTGAACTTGCTTTTGCAACAGGAACAGCCTTGTCTACAGGAACCTTTGCTTCTTGAGATGTGCTTTCTCCGCCAAGAACCTGTGGAGCCATGATGAATCCAGCGTAGCTAGAATCAATGCCGTGCTCAAGCTTGTCAAGACCGATGATTTCTTCTTCGCGGCTTGCACGGAGGCCATGCAGCTTCTTGATAAGAGTGAATGTGATGAGCATACAGATTGTTGTCCAAGCAACGATTGTAAACTCGCCAAGACACTGTACGCCAAGATGCTTTACTCCGCCGCCATAGAATACACCGCTTTCTACGTTGAACAAACCGTCTGACAAAGTACCCCAGATACCGTTGGCAAGGTGAACTGCAACAGCACCAACCGGGTCGTCAATGTGAAGCTTAAGGTCTATGAACTCAACAACAACCACTACGATGATGCCGGAAACAATACCGATGATGCTTGCGCCAAGTGCGTCTACTGTGGCGCATGTAGGTGTGATTGCGACAAGACCAGCAAGAGATGCGTTGAGTGTCATGGAAACATCAGGCTTACCGTTCTTAATCCAAGTGAAAATCATTGTAGTAACACAAGCCACAGCAGGAGCGATTGTTGTAGTTGTGAATACAGCTGCAAGACCGCCAACTCCAAGAAGCTGTGTACAAGCCGCACCGTTGAATCCGTACCAGCCGAACCAAAGGATGAATGTTCCAAGTGCACCCAATGTGAGTGAGTGGCCAGGAATTGCGTGAACCTTTGTTACCTTTCCGCTCTTGTCGTATTCATACTTGCCAATGCGGGGTCCAAGGAAGATTGCGCCAATCAAGGCAGCAGTACCGCCAACAGAGTGAATGGCAGCTCCACCTGCAAAGTCAACAAAGCCAAGACCAACAAGCCAGCCCTGTGGGTTCCATACCCAGCCAGCTTCAATCGGGTAAACTACAGCAGAAATAATTGCTGAATAAATACAGTATGCGCTGAACTTTGTACGCTCTGCCATGGAACCGGAAACGATTGTTGCAGCGGTTGCGCAGAAGACCAGGTTAAAGACAAAGCTTGACCAGTCCTTGCCTTCTCCTGCAAAGTTTGTAAACAGCTGCATGTCCGGCTTACCAATCAAGCCAAAGAAATAATTTTCGCTCATCATGAGCCCAAAGCCAAGCAGCATGAACATTGGGGTTCCAATGCAGAAGTCCATCAGGTTTTTCATTATGATGTTTCCTGCATTCTTTGCCCTTGTAAAACCTGTTTCGACCATAGCAAAGCCGCACTGCATAAAGAATACCAGTGCCGCTCCAATTAGAAACCACACACTCCAAACTTCACTCATATAAAACCTCCAAAAAAAATGGCGATGAAATCAGACAGTACACTGTGTACTTTCTCTGTGCACCGAGTTGCATGCACCGTACACTGTCCGACATCATCGCCATCATGTTTGCAATTTTATTTAGGCAGCAAAAGCCAAAGCCCAACTGCCTGAACAAAAAAAAGCGCCGAAGAGTTATTTCTTCGACGCCTTTGCCTTAGATGATTTCTTTATACAAAATTCAAAAAAAATTGTCAATACATTGACAGAATTTTTTTTTAATGATACATTGCCCCCGTAAGTTGCAATGGAGCAGTGATATTTTCGCTGCTCCTTTTTTATTTTTGGCACAGCTTTAAGGAGGACTCCCATGGCTGAAAATTCTGAATGGGAAGAAGCAAAGAAAAAGCTCTTATCCATATACAGTGAAAAAAACAAACTCTCGCGCCGGGAAGCAGAAGTTCTTGCAGAAGTAATAGATGGGAGGACAAATGCAGAAATCAGTGACAAGCTTTCCATTTCTGTTTCAACCGTAAAAAAACATGTATACAATATTTTCAACAAGACTGGCGTAAGTTCCAGATCCCAGCTTTTGAATTTTATTTTTACATCGCAAATGAACCAAAACAATTAAAAAGTAGACTAAAGTTCTATTTTTTATAATTGACTATTTTTCAAAAAAAAAATATGGTTTGTTCAAGACTAAGCAATGGGGCTGTCCAAAAAGGCGGCTCCATTTTTTTTTGGTATGCGGCCATCAAGGAGGAAAATCATGGCGTGCTTTACAATTCCGCTTGCAGAAGGAATAATCCTTTCAGTCGCAAAAAAAATTGCATTCAAAAAAGATGCAGAATCAGCACTTAAAGAAAGGCTGGGGCATCTGGAAAACATGCTTTACGGCGGAAGCTTTCTTCTTGCCATTGAGCACATCTACCACGGCGAAGTGGTTCTTTACCCACCGTTTCTTACGGCAATGAGGAATCCGAAAGACATAGCTGAAATGCTTCACGAAATGGCAACGGTTGGAGTTTCCATGGCGGCAATAGTAACCCTTGCGTGGGCCGGCTTTGAGATAGTCTCCCATCTGGCAAAAAGGACGGGCATAAAACAAAACTTGTCGGGGGCGCTCTGATGTGTTTGATAATTACAGCATGTACAGCAGCCGCTTTTACACTTGCATTCTTTATGAAGAAAAAAAGCGGTAGGGACTACAAAAGCGTGTTCATGGCCATGCTCATGTTCTGGGCAGCAAGCCTTATGTGGAGCATGGACGGAGTAGCTTCTGTTCTTGAAGGCGAAGGATTTTTTGACATAAGCCTTGAGGACACAATTCTGGGAATAATAATCCTGGCAAGCGGCCTCATAGTTTTTATGATGCACAGCGTGTGGCAAAAAAGAAAGGCAGTTTCATAAAAGACTGCTTAATAAAAAAAGTAAGTTAAACAAATAAGACAAAGGCGTCTGTTTTCTTGTGCTGGCAGAGAAAGCAGATGCCTTTTTTTTATATAAAAATATTTTGGAGGAACACTATGAAAAAGACAAATTTATTGGTTGGCGCACTTATTGCAGCCGCGGGAATCTACGGACTTTCTTCCTGCTCAAAAAGCGGCGTAGATAAAACTGTAAAGGTTGGAATCCTTCATTCCTTGAGCGGAACAATGGCAATTTCAGAAACTTCCGTTAGGGATGCAGAGCTTCTTGCAATAAACGAAATAAATGCAAAGGGCGGCGTATTGGGAAGAAAGATAGAAGTTGTACAGGAAGACGGTGCTTCAGAACCGCAGATTTTTGCAGAGCGTGCAAGAAAGCTTATCCAGAACGACAAGGTAGCAACAATCTTTGGCTGCTGGACAAGCGCATCACGCAAGGCAGTAAAGCCGGTTGTAGAAGAAACAGGTGCACTCCTCTGGTACCCTGTCCAGTACGAAGGAATGGAGATGAGCCCAAACATTATGTACATGGGTGCAGCTCCAAACCAGCAGGCAGTTCCCGCAGTTGATTTCTGTGCAGCGCAGTTCGGAAAGAACATCTTCCTCGTAGGAAGCGACTATGTATTCCCGCGCACTGCAAACAAAATCATAAAGGCTCAGCTTGCATACCTTGGCGGAAGCGTAGCCGGTGAAGAATATACCCCAATGGGGCATACAGACTTTGCCACAATCGTTTCTAAGATTAAGGCCGCAAAGCCAGACTGCATCATCAACACTCTTAACGGCGACTCAAACGTTGCATTCTTCAAGCAGCTTACAGACGCCGGCATTACAGCAGAAACCATTCCGGTAATGAGCTTCTCAATTGCAGAAGAGGAAGTTGGCGGTGTTGGAATTGAAAACCTTAAGGGACACTATGTTGCATGGAACTACTACCAGACAACACAGACTCCAGAAAACGATGCCTTCGTTGCAGCCTACAAAAAGGCTTATGGCGAAAAGCGTGTAACAGACGACCCGATTGAAGCAGGTTACATCGGCGTTCACATCTGGGCAATGGCTTGCGAAAAGGCTGGTTCCTTCGACGTAGAAAAAGTAAAGGCAAGCGCAAAGGGAATCACCTTCGCCGCTCCAGAAGGAAACGTAACTCTTGACGGAGAAAACCAGCACATCTACAAGCCTGTCAGAATCGGAAAAATTAATGAAACAGGCCTTATCGATGAAGTCTGGGCAACAAGCAACGCTGTAAAGCCTGATCCCTATCTCTTAACTTACGATTGGGCAAACGGACTTTAATTCAAAGCAAGGAGGGGGAAGTCTCCCCCTCGCTTCAACCGCCGGTGGCGTTTTCCGCTACCCCCTCTACGGGGGAAAAATCCCCCGTAACGCCCCCTTATATGGACAAACATTATGGAAACAGTTTTTACAATTTTATTTAACGGAATAAGTCTCAGTTCAATTCTTCTTCTTGCAGCCATAGGCCTTTCAGTTACCTTTGGACTGATGCGCGTAATCAACATGGCGCATGGTGAGTTCATAATGATTGGCTCATACACAACTTTTCTTGTACAGAATTTTTTTATTGCATTCCTGCCAAAGTCAGCCTTTGACTTTTACTATCCGGTGGCAATAATATTCTCTTTTTTATCTTCTGCGCTTTTCGGCTGCATTCTGGAACGCCTTATAATCAAAAGGCTTTACGGAAGGGAAACAGATTCAATCCTTGCAACCTGGGGAATCAGCCTCTTTCTTCAGCAGCTTGCAAGATCCATCTTTGGTGCACCGAACGTAAACGTGAGTTCCCCGTCGGTACTGAACGGCAACCTTGAAATTATGGGTGTTGCCATGACGTACAAAAGACTTTTTATAATTTTTCTTGTAATAGTCTGCCTTGCTTTTATGTACATCCTTATGTACAAAACATCTTACGGAAAAAAAGTTAGGGCAACAATGCAAAACAGGGCTATGGCACAGTGTCTTGGCATTAAGACAAACCACATAGACACATTTACTTTTGCAATTGGCTCTGGGCTTGCAGGTGTTGCAGGCTGCGCATTGTGTCTTTTGGGTTCGGTAGGGCCATCCCTTGGACAAAACTACATTATCGATGCCTTTATGGTCGTAGTTCTTGGCGGCGTGGGAAAGCTTTCTGGAGCAATAGCCGGTGCGCTTTTAATAGGAATGAGCAACGCAACAATACAGTTTGGAACTTCTGCAAACATTGCAAAGGCCATAGTCCTGATTCTTGTAATTCTTTTCCTGCAGAAAAAGCCTCAGGGACTTTTCACAATTCATTCACGCGCACTTGACGAGTAAGGAGGTTTATATGGGTTTTAACGAAAAAATATCAAAGATTTTTACATCGGCCTCTTTTGGCAATGCAGCAACAATCGACGGGCTGAATGCAAAGAAGAAAAATATTGCTTTTGTCGTTCTTGTTCTAATTGTATCATTGCTTCCACTTTTTCTTTCTCCATTCAGGGTAAGCCTTGTGGGTAAGTTCATCACTTATGCGATTGTGGCACTAAGCATCGATTTAATCTGGGGCTACACAGGAATCCTAAGCCTTGGCCACGGAGTCTTCTTTGGACTTGGCGGTTACGGCATGGGAATGTACCTTAAGCTGGTTGCAAGCCACGGAAGGCTCCCCGACTTTATGAGCTGGAGCGGACGCACAACTTTGCCCTGGTTCTGGGAATTTTACAAGACTGCACCAGAAGCAATTCTAATGATTATACTTGTTCCTTCCATTCTTGCTTTTGTACTTGGACTTTTAACCTTCCTTAACAGAATCAAGGGGGTGTATTTTTCAATACTTTCACAGGCATTGGCTCTGGTCTTTGTAACCCTCTTCATAGGCCTTCAGCCCTACACTGGAGGCACAAACGGAATCACGGAATTTTCCACACTTTTTGGACTTCCAATTGCGGGAATCAAGGCAAAGTACATGTGGTACTACGTTGCACTAACATTCCTTGTAATTACATACATTATTTTTTCTTCAATAATGCGGACAAAGTGCGGGCGTGTTTTGGTTGCAATCCGCGATGGAGAAAACAGGGCACGATTTTCTGGCTATCAGACGGCAAGCTACAAAACCTTTGTCTATGTCCTAAGCGCACTCTTTACAGGAATTGCAGGCGCTCTCTTTGTTCCCTTCAGCGGAATAATTTCTCCGTCAGAAATGAGCATTTCCAATTCAATAGACATGGCAATCTGGGTTGCTGTTGGCGGAAGGGGAACTTTAACAGGAGCAGCAGTCGGAGCCTTTGTGGTGAACATAACAAAAACACTGATAAGCGAAAGCTTCCCGGAAATATGGTCCTACTTTATTGGAGCAATTTTTGTAATCGTTGTATTGTTCCTGCCAAGGGGACTGACCGGTGTGTTCACAGATGCAAAAGACAAAATAAGAGTTTTGGTAAGAAAGTCGCAAGCTGCCAAGACAGATGAATAGGAGGAAAAAGAATGGGCGAAGTAAATATATCAGTAACTCCTGTAATTGAGATTCAAGACATTTCCGTAAGTTTTGAAGGCTTTAAGGCGCTTACGGATGTAACAACAAAAATCATGCCCCACAAGGTTCATTTTTTCATCGGGCCAAATGGAGCAGGAAAGACAACCCTGTTGGACATCATCTGCGGAAAGACACGGCCTTCAAACGGAAAAATCATCTACCACGGCGGAAAAGACCTTGGCATCAGAAAATTTGTAAACATTGACTTAACAAAGCTTACGGAAGCAGAAATAGTTGCAGAAGGAATTGGCCGCAAGTTCCAGGCACCATCCGTTTTTACAAGCCTTACGGTCTGGGAGAACATGGAGATTTCCCTAAAGGGCAGCAAGAGCGTATGGGGTTCCCTGTTATTCAGGATTTCCGATGCACAAAAAAAGCAGATAGAAAATATTTTGAATTTTATAAGCCTTGCAGACAAAAAGAACGAGAAGGCAGCATCGCTTTCCCACGGTCAAAAGCAGTGGCTAGAAATTGGAATGCTTCTTGTACAAGAGCCGGTTGTCGTTCTGCTTGACGAACCTGTTGCCGGAATGGGAAAAGAGGAAACCTTAAAAACCGGACAGCTTATCAAAAAGATTTCCGAAAAGTATGCGGTGGTTGTTGTTGAGCATGACATGGAATTTGTCCGTGCAGTAGCAGACCGTGTTACCGTTATGCACGAAGGAAAAATTCTTGTGGAAGGAAGTGCAGATGAAGTTTTGGCGGACGAAAAGGTTCGCGCAGTTTATCTTGGCCGCGGCAAGTTCCACAAGAGCGGAAAGGTAGAAAATGCAAATGGAGGAAAGGATGCTTGAAATAAAAAATCTTAGTTCTTGGTACGGAGAAAGCAATATCATTCCAGACTTGAACATGTCTGTTCCAGACGGAAAAGTTGTCTGCCTTATAGGCCGCAACGGTGTTGGAAAAAGCACCACGCTAAAAAGCATTATGGGCATGGTAAAGACAAGCAGCGGAAGCATTCTTTTTGACAATCAGGAAATCATAAGGAAAAAGACTTATGAAAGAGCTGCACTTGGCATTGGCTACGTTCCCCAGGGAAGAGAAATTTTTCCCCAGCTTACAGTCCAGGAGAACCTTGAGCTTGGTCTTGAAGTAAAAGGAGGCAAAGGAAAAATCGGGGAAGAAATTTTTGAACTCTTTCCAATCATAAGGGAATTCCTAAAAAGAAAAGGCGGAAACTTAAGCGGCGGACAACAGCAACAGTTAGCCATTGCCCGTGCCCTTGTTTCCCACCCCAAGCTTTTGATTCTTGATGAACCAACGGAAGGTATCCAGCCGTCAATTATAGAAGACATTGCAACAGCAATTCAGCGCGTAAACCGGGAACTTGGAATTACAGTCCTGATTGTTGAGCAGTATCTTGATTTTGTACTTGAAGTAAGCGACAGCTATTATGTTATGGACAAGGGCTCCATTACGCTAAGCGGCCTTACAAAAGAAGCAGACTCTTCACTAATTCAGTCAAAGATGGCCATCGGGTAAAATTACACTCCGCCGCGGAAGGTTTAAAAACCTCCTCAAAAAGTAAAAAAAAAACAGAACCTTCCGCGGCATTTTTTGTTTTTACCAATCACTTCAAGGCATTTCTAACTTGTTCAAAAACTTTTTGAATTTTCTCTGCACTAAAAGAAAGGCAGCGGATTATAAAATCACCATAGTCATTTTCGGAAGCTTCTACCAAAAGACTCTTCTTTTCATCTAAAGCCACATTTGTATTTTCTTCCGTGTAAAGTAGTTTTTCTTCAAGAGAAAGAATGCTGCGGATTTTTTTAAGGTCCGCCTTGTCTGAATATCCAAAAACCAACATACTGCCGCAATGGGTAAAACCTGCAAACATTGTTTTTTCCAAAAGTCTTTCTTTTCTTTCAGGATGATTTTTTCCGTCGCTTCCTTCAAGAAAAATGTTGTCGTAAAAAACAAGTTTTCTTTCGCGAAAAATTTTTATTTGGTTTTTGTAAAGTGTAAAGTCAAAGGTCTCTCCATGGGCACAGCGGCCGGCACAGATGCAGTCTTCATAAATTAAGCGGGAGTTTTTTGAAAGAGAAATTTCTGTTGCAGACGAAAAACTGCTCTTGGAAAAAGGAATACAGGGAAGAGGCCTGTAAACAAGACTAGAATTTTCCATAAGTTCTGCAAAGATTTTGCGTTCTGCACACTTTCCGCGGTCCATCTTGAATATTTTTTCAAAGGACTGACTTCTAATTTCTAAGCTTGCCCCCTGCCCTACTGTTATTTTATGCAGCTGAAGGTCGCCTTCAAGAATTCCTGGGCTTGCGCTTTGCAAAAAAACAGCAATACCACCATAATCCTGTGCAAACGGTTTCATAATCTTAAAGGGAGAAGTAAAAAAACTGTCTTTTACAAAAGTCTTTCCCGATGCGGAACGGCAGGCTGTAATTTCAAATCTGGAAGGAGATGCAAAGAGGTTCATAAATTAATTGCCGTCTTCCAAATCAGAAAAAAACACATTTCTGTCCAGAAATGCAATCACTTCATCTATTCCCTCACCGATTCTAATATTCGTAAAGACAAAGGGTTTGTCTCCCCTCATCACCTTGGAATCGCGTGCCATAACTTCTAGGCTTGCCCCAACCAAAGGTGCAAGGTCTATCTTGTTAATCACAAGCAGGTTGCTCCTCATAATTCCAGGGCCACCCTTGCGGGGAATCTTGTCTCCTTCCGCCACGTCAATCACAAAAATTGTTGCATCAACTAGTTCCGGCGAAAATGTTGCAGAAAGATTGTCTCCTCCGCTTTCTATAAACATAAGCTCAATATCTGGAAAGCGTGCCTTTAGCTCATCCACAGCTTCAAGATTCATGGAAGCGTCTTCGCGAATGGCCGTATGAGGACAGCCGCCAGTTTCTACGCCTACAATTCTTTCTTTTGGAAGAACTGAATGGGCAACAAGAAATTCCGCATCTTCTTTTGTATAAATATCGTTTGTAATAACGCCTATGGAATATTTTTCCGAAAGCCTTCTGGTCAGAGCCTCCACAAGGGCAGTCTTTCCAGAACCAACCGGCCCCGCCACAGCTATTTTTGTAAAACGCATAAATACTCCTTTCTTACCAGATTTCACGGCAATTTTATTCAGCTCATATACAGTCTTGTATACAAATACTCGTGTTGCATTCCCCTTATTTCTACGGAAGGAGAAGAGCGGCACAAATCTTCCTCTGCAAATGTTTCCACAATACAAAGCAGCCTTGTAAATTCTTCAAAAAGAGAATGAAGAATTTTCTGACCTTCGTTCTGGCTCAAAGGAATCAACTTAACAAGTGTTGTAACACGAGCAGAAAACTGGCCGTACAAAAATGCTTCAAGACTTGATTCCTTTTTTATTTTTCGCAGGGCACAATAGGCTCCATAGATTACAGGAAAGTGCCTTACTTTGCCCAAAGAAAAACGGTCAAGCTCATCTTTTTGCCACAAGCTTACAGTCTTAAAAAAACGTGCTGCAATTTTTTTGCTCCCTACCCTTATTTCCTTTGCATTTTTAGCGGCATTGTATATTTGGTCAAGGCTAAAAACTTTTTCCCATTCACCCTTTTCTGCATACTCATAAGCCAAGCGGACTGGAAGAAGTTCACTTGTCAAAAAATTTGATTCAATGTCAGACTTTAAAAATGCAAGGGCAGATTGACTGTCATGGATAACCTTTTGCTGCACGAATGTTTCAAGCCCCCAAGAAAGGGTGTATGCTCCAATCGGAAAAGTTGAATCATTAAGCTGCAAAAGTTCAAAATCAGTGTCCATGTGAATGTCCGTGTCCATGACCGACAATCGAAGAAATCTGCTTTGAAAAATCAAGCTTTTCATTACGTTTTTCAACTTTGGCCTTTATGCCGTGAAGTCCTTCCAAAAGCTTCTGCATGGGTTCATTAAAAATCGTAATAAGCTCGTGTTCGTCTTTACCTGCAAAAAGCGGTGCGTGGCAGTTTCCAATCTCGTATGCAACCTTTGCGGTAGAAAAGAAATTTGGATTTTCAAGCCTTACGCTAAGAATGTCTGTTTCAAGGACATCAGCTGCAATCACACTTCCGTCAGAATCAACTCCAAAAACATCACCAGGCTTAATTCCTATTTTTAGGATTGAATCGTCAAGGCTAATGGCAACGTCACGGCCAGACCTGGAAGTCTTTCTGTGCAGCTTTGAATATGTTTCGTGCCACTCAAAGTCAATGTAGTCAACAGGCCTGTTTTTAAAATCCTCATCATCAACTTTGCCCAGTATTTTTGTATATATCATAAGGTCTCCTAGAACATAAAATATCTTTGTGCAAGCGGAAGTTCTTTTGCACACTTGCTTACAATGGGAACTCCGTCTGCCGTAACATGGTAGTTTTCCGGGTCAACATCTATAACAGGAAGTGCATCGTTATACTTTAAATCCTTTTTGCCAATTCCGCGGCAATTTTTTACAGGAAGACATTTTTTTTGAAGCCCAAGTTTTTCCGGCAGTTTTTCATCAATTGCAGCCTGAGACATAAATGTTAAGCAGGTCATATACTTTGCCTTGCCGTAATAGCCAAACATATTCCTGTAGTACACAGGCTGGCAGGTTGGAATAGAAGCGTTGGAGTCTCCCATCTTGGAAAGAATTATTGCACCGCCTTTTATAACCATATCTGGCTTTGCACCAAAGAATGCAGGGTTCCACAAAACAAGATCCGCAATCTTCCCTTTTTCTACAGAACCAACATATTCTGAAATTCCATGGGCAATTGCAGGGTTAATCGTATACTTGGAAACATAGCGCTTTGCACGGTAGTTGTCGTTTTCTTTGGAATCTTCTGCAAGAGGACCTCGCTCTTCCTTCATCTTGTGGGCTGTCTGCCAGGTACGGGTAATAACTTCGCCAACGCGTCCCATTGCCTGAGAGTCGCTAGACATAATGCTTAGCGCACCCATGTCATGAAGAACGTCCTCTGCGGCAATAGTTTCCGGTCTTATACGGGAATCTGCAAATGCAACGTCTTCTTCTATTTTATTGTCCAAGTGGTGGCAAACCATAAGCATATCAAGATGCTCGTCCAAGGTGTTTACGGTAAAAGGCATTGTCGGGTTTGTTGAAGCAGGAATGATGTTGGGGTGTCCTGCTACCTTAAGAATGTCCGGTGCATGTCCGCCACCTGCTCCTTCCGTATGATAGGTGTGCATAGTCCTACCCTTGATTGCCTTTAGCGTATCTTCTACACAGCCTGATTCGTTCAAAGTGTCCGTGTGGATGCAAACCTGAACATCATACTGATCTGCAATGGTAAGAGCCGCGTCTATAGCAGCAGGAGTCGTTCCCCAGTCTTCGTGGATTTTTAGTCCGCAAGCACCAGCCTTAATTTGTGCAACAAGTTCACTCTGCTTTTGTTTATTAGAGCAGTTTCCTTTTCCAAGGTAGCCTATGTTCATAGGAAAGTCTTCAGCGGCTTTTATCATCATCTCAAGGTTCCACTTGCCGGGAGTGCAGGTAGTGGCATTGGTTCCGTCTGCAGGGCCTGTTCCTCCTCCAATCATTGTGGTAACGCCAGAGCACAAAGCAGTTCCAACCTGTTCAGGAGAAATAAAGTGGATGTGGGAATCTATGCCTCCAGCTGTTACAATAAGACCTTCACCAGCCAAAGCTTCCGTTGCAGCCCCCACCGTCATTCCGGAAGTTACGCCGTCCATTGTATCCGGGTTTCCAGCCTTTCCTATACCGGCAATCTTTCCGTCTTTAATTCCTATGTCGGCCTTGTAGATTCCAGTGTAATCCAGAATCACGCAGTTTGTAATAACAAGGTCAAGGTCTCCCCCTTCGCCCGTTGTGTTTACGGACTGTCCCATTCCATCGCGCAAGGTTTTGCCACCGCCAAATTTTGCCTCATCACCGTAAACCGTAAAATCTTTTTCAACCTGAATCACAATATTTGTATCCGCAAGCCGAATCTTATCGCCAGTAGTCGGCCCGTACATTGCAACATATTTTTTTCCATCTATTGTACAACTCATTTTGCCACCCCGTTAGTAAGATTGTTAAGTCCGTAGA
>Ga0256404_1006558_pt1 | contig 19157 bp, 16 predicted proteins | sample RumenRJG_01DNA_FD_185990 | JGI IMG/M metagenome (GOLD analysis project Ga0256404, IMG submission 185990) | Bovine rumen microbial communities from Lethbridge, Alberta, Canada - RJG_01 | ecosystem: Host-associated > Mammals > Digestive system > Stomach > Rumen | place: Canada: Alberta | collected...
GTTCAAGACATAGGCCGTTACCTTGAGATCATCGATCTTTTTCTCATACATCGTCAGATAAATCTGGTTGATGTCGATCCCTGCTTTAATCAAAGCGGAGGCACAGGCGAAAGTGTGGGCGCTGGTGGAAGAATATTGGAATCTCCCAGAATCCCCGACGATGCCGATATAAAGGTAAGAAGCGGCTTCTTTCGAGAGGGTCGTGCCTTTGAATTTCAGCAACAAATCAGTCATGATTTCCGCTGCGGCGGCAGATTCGACATCCAAAATCGGGTGAGAAGAGATTTCTTTCTTGCAAGGGTGGTGGTCGATTTTCAGAATCGTCTCCGCCCTTTCATAACGAGGGTCGGCGATTCTTTCGTGATCTCCGACATCCACGACGATGGCTAGAAATGGCTGATTGAACCACTCATCGTTAAGCCGTTCGGTCTTGGGGAAAATCTTTGGGGTGAATGAAACATGGTCGTCCCCGACGAAATGGACCTCTTTCTGAGGGAAATTGTCCCGCAAGAAAGTATAAAGCCCCATTTGGGTGCCCTGAGCGTCATAATCCGGCTTGATGTGGCGGAAAATGACGATGCGGTCGTATTTTCTGACCGAAGAATAGAAGAAGGAGTAATTCTTCTTCATCTCTTTTCCATATTGAGCAATCAATGGATCGAATTTGGCCATCTTATAATTTTCCCTCAAAGGCCGAGAAACAATCTCTGGCAATCATGACCTCTTCATCGGTTGGGATGACCAAGACACGGACTTGGCTGCCCTCGGCGGTGATTTCGCCTTCTTTTCCGATTAAAAGGTCGTTCTTCGCCCAATCGACTTTGATCTTTAAAGCCTCGGAAATGTCATCCAGGATGAATTTACGGAAGGTTGGGTTATTTTCGGTGATGCCAGCGGAGAAGATGATCATATCCACCCCACCAAGACGGACGGTATAAGAACCGACGAAATCAGCAACCCTACGCGCCCAAAGACGAATGGAATTCATCGCTCTTTCATCGCCTTTTTCGGCGGCGGATAAGACATCGCGGGTATCGTTAGAGATTCCCGAAACGCCCAAGAAGCCGGATTTTTTGTTGAGCTCGTCATAGATTTCGGCAGAGCTCTTGCCGGTTTTTTCGACCAGATAATAGTAAACGGAAGGATCGATGTCCCCACAACGGGTGCCCATCATCACCCCGCCTAATGGGGTCAGGCCCATCGAAGTGGCGACGCATTTCCCATCTTTGATGGCGCAAAGGGAAGCCCCTGAGCCAAGATGAAGGGTGATGATACGTTTTGAAGCGTCTCCGTGGAAATAATCTTTGATGGCCTTATTGGCGAGATATTGGTGAGAAGTGCCATGGGCCCCATAACGACGGCAATCATATTTCTCGGTATATTCGTAAGGAATTGGGTAAAGATAATCTTCTGGGGCCATGCTTTGATGGAAAGCCGTGTCGAAAACGGCAATCGTGACGGCTTCAGGGAGGACCTCTTTAAAAGCGTGGAAACCCATCAAGTGAGCTGGCGCATGAAGAGGGTCGAGAGGAATCAATTTGGTGATTTTCTCTTCGGTATCTTCGTTAAAATAAGCGGATTTGGAGAAATATTTCCCCCCTTGGACAACACGGTGTCCGACGGCTTTGATTTCATCATAGCTTTTGACGATGCCGTCCTTGATTAAGGCTTCCAAAATCAGCTTGACGCCGACTTTATGGTCCATGATCGGAAGATAGTCGTCATGCTTCGTGCCATTGTATTTGATGCGGAAATGCGCATCTTCGTGGCCGATTCTCTCGACTAAGCCTTCGCAAATCACTTTCTCTTCTGGCATCTCGAACAATTTGTATTTAATCGAGCTAGAGCCAGCGTTGACAGCCATACATTTGATCATATTTGTTTCTACCTCTTTGTAACGTAAAGATTTTAATCTATCTCCTTTCTTAAGACAAAGGAATAAACAAAAAGGTTTTTATTCCTGCTCGAGTGAATGGGAAGAAGGGGTTTCTCCCTTTTCTCCATTCTTTTTTTCGTGTGTGCGTGAGTGTATGATAAAATGTGTGCTTGAGTGTATAATAGACGGGGTATTAAATTATGGCATTTGGACTTTTGTATGACTATCTTATGGGCCAGACGATTGAGGCCTATCGCTACTTCGGGGCGCATTTCGTAACCCAAACAATCGAGGGCAAACCACGCCATGGCGTCATCTTCCGTTTGTATGCCCCTTGCGCCGACGATGTCTCGGTGATTGGGTCCTGGAATCAGTGGGATGTGGCGAAAGACAAAATGCGGAAAGTGGATTCTTCGGGGGTTTATGAGATCTTCATCGAAGGGCTCCATAACTATGATTCTTACAAATATCATTTCCGGAACGCCAAAGGCCAATATGTCGACAAAGCGGACCCTTTCGCTTTCTTTTCGGAACTTCGCCCAGGGACTTGTTCGCGCCTTTTTGATATCGAGAATTTCGCCTGGCATGATGAGTCTTACTTAAAACAGAGAGACCGAAATTTCGATCGCGCGATGTCCATCTACGAGATCCATCTTGGCTCTTGGAAGGGATTGATTGACGGCCGCTATCCTTCTTATGAAGAGGTAGCAGATTATCTTATCCCTTACCTGCGAGAGAATGGTTTCACCCATGTCGAGATCATGCCGATCACCCAATATCCGTTCGATGGCTCCTGGGGGTATCAGGCAACCGGCTTTTATTCGGTTGACAGCCGTTATGGCAATCCGTTCCAACTCATGTCGTTTGTCGATCGCCTTCATCAAGAAGGGTTCGGCGTGATTTTGGACTTCGCCCCCGTCCATTTTGCTAACGATTCTTTCGCTTTGCGAGAATTCGACGGCACTTGCCTTTATGAATATGCCGATCCGAAACGCACTTTCTCTCCGTGGGGGAGTTGCTATTTCGATTTAGGGAAAGACCCAGTCCGCTCTTTTTTAATGAGCGCAATGAATTTCTATCTTTCTTATTTCCATTTTGATGGGATCCGCGTCGATGCCGTTTCCAACATCGTCTATTGGGAAGGCAATAAGGCAATGGGAGAAAACACAGGCGCCACCGAATTTATCCGCCGTTTGAATGGCAAAATTCATTATGCCCATCCAAAGGTGATGATGATCGCTGAGGATAGCACTGATTTCCAAGGGGTCACCAAACCATTGGAATATGGAGGCCTGGGATTCGATTACAAATGGGACCTTGGCTGGATGAATGATACGTTAAAATATTATTCGAAAGACCCGATTTATAAGAAATATGAGCATCATAATATCACTTTCTCGATGGCTTATTTCTTCTCAGAGAATTTCCTCTTGCCTTTAAGCCATGATGAAGTGGTACACGGCAAAGGGACGCTGATTAACAAGATGTATGGCGATTATGAGACGAAATTCGACCTTTTGCGCAACCTTTTCACTTATCAATTCGCCCATCCTGGGAAGAAATTGAATTTCATGGGCAACGAATTGGCTTCCTTCGATGAATGGAATGAGAGCCGTTCTTTGCCATGGAATCTTCTTTTTTACCCCAAACACGATTCCGTCAAACGGCTTGTCCGGGATCTCAATCTGATTTATCAAGCAGAAGAGGCGATGCGTTGCGAAGAATATAACCCCGCCCATTTCCATTGGACGATGGTTGACAACGCCGATCAGTCCGTCTTCGCTTTTGAACGGGAATATGGCGATAGTGATTTGCTCTTTGTCTTCAATATGACCCCAAATTATTATGAACATTATGGTGTAGGGCTCTATCACGACGGAGAATGGGAAGAACTCTTCAATTCCGACAAAGACGTCTATGGGGGGCATAATCAATACAACGGCCTCCCGCTGAAATCTTACCCCGGAGGCCCGGAGAACCGCCCATATCATATCGAAATCAAATTGGGATCCTATGCGGCTTGTATCTTCAAGCGAAAAATCGCAAAGCCCGTCCCGAAAAAGGAAACCATGAAGGGTAAATCCGTTTCTAAAACCAGAAAAAAGACAGCAAGAAAGGCAAAATAAAGATGATGTTTAGCAATAAAAAAGAATTCAAGCGAGAATTTGAAAAACGTTTGACCGAACGTTATGGCCGTACCGTGGCCGATTCCCATGTCACCGAACGTTATGAGGTCTTGGGAGAAATGGTCCGCGATTACGCTGGCGTTGGCTGGAGAGACTGTCGCGAAGAGACGATGAAAGGCAAAAAGCAGTGCATCTATTTCTCCATGGAATTCCTCATTGGGCGCTTATTGCTCAATAATATGCAAAACCTCGGGGTCTATAACGTTGCCAAAGAAGGACTTGCCGATTATGGCATTGATATCAACGAATTGGAAGACCAAGAGCCAGATGCTGGCTTAGGGAATGGCGGTTTAGGCCGTCTTGCTGCCTGCTTTTTGGATTCGGCCGCTTCCTTAGGCTATCCGGTTCATGGCAACACCATCCGTTATGAATATGGCTTCTTTAAACAAAAATTCGTGGAGGGGAGACAAACAGAGCTTCCTGACGAATGGCTCTCGAATGGCTTCGTTTTCGAAGTCCGCAAGCCAAAACATGCCGTGGAAGTGGAATTCGGGGGCAATGCGGAGACTTATATCAAACCAAATGGCGAATATGCCTTAAGAACCGTCAACGCCACCCATGTCAGAGCCGTGCCATACGACGTCTCCGTCGTCGGATATCGGAATGGGGTATCTAATTCATTACGCCTTTGGTCGGCTGAGCCAAGCGAGAAAAACCTCCCAACCGACGTCACTTTCGATGAATATCTTTCGACCCTCAAGGAACTTTCTTTCGGCCTTTATCCGGATGATTCAACCGAACACGGCCGCATCTTGCGTCTCCGTCAGCAATATTTCCTCGTCTCCGCCGGATTACAGTCGGTGATGCGTGGGGAAGTAAGAAGATATGGCAATCTCGATCAACTGAAAGACCATTATGTCTTCCAGCTGAATGACACCCATCCCATTCTTTCTATCCCTGAGATGATGCGTCTTTTGATGGATGTCTATGGCTATGGCTGGGATGAAGCCTGGGATCAAGTCTCCCATTCTGTCGCCTATACCAATCACACCGTCATGCCAGAAGCGTTGGAACGCTGGCCGATCCAATACGTCCAGAAATTGCTTCCACGTGTCTATATGATCATCGAAGAAATCAATCGCCGCTTCAACGCCTTTATGGTGGAACGCGGGGTTGACCCAGCCAAGGCTTATCAAATGCAAATCATCAAAGACGGCCAAATCCATATGACCAACATGGCCATCTATGCCGGGTTCAGCGTCAATGGGGTGGCTAAAATCCATACCTCGATCTTAGAGAATTACACCTTCCGGAATTTCTATGAGCTCTTCCCCGAGAAATTCTCCAATAAGACCAATGGGGTCACCCACCGTAGATGGTTGCTTTACGCCAACGAGAAATTATCCGATCTCATCACTTCCAAAATTGGAGCCGGATGGATCATGGAACCTTCGAAATTAGAGGAGTTCAAAGCCTTTGACAACGATCCGGAAGTTCAAAGAGAAGTGATGAAGATCAAACACGAAAACAAGGAGAAATTCGCCGCTTTCGTGAAAAAGAATTATGACATCGACATTGATCCGAACGCGATCTTTGACGTTCAAATCAAGCGTCTCCACGCCTATAAACGCCAATTGCTCAACATCTTCCATATCATGGCTTTGTATCAGCAATTGAAATCTGACCCGGCCCATTTCTCAATGGTTCCGCACGTCTATATCTTCGGCGCCAAAGCGGCCCCAAGTTATGAATATGCCAAACGCATCATCGAATTGATTTTATCCGTCCAGGATGTCATCAATAACGACGAAGAGGCCGCTCCATTCATGAAAATCGTCTTCGTGGAGAATTATGGGGTCACCCTGGCGGAAAAAATCATCCCTGCCGCCGATCTTTCGGAACAAATCTCGACCGCCGGAAAAGAGGCCTCTGGTACTTCGAATATGAAATTGATGATGAATGGGGCCATCACTTTAGGGACCCTTGATGGGGCGAATATTGAAATCGCCAAGCAAGCAGGCATGGAAAATGAGGTCATCTTTGGCCTTACTGCCGAGCAAGTCGAGGAAAAAGCGGAAAATGGCTCTTATTCTCCTTGGGACCTCTATAACCGCAACCCAGTGATCAAATCGGTGATGGATTCTCTTTTCAACGGACCTTGGGCCTTGAAAGCCAACGGCCGTTTCCAAATGATTTTCGATGAGATCATGAACCATGGCGATCAATATTTCATCCTCGAGGATTTCGAAAGCTATTGCCAAGCTTGCCTCCAAGCGGAACTCTTCTATTCTGATTCCTCGCGCTGGGCCAAAGCGGCCATCGATAATATTGCGATGTCTGGCATTTTCTCTAGCGATCGCACGATTGAAGAATATAACCGCGACATTTGGCATCTTAGCAAATACAAGGTCCGTTAAATGTTATCTTTTTACCTAATTTTCTAGGTAATAAAAAATATCGACAATAAAAAGAAAAGTTGTCTTACATAAGGCAACTTTTTTCTTATATTTTCACTTGCTTTTCTTCAATTTGTTCTTGATAGGTGGAAAGCTGTTCTTCGAGACTCATATCCCGGAATTGACTCATATAAAGGGCAAAATAAGAGCCTTTCTTTTCCATCAATTCCTTATGGGTGCCATCCTCGATGATTCTGCCTTTGTCCATCACAAGGATGCGGTCAGAATTGACGATCGTCGAAAGACGGTGAGCGATGGTGATAGAAGTCCTTCCTTTGAGAATCGGGGTGATGGCTTCTTGGACTTGGGCCTCACTTTCGGTATCAATGGAAGAGGTGGCCTCGTCTAAAATCAAAATAGAAGGGTCGCGGACAAGGGCCCGAGCGAAAGAGATCAATTGTTTTTGGCCTTGGGAAAGAGAAGCCCCGCCATCTTGCAAAAAGGTTTCATATCCCTCTTTTTCTTGCATGATGAAACCGTCGATCCCTACTGTTTTGGCGGCAGAACGGATTTCCTCAAGACTGGCGTCTAGTTTGCCATAGGCGATATTCTCCCGATAAGTCGCGGAGAAGACGAAAGGCGATTGCTGGACGTAGCCAATATGCGAACGGAGCCAACCCAAAGAACGCGTCTTATAATCGACGCCATCGAATAAAATGCTTCCTCCCGTCGGTTCATAGAAACGGCATAGAAGATTGGCCAATGTCGTTTTACCAGACCCTGTTTCCCCGACGATAGCCACCGAAGTTCCTGCCTTGATTTTAAGGTTCAAGGGGTGGATGACTTCAATCCCGTTGCCATAATCGAAAGTCACGTTCTTGAATTCGATGTCGCCTTTCATCGATTCATAAGCCTCTTTTTTCGGTTCAAAGAGGGTGCCATATTTTTCCTTCACCTCTTTGCCGTCATAGATTTCCACCTCCGCGTCCAGAAGCTGGATGACTTTTTCGGCGGAAGCTTGATTGGCCATGAACTCGGAGAAGGTTTCCGAGATCCCTTCCAATGGTGAATAGATGGATTGGACAAAGCCGATGAAAAGAACGATGACTGCGACATAAGTGGCGATTTGGGAGATATCGCTGACTCTGGCGTTGTCGATATCTTGGTATCCAAACAAAATCACGATGGTGATCATCACCGCCGAGATGAAATTCAACAAAGGGCGGAATAAAGCGTTGACTCGCCCGGCGCGGAACCGTTTGATGCGAAGATTGTCGATGATTTCGTTCGCCTCCTCCGAGACGGTGTCTTCCAAAGACAATGTTTTGACCGTCTTTGCCCCGTTGATGATTTCTGCTAGCCAGCCGACATAATGCGAATAGGCGTTTCTTGCCGTGCGATGGCGTTTTAGAATCACTTTTTCAAATAAAGGCACGATAAAGGCGACGATAGGCAGGGAAACGCAGACAATCAGGGCATATTTGACGTTTTGCGAGAACATCGTGACAATGGTAAAAAGAAGCTCGAAAACCGACCAGAAGATAGAAAGCAGGTTCCAAGATAGCGTATCCCCGATCGCCGAAGTGTCGTTATTCATCCTGGCGATTAACCAGCCCGAATTCGTTTTGTCAAAATAAGAGAACGACAATTCCTGGACGTGCCGGAAAAGGTCCCTTCGCAAGGAAACCATGATCAACATGCTCATGTAATTGGTGAAATAGAAAGTGAAGAAGATGGAAACGCTGCGAATGATGACGAAAATCCCCTCGGTGATTAAGAAAGTGGCGAAATTGATGTCAATTTCCCAAACCCCGCGGATAAAAATGACATGGAATGGCAATTCCCAAAGCTCAAAAGAAGCCAACAGAGTCTCATTCCCCACCAAAGAGATGGCCGAGGCGTTCATCGCCGGGACGAAAGAAGCGTCATAGAAAGTCGTCAAAATCATCGTGAAAAGGACGATCAAAATGACATCCATCCGTTTGGTGGCGTATTTCATGATCCGGAACCAGATTCCGAAATTCAGTTTCTGGGGGAGTGCTTCCTCTTGAGGCAAAGCAGCCATCATTCCACCTCCATTCTGGACTGAATCTCGGCGATTCTCCGATACAGTCCTTCTTTTTTCAATAGCTCTTCATGGCTTCCCATCTCGCCGATGGTGCCGTTTTCTAAAACGATGATCTTATCCGCGCTTTTGGCCGAAGCGACCCGATGGGTGATGATGAAAGTGGTGGCCTCGGAGGCGTTCTTCCTTAGATTCTCCCGAATCTCGAAATCCGTTTTGGTGTCCACGGCGCTTAAGGAATCATCAAAGATCAAAATCGGGGCTTTGGTGATTAAGGTCCTGGCAATGGCGACGCGTTGCTTTTGGCCGCCAGAAAGTGTCACGCCACGCTCACCGACAATGGTCGCATACCCTTCTTTGAATCCTTGAACCGTATGGTCAACATCGGCATTTTTCGCCGCATAACGGATTTCTTCTTCGCTGGCTTTGGGGTTGGCGATACGAATGTTGGCCTCGATGGAACGGGAGAAAAGATAAGGGTCTTGTAAAACAGGGACGACTTTTTTCCGAAGATAACGTTTTTGGATTTCTTTGAGTTCGACCCCATCGATACGAATCGACCCTGAATCATAATCATACAGACGGGTTAACAATAATAACAAAGTGGACTTCCCTGAACCTGTTTTCCCCATAATCGCGACCGTTTCTCCCTTTTTGACGGAGAAAGTCACATTCTTGATGGTGGCTCCTTTCGAATCGGGGTAGTGGAAGGAGACGTTCTCAAAGACGATATTGCCTTCGATTTTCGGCATCAGTCCAGTCTCAAGATCTTCTGAAGGCTTGTCCAATAGGAGTTGGATACGGTCTGCCGAGGCGATGTTTTGCCCCATATTGGCCAGACATTGAGCCGCTTCGCGAACTGGCCAGACCATCATATTGACATAGAGTAGAGCGACCACCAAAGTTCCGGCGTTGATCTCCCTTAAATAAACCAGATAGACTCCCCAAAGCAAGGCGATGACTTTGGAAGCGAAGACAAAAATGTCGGAACTTGAGAAAAAGAAAGCGTTAAAACGTTTCCAAGAAAGAAATTTGTTCCGGTAATCGCGGAGAGAACCCTCGAAGGAGGAAATCTCATAACGCTCATTGTTGAACGCTTTAACGATGCGGACGGAGGCTAGATTTTCTGAGACCTTGTCCGTTAAGGCGGCTTCGGAATCATCCGTCGCCCGGTAAAGTTTCCTCACATGGTTCGTCAATAACAAGGAGTAAAGGAAAAGGATTGGGAAGAGGGAGACGCTGACCAAGGTCATCTTCCAAGAAAGACCAAATAGGATGATCGAACAGAAAACAACCATCCAAACGGCCCAAGTGATGTTGGCCGAATCCATCGCGATGAATTTCCTAGGGACCATGATATCGCGTGTCGCCGTTTGCAAAAGATCGCCTTCTTTGCTGGTTTTATATTGATCATAAGGGAGACGTTGGATGTGAGAGAAGACTTCTTTTTGGACGTGGGCGTTAAATTGCATCGAAAAATAAGCCCTCATCCAGATCCGCAAGAACAAACTTAAGCCATAGACGCTAGCAAGTACGATCATCGCCGTGGGAAGGATATATTTTCCATTGTCATAAAGGTATTGGTTCCCTCTCCCTCCCGTCAGCAAGAAAATCACCGCCCGTTCAAAAGCCTCCGCCTTATCCAATTGCTCAACTCCTTCGATGGTGTCGACTAAAACTTTGATCAAGAAAGTATTTAAAATCGAGCCCAATCCCACGAACAGTTGCAAAAACAATTGAAAGAAGAAGAGAAATCTCGTCCCTTTCAAAAGATGCCAAGACGTTTTAAAGAAACCTTTCATACACACGATTATATAAGGAGAGAGGATTTTTGTTGTCCGATTTGCTTAAGTTTTTGAAATGCTTGGATAAAGAGAGGAAACTTTTCGCTATAATAGGGCTATCTTATGAACAAATATTATCTTTTCCTCGCCAATTCACCAATCAACAAAGAATTGTTCAAAGAAAGCATCCTTTCCTTGTCGGAAGACGAATTGACGATTGAATATGAGAATGACAGGAAAGGCTATATTCTGGCCGATGAGAAATTCGCCAGCGCCCTTCAAGAGACCATTTTCACCATCCATGATGATTTGAATCTTACTTTGACGGTGGTCATTGCCCATCGTGATGGCCCATTGGAAGAAAAACTCCTGCGCGAGGCCCTTTCTTATTTCCCCAACCAATGCCTTTATCTCACCGATATGTTGATGAAAGAGCTCTCTTTCGGGGACTTTTCTTCCATCCCTTTGCTTTCTAACGAATTCCGTGGAGTGAGTCACGATCTTCTTTTGACGGCCGGGACTTTCCTTCGCTGCGGCTTAAATGGGGTGTTGACCTCTGAGAGTCTTTTTATCCATCGCAACACCTTCAATTATCGTCTGAACGCCTTCATCGCGGAGACGGGATTAGATATCCGAGACTACCATAACGCCTTGCTTTTGGAGCTTTATTTCCAGCTTGGCGCCAACCATTGATTTTAATTTGTGCACACTGCACAAGACACCATTGAGAAGTATGTTATAATGTTCCTAACATCCAAGGAGACATATTTTTTATGGCTTTATTCAAAAAGAAAGAAAAGAAGGAGGTCACCGAGAAAGACATTCTCGAAGGCCAGCCTATCGTCACCAAAAAAGAGGTGGAAGAAAGAGCAAAAGAAATCCAAGAGCTCATCCCAAACGAATCCTGGGATCCGAATGCGTATGTTTCTCTCCGCCACATCGACAAAGTCTATGACAATGGCATTCAAGCCGTCTATGATTTCAATTTAGACATCAAAAAACACGAATTCATCGTTTTCGTCGGCCCATCTGGATGTGGTAAATCCACAACCTTAAGAATGATCGCGGGCTTGGAAGATATCACCAACGGAGAACTTTATATCGATGGCGAGTTCGCCAACGACAAATCACCAAAAGACCGCGATATCGCGATGGTTTTCCAATCCTACGCCCTTTATCCGCATATGACCGTCTATAACAATATGGCGTTCGGCTTAAAAATCCGCCACCTCCCTAAAGCGGAGATCGATCAGCGTGTCCATGCGGCCGCCAAAGTTTTGCAGATCGAAGAATATCTCGACCGCAAGCCAAAAGCCCTTTCTGGCGGTCAACGTCAACGTGTTGCCTTAGGCCGTGCTATCGTGAGAAACGCCAAAGTCTTCTTGATGGACGAGCCGCTTTCCAACTTAGACGCCAAACTCCGCGTTCAGATGCGTTCGGAAATCATTAAGCTCCACGAATCCCTCAATGCGACGACCATTTATGTCACCCACGACCAGACCGAAGCCATGACCATGGCCTCCCGCATCGTCGTCATGAAATTGGGCCATGTTCAGCAAATCGGCTCCCCGATCGATATCTACAACAAACCAGCCAATGTCTTCGTCGCCGGTTTCATCGGCTCTCCGGCCATGAACTTGATGAAGGCCCATTATAATGGCAAAAAGCTCGTTTTAAATGACGGAACCGAAATCGACCTCCCGAAAGAATTCGCCAAATCTTATGAGGAATTCTATACGAAAGAGATTGAGGAATTAAACATTCAAAAGAGCGCTTTAGACGCCAAACTCGTCGTTGCGGAAGAAGAATTGAACCTCAAAGGGGACAAAGCCACCGCCAAAGAGAAAGCGGCAGTGGAAAACCTCCATTCCAAACTCGCAGCCATCGATGATCAAATCCTCAAGATGAAAGAATCCCTGAAAGGAGAAGGAGATGTCGTCTTCGGCATCCGCCCAGAAGATATTCACGAAGGCGATGAGGAGCATGTCAAGAAATATGGCGGCGCCCCGATTGACGTCAAAGTCTCCGTCGCAGAACTTCTCGGCCACGAATATTATGTCCATTCGGATTTTGGGGGCATTGACTTGGTTGCCAAAATTCCGCTTGCTCATGAAATCAGACTTGGCGATTCGATCAAGATTCTCTTCGACTTGCCTAAGGCCCATATCTTCGACGCCCATTCCGAAAAGAGAATCTATTGATTCCTTTCCTAAAAAACAATCTCGCTAGCCAAGGGGAACTGTCTTCCCCTGGCTTTTTATTCAGGAAAGAAAAAGACTTTCAACAACGAAAATCTCAACGCACAATATTGCTTATCCAAGCGAAAATTATGCAACATTAAAAAGTAACATTATTTTTAATGTAAAAGCTCGTTTTGAAAATCGGCATCCTTCTTTTTCATGAAACAAGTCATCTTCCTTGATTCTTTTTCGTCTCTATGGGGGGCATAAGGACTTTGAAAAACTTATCTTGAAAATAAAAAACAAGACAAAATATAGTCAACCATTCAAAATGTATGACGATTATTTTCAACAAAAAACGTGATAAAAAATAACTTTTTTAACTAGTCTTGTCTTTCAGAAAAAAGTCATTGATAATAAGGTTAGCATGGAAAAAGAAAAGATCTTCCTTATCACCGGCATCACCGGTCATTTAGGTCGCAATGTCGCCTCTTTGTTATTAGAGAAGGGCGAGAAAGTGCGAGGCCTTGTTTTGAAAGGTGACAACAAACTTTTTCTTGACCGTTTCCCACGCCCTGAAAATCTCAAAATCTATTATGGGGACATTCGGAATGAAGAAGAGGTGGAGGCCCTCTTTGAAGGCACAAAAGAGAAAGAAGTCTATCTGATCCACTGCGCTGCTTTAATCACCCTCGTCAAGAAAAAAGACCAACGCGTTTACGACGTGAACGTCAATGGGACGAAAAATATCACCGATGCGGCCATCCGTCATAAAGTCCATAAATATGTTTATGTGAGCTCCACGGACACGATTCCGAAAAAAGGAAAGCAAATCATCGAAGATATCAAAGTGTATGATGAGAAAAAGATCAAAGGCTGCTATGGAAAAACAAAAACCATCGCCAGCGCCTATGTCTTGAACGCCTGCAAGGGCAAGATCAACGCTTCTTTGGCTTTGCCTTCGGGGATTCTGGGCCCGAATGATTTCTATGGCGCCCGCATGAACCGGATGATTTATCAATATCGGATTGGGAAATTACATAGCGCCATATCCGGCGGATATGACATGGTGGATGTCCGCGATGTCGCGAAAGGGGTGATTGCCATTTTAAAGAAGGGCAAAAAGAATGAAAGCTATATCCTAAGCAACTCCCATTATGATATCGTGACTTTGCTGGACATGGTCTCTGAGATCACTGGGCAAAAGAAAATTCGACACGTGATCCCAAGATGGGTGGTGATCCTTTCCACGCCATTCCTCAGCATCCAAGCCAAACTTCATCATCAAAAGCCGCAAGTCACCGCCCATTCGATGAAAATGATTGGCAAAAGCACCTATCTTTCTCACGCTAAGGCAGAACGCGAACTAGGCTATCATCCACGAGAGATGAAGGAAACCATCAAAGATATCGTGGAATGGGTCGAAGAAAACCCACCAGAATAAACGAAAAAACATCTTGATTTGACGTCTTTTGACGTCTTTTTCATTTTTAAAAAATGCCCCATCCTAATGGTAGGCGGGGCAGATGGATAGATTTTAGGTGTCTTTTCAAGAAATTATTCTTCGGGAGACCGCCTTGCAAAAAGAAGAATCCCTGCCACGCGAGAGACAAAGAAGAAGATGCAGATTTTGAATCCGATCCCTATTTTTTCGCCATGTTCTAATCTCTTGCTGGCGGTGGCTGTCATTGGGATGCACCAAAGCAAAGGGAGCAAGATAAGCCCTTGGAGCACCGTCATCACGCACATAAAAGTCTTGATAACGGCATCATAAGTGCTTCCTTTATTCACATTATATGGCTCGGCTTCATCAGAATGATGCCCACTGGTGTATTCCATTGCCGTCCCGCATTGGGGGCAAATTTTAACATCGTCCTCGACTTTGGTTCCGCATTTGACGCAATATCTCATCTTCCCGTCCTCTTTTCTTTTCCCTATTTTATGGGAAGATGCCTTTCTTTGGTAGGGGGTTTTATTGCCGAATTCTTTCCCCGTGCGCACGCCTAAATCAATAGGATAAAATTCATTCTCAAAGGTGGACATTCATTGAATGCTTGTCCAAAATGAATTAAAAAATAATTATTTTTTAAGTATATTGCTTGAATAAAAAGATGCCATATGAATAAAATCACGTAAGGAGGAATGCATATGGCAGGCACTAAAAGGAAAAGATACGCCAACTCCATCCGCAGCGAAAGAGCGATCATCGAAGCGTTCTTAGAAGAGGCGAAAACGGGTAAGCGTGTCGAACGGATTTCCGTCAGCAGCATCGTCAAACGCGCAGATATTAATCGCGGCACCTTCTACAACCATTTCAAGTCGGTCGAAGATGTGGTCAAATTCATCGAACGCCACACTCTGAAGACCCTGTATTCGTTCTGGGATGGTTGCAAAAACGAGGAAGACGCGATTTCCGTCTTCTTTAGAAGGCTTGCGATCCAGCTGAAGGAACAATCGAAAACGGTCCCACCGGGATCGCTGGACATCTCTAGTTGGGTTTACCGCGATGTCGAATATCTTTCGAAAGATCTTGTCAATTACGTATTCGCGGATATCATTCATGACAAAAGAGCCAAAATTCGTCTTTATACGGGCATGATTGGCATCGCTGTTCAATTTTTGGATTATTTCTGCGGACATTGTGAATGGAATATCGAAGAGACGGTTGAAGCCGGCGTGGAATTATTCCATTACGTGATCGCCACGTCAAAATCACAGATTTAACGCGAGAATCATTGAGCTTCAGAGGAATCCTGAGGCTCTTTTTCTTTTTCCCGAGAGAGGACAGATGCCTCTTCTTTCAAACGATTGATCTCTTTCATCTGCTTTTTGACGAGGTGGATTTCTAGAGCCAAAGAAACGATGAATCCTAAGATGATGACGAAATAATAGGTATAACCACGCCATAACAGGGAAATGGTTTGCGAAGTGGCCCAGACGGTATCGGAGGCAAACAAAGAGCCGCCGAAGCCAATGACGGATAAAGAAGCCATCACGACGGCAAAGGCATAATCGATGCCACCCGTGGTTCCTGGGGTAGGGACCCAAACGACCGCGGTGATGGCAAAAGAAGTGCCGAACATCACCAAAAGATAAACCCAAAATGGATTAAGACCATTAAAATCGACCCCGACGGCCAAAAGCAAGAAGAAGGGGATCGAATAATAACAAAGATCCGCCAAAAGGCGACATAACAGTGATTTCACGAACGCCACTTTATGTTGGAAAATCTCTTTGAAGGCGATTTGCGTGCGTTCGCAATAATCTTCGAAAGTCTGGATGTGCTTGGGCAAGAATTTGCGTAACCCCGGCCATCGGGAAACCCCCGTCAAGATCTTCACAAGAAGATTCCTCGTTTTCTTAGAAAGCCCAAGCAACAGCATGATCACCAAAGTCAAAAGATTATTGAAATAGCCAATGGCAGCCACGACCGTAAAGGCGATTGGATTCATCCAGTTCGTCAGGCCTTCAATCCCTCCTTGGGTAAGGCCTTGGATGTAATAAGGAAAGAAAAACAAGGCAATCAAAGCAAAGAAGTTCGATGCCATCACATGGACGACAAAGGTAGCCAAAATAGCGCCGGTGGCTTTGCTCGTATCGGCCCCACATTCCTTCATGAGATAAACTTCCATCGGTTGGCCGCCGACGGCAAATGGAGTGACATTGTTATAAAACTGCTCGATGGTCGCGATTCGGAATAGATTTCTTTTCCCGACGACCTTGTCGATCCCCGAGGCTTTCGAGAAAGCTAACAAAGATAGGGGCCAAAGCAATAAAAAGGCAATGATTAACGCCAAAGCGACGAGCAACCAAGCCCAGTTGTTGTTCTGACCGATGCTGATAAAGACGTTCTGAATGGTTTTTAAGTCGGTGAAATTGACGACCAAAAGAATGACGGCCACGGTCAAGGCAATGATCATAATCGCCCCCATAATGGCGGCATTGCGGGTCTTTTTGTCTTTTTTCCTATTAATTTCCGCCAAGGCTTGACGAAGCCCTTCGCTTTTTTCTTTCTTCTCTTCGTTTTCCATCGATTAAACGAATTTTAACATAAAAGCCCACTTTGTTAGTCCTTGGATGCCTAAAATCCTTTTTAAAATCGGTTTTCTAAGGAAAAGACTTGCCACTTTTACGAGAAAGGGATATTATAGTCGGGCGTCACATATCGCGGGGTAGAGCAGTGGTAGCTTGCCAGGCCCATAACCTGGAGGTCGGTGGTTCAAATCCGCCCCCCGCAACCAATCGCATATAATTAGGCTGATACTCAACGTATTAGCCTTTTTTCTTTGATTAAATCAATACTTTCATAGTCTTTGTATCAAAATTGAATTGAGATAAAACTACTTAATTGATACAACATAGACCTTAAATAACTAACTTAGACCTAAAATAATTATCATTTGCATTTCTTGATTTTCAGAGCGATTAGTGAAAATACATAGGAGCGCTTATGGAATTAAAAGAATATAGGAAAAGTGTTCATTTCTACATTACATCGATGGAGTTCTTTAAAAGACTTTTTGATGAAAAGTTCTTATCAAAAGAGGAATACGAATATTTTGAAGTAAGACTAGCGTTAAAATACGGACTGCCTGTGAATAGCATAATCCGTCAAAAATATAAAATAAGATAACCTAATATGATTAAATATTGATTATGAAAGAAAAAACTAAACACCTTCCAATTGTGTCGGTTGCGATTCTCCAATTTTGGACTTCATTAGTGTTTCTTATGCCAGGGATTATACTGATTTTTAAACTTGAAGGCGCAGCAAGAATAATCGCTCCAACAATCTTGCTATTTCTATTTGGCGTCGATTTTATATCGTTTGTTTTATCTTTCTTTCTTCTTTGGAATAAACCTTTAAAATTCAATAAGGAAGGCATCCATAAAAAAATTCACGGGAATTATGTTTGTTTTAAATGGGAAGACGCCGCTGATATCAAGTTTAAGATTTTACCAAAATTCGATCCAAACCCATGGGGATATAAATATGTTAGGATAATCATTTTGTATCAGAATGGGTCCGTATTAAAATTTGAACCAAACAAGCCAATTACTAATGATATTCTGAGTTTTTGTGATGACGAACTATTTATCAAAAAGTACAACGAAGCGTATAGCAAAACGTCTAACTTCTGGTAGGAAGTCCGTGTCCGGTTTTTGAAAAGGGGTGTCCGGTTTGTATCAAAATAGTCCAAAAAGGCCAAAGCTTATTATAGTATCGTAAATCGGTACTGTTTTTTAGTTTTTAAATTAAAGAAATAATGATTATATTTGAATGATAATGTATAATGAATCCGTGAGTAAAAAAGCTGAAAAAATAATCAAAGATGTTAATGCAACTATGTCGTTAGAAGGTATGCCATTAAGTGATTTTGATATTGAATTAATATCTAAAGTTGTTGATGGAGAAATTACTAGGGAAGAGGCTTTTAGACAACTCAACGCCAGTTTAGGAATTAATGGATAAATATAAATATTCTTATTTAGACGAAAAGGGCATCTACTGTTATCAAGACAGTGATGTTTTAATAAATAAACTAAATATACAAGACGAGGAAACCTTTTATAAGGTCGAACGTCTTTATAGTGGCTTGAGACAATCCGAATTATTGAATAAACCAATAGATGGCAACCTAGATTTTGAGCACTTGAAAGCGATTCATTTTTATTTGTTCCAAGATTTATTCTTTTGGGCAGGCAAAGTAAGGACTGTTGCGATTGCAAAGGGTAATTTGTTTTGCCTTCCACAATACATCGAATCCTACGCTAAAGACATTTTTACTAATTTAAAAAGGGATAATTATTTTCAAGGTATTTCAAAAGAAGATTTCATTGGCTGTGTCACTAATCTTTTAGCGGATATAAATGCTCTTCATCCTTTTAGAGAAGGCAATGGTAGAACCCAAAGAGAATTTATTAGATATATTGGTCTTAAAAGCGGATATGGCTTTGACTGGTCTAAAATCAGTGCTGAAGAGAATATTGTTGCTAGTTTTGAAAGTGTTAATGGGAATAATGATAAATTAAGAGCTATCATTTCTAAAATCATTTATTCTCTATGACTTAATCCATCCCAAGATACGCTAAAAATGTATCGCTTGTGGTGAATATAACCCAACTTTTAGATGGTATTTGTGTCACTTATGTAATCTGCCCTCAAGTGTATACAACAGTGCTGACACAATTCGGTACTGTTTTTTAATTTTCACATTAATTCACATAGAGTTTGACATTAGTTGTTTTAATCTAAAAACATGAAAAAGAAACTAGTACCTTTATTTATTTTGCTATTGCTTCTACCTTCGTGTCATAACGATGGCATTTCTAAGCCTAAGAACATTAAACTAGATTTATGGCTTTTAGATGATGTTACACAATATGATTTTTCATCATTAACATTACTTAATTACTATAAATTCATGGACATAGAACAATATAAATATTTGGATAGTCATTATATAGCTAATAGTGGCGATACATATTTTACAAAATTACCAGAAGTATTTGTTGTTTATACTATTGAAAGACATTCAACAAACGAAAGTGATTCTTGGCAGGTGACAAGTGTAAATTTTAGTGATTCTCGTATAAAAATTTAAAGTACTGATTTGCACGTAAGGGCTATTTAACCTTTCGAGCTATAATATTCGTGCCATCTATCGATGACTCCTCATTTCAGGGAGTTATTGGTGGATGAACGAAGCCCTGGACTTGGCGGTTCTCT
>Ga0256404_1006559_pt1 | contig 19151 bp, 15 predicted proteins | sample RumenRJG_01DNA_FD_185990 | JGI IMG/M metagenome (GOLD analysis project Ga0256404, IMG submission 185990) | Bovine rumen microbial communities from Lethbridge, Alberta, Canada - RJG_01 | ecosystem: Host-associated > Mammals > Digestive system > Stomach > Rumen | place: Canada: Alberta | collected...
CGACGTACCACGGCTCCTTCAGGTTGAGGGAACCGGCTATCATATTTGTGAAACCGTTGACCATTTAATCATCACCGAAATCAGTATACCACAGACCTATCTATCAACAAACTTTGGAGTAGAGCCAAAATAAAGGGGGATATTCAGCAATGTATACCGCCAAGAAACGAACTTGTAAAATAACAACGGCAAACCGATCAGGCTTACCCAGAAAACATAATGCCCGATCTGACTCCGTGCGGGAGGGGAATTCAGTCCCAATAAGTCATCGGAAACGATCAGGCAAAGCAGAATGGTTAAAATTCCCATCACTCCGGCCCAAAGCTACTTTTTGAAAATCCCGTGCTGATTCATTCATACCCTCCAATGATCCTGACTTGCCCGATCACCTCACAGGGTTTCCTCACCGCCGCATTCCAATGTTTCGCGAACGAAATGTGCCTGCAGATGACTTTCGGTGACCAGAACAGACTCCTGATTGAAGAAAGCGCACAGGTCCTTGGCAATGTCATTCACAACGGTCTTGTCAACGTCGATCAGGGTGAGGACCAGACTGGTCTCCCGGGCGTATTCTCCGCTTTCGTAAATATACCCACCCTCCTGCACCTGAAAGGAAAAAGGCACTTTGTAGGAATAGCATACATTACGAAGCACCCTGATATACTTTTCGTTTTCAAAGAGCTGTGTGTTCGTCGACAGATCGTTCAGCCCAATGTAGATTTTTGACTCGACCATATTCAGCGCCCCCCTGTGTGCCTGACCGATGCGGATTTGTTTGCGTGGCGACCTCTTGCCTCATCCCACCGCAGGAGCGGCTGAGCGGAAAGAGAAGTAGGTCAGATCGTTTCAAAAAAACATGTGCATACCGTTGCTGACAGGTAATATGACATCGGCAGATCGAGGGTCAAGGGGCGGCGCCCCTTGCGTTCTCTTGGGGTTTCAAAGGGGGTATTCTCTTTCGGAAAGAGAATACCCCCTTTTGTTTTTACCGTCCGCAGCACTGCTTATTTTCCGCGCTGCCGTGCAGCGCAAAAAATGCCGGATGGCAGCTCGCTCGCCGCTGGCGCGGCAACCGCTCGTATGCCGCGTATCAGCAGGCTGCGTCCGTTACCGTCCGCAGCACTGCTTATTTTCCGCGCTGCCGCGCAGCGCAAAAAATGCCGGATGGCAGCTCGCTCGCCGCTGGCGCGGCAGCCGCTCGTATGCCGCGTATCAGCAGGCTGCATCCGTTACCGTCCGCAGCACTGCTTATTTTCCGCGCTGCCGTGCAGCGCAAAAAATGCCGGATGGCAGCTCGCTCGCCGCTGGCGCGGCAACCGCTCGTATGCCGCGTATCAGCAGGCTGCGTCCGTTACCGTCCGCAGCACTGCTTATACTTTTTTCCGCTGCCGCAGGGGCAGGGGTCGTTGCGGCCGATCTTCTGCACCTTGCGCGGCTGCTTTTTCACGCTGCCGTCGCCCGCGGTGGTGGCGACGATGCCCTCGGCCACGCGCTCGCGCTTGACCTCGGCCTCGCTCTTGATGCGGGCGGAGAAGATGCGGCGCACAGTCTCGTCCTGAATGGCGGAGATCATCTCCTCGAACATTTCGAGGGATTCCTTCTTGTAGGCGTCGATGGGGTTGACCTGCGCGTAGGCGCGCAGGCGGATGCCCTGACGCAGCTCCTGCATGGCGTCGATATGGTCCATCCAGTATTCGTCGACCACGCGCAGCAGCACCACGCGCTCAAGCTCGCGCATGATGGGGGAGGTGACGGCCTCCTCCTTGCGCTCGTAGGTGGTGACGGCGGCGTTGAAGAACAGCTCCGTCAGTTCGTCCTCGCCCATGGCGGCGAGCTCAGCGGGCGTTTCGGTGACCATGCCGCGCGGGAAGTACATACCCTCGAGGCTGCCGAGGATCTCGCGCACGCCGTCCTCGTCGAGCTTACCGTGCTCGCCGGAGTGGAGCGTGACCTGATTGGAAATGCCGCTGCGGATCATGCCGAAGATGGTATCCTTGAGGTTGCGGCCGTCGAGCACCTGCTTGCGCTGCCCGTAGATGATCTCGCGCTGCTTGTTCATCACGTCGTCGTATTCAAGCGTCGCCTTACGGGACTGGAAGTTGCGGGACTCGACGCTGGTCTGTGCGTTCTCGATGGACTTCGAGAGCATCTTGTTCTCGATGGGCGTGTCCTCGTCGAGGTTCATGCGGTCCATGAGGTTCGTGATGCGCTCGCCGCCGAACAGGCGCAGCAGATCGTCCTCGAGCGAGAGGTAGAAGCGCGTCTCGCCCGGGTCGCCCTGACGGCCGGCACGGCCGCGGAGCTGATTGTCGATGCGGCGGGAGTCGTGGCGCTCGGTGCCGATGATGAACAGACCGCCGGCCTCGCGCACGCGGTCGGCCTCGCCCGCGATCTCGGCCTTGTGCCTGGCGAGCGCTTCGGCGAACAGCGCGCGGGCGTCGAGGATCTCCTGATCGTCGGTCTCGGCGTAGCCGGTCGCCTCGGCGATCAGCTCATCGGAGAGCCCGGCCTTGCGCAGATCGTTCTTGGCCATGTATTCGGCGTTGCCGCCGAGCATGATGTCGGTGCCGCGGCCCGCCATGTTGGTGGCGACCGTCACCGCGCCGAGCTTACCGGCCTGCGCGACGATCTCGGCTTCCTTCTCGTGGTTCTTCGCGTTGAGCAGGTTATGCTTGATGCCCTCGCGGGAGAGCAGATAGGACAGGTGCTCGTTCTTCTCGATGGACACCGTGCCGACCAGCACGGGCTGACCCTTGGCGTGGCATTCCTTGACCTGCGCGATGACCGCGCGGTACTTTGCCGCCTCGGTCTTGTACACCACGTCGGGATCGTCGATACGCGCGATGGGACGGTTAGTGGGGATCTCGATGATGTCGAGGTTGTAGATGGTGCCGAATTCCTCCTCCTCGGTCAGCGCTGTACCGGTCATACCGGAGAGCTTCTTGTAAAGGCGGAAGTAATTCTGGAAGGTGATGGTCGCGAGCGTCTTGCTCTCGCGGGCGACGGTGACGTGCTCCTTGGCCTCGATGGCCTGATGCAGACCCTCGCTGTAGCGGCGGCCGAACATCAGTCGGCCCGTGAACTCGTCGACGATGACGACCTCGCCGTCCTTGACGACGTAGTCGATGTCGCGCTTCATCGTGCCGTGCGCCTTGATGGCCTGATTGATGTGGTGGGCGATGGTGGAGTTCTCGGGATCGGAGAGGTTCTCAATCTCGAAATACTGCTCGGCCTTGGCGATGCCGCGGGCGGTGAGCGTCGCGGTCTTGGCCTTTTCGTCCACGATGTAGTCGGCGTCAACGTTGACGTCCTCTTCCTCCTTTTCGTCCGTCTCCGCGATGACCTTCTTGCGGAAGCGGGCGACGAGAGCCTCGGTGCGGCTGTACATCTCCGTGGACTTCTGCCCGATGCCGGAGATGATGAGCGGCGTGCGCGCCTCGTCGATGAGGATGGAGTCCACCTCGTCCACGATGGCGAAGGCGTGGCCGCGCTGCACCAGCTCGGAGGAGAAGAGCGCCATGTTGTCGCGCAGGTAGTCGAAGCCCATCTCATTGTTGGTGCCGTAGGTGATGTCGGCGGCGTAGGCCGCGCGGCGCTCGTCGCTCGTGAGGTCATGGACGATCAGGCCCACGCTCAGGCCGAGGAAGCGGTGCACCTTGCCCATCCATTCGCTGTCGCGCTTGGCAAGGTAGTCGTTCACGGTGACGATGTGCACGCCGTTTCCGGTGAGCGCGTTGAGGTAAGCGGGGAGAGTGGCGACGAGCGTTTTGCCCTCGCCGGTCTTCATCTCGGCGATGCGCCCCTGATGGAGCACGATGCCGCCGATGAGCTGCACGCGGTAGGGATAAAGCCCGAGCACGCGGCCCGCGGCCTCGCGCACGGCGGCGAAGGCTTCGGGCAGAATGTCGTCGAGCGTTTCGCCGTTGGCAAGCCGCGCCTTGAATTCCGGCGTCTTGGCGCGCAGCTCCTCGTCCGTCAGGGCGCGGTACTCGTCCGCCATCGCCTCGATCTTATCGACGATCGGATAAATGCTCTTGAGCTCCCGCTCGGAGTAGGTGCCGAAGAGCTTGGTGATCAGTCCCATATCAAAAACTTCCTTTCACGGAAAATCGAAATACTTTTGCAAAAAAGCATAAAAATACTTCTATAGTATAGCACGCTCCGTCCGGATATGCAAAGGAAAAATGCGCGGGAATGTGAACGGACGGTAAATTTCCGCACAATATGACGCCTGTGCGCCTTGCAAGCGGGGGCGGCGTGTGTTAAGATAGAGATACCATGAAGCAAAAGAACCACAGCGAAGAACATAGGAGGATTTTACGATGAAACTGCATTTTTACGGCGCGGACCGCTGCGTGACCGGCTCGTGCCACTGTCTGGAGATCAACGGCAAGCGCATCCTGGTGGACTGCGGCTTACAGCAGGGGCGCGACGAGCTGGACAACGCCATGTTCGCCTTCAACCCCGGCGACATCGACATCCTGCTCGTCACCCACGCGCACATCGACCACACGGGCCGCATCCCGCTGCTGGTCAAACGCGGCTTTACGGGCCGCATCCTGACCACCCGCCTGACGGCGGATCTCATGCACATCATGCTGCTCGACTCCGCCCACATTCAGGAGAGCGACGCCGAGTATCAGAACCGCAAGGGCGAGCGCGCGGGCCGCGAGCCGGTCGAGCCGCTCTATACCACCGAGGACGCGATGAACGTCTTTAAGCTCGTCACCACCTGCGAGTACGGTCAGACGGTCGAGCTGTGCGAGGGCGTGACGGCGGTGTTCACCGACGCGGGGCATCTGCTCGGCAGCGCGAGCATCACGCTCGAGCTTGACGAGGGCGGCGTGCACAAGACGCTCGTTTTCTCCGGCGATATCGGCAACGTCGACCAGCCCATCATCCGCGACCCGCAGCTTTTGAAGAAGGCGGACTATGTGGTGATGGAGTCCACCTACGGCGACCGCAACCACACCGAGGTGTGGAGCTACACCGACGAGCTGGCGGAGATCATCGACGAAACGCTCGGCAAGGGCGGCAACGTCGTCATCCCGTCATTCGCCGTGGGCCGCACGCAGGAGCTTTTGTACTTCATCCGTGAGATCAAGGATCAGGGGCTCGTGAAGTCCGTGCCCGATTTCCCGGTCTATATCGACTCGCCGCTCGCCAAGGCGGCGACCACGGTGTTCTGCGGCGACCTGCACGGCTATCTGGACGAGGCCGCGCTCGAGCTGGTGAAGGACGGCACGCATATGTTCTCGTTCCTGAACCTGCATTTGGTCGAGACGACCGAGGAATCCAGAATGCTCAACCTCGACAAAACACCCAAGATCATCATTTCTGCCTCCGGTATGTGCGACGCGGGGCGCATCCGCCACCATCTCAAGCACAACCTCTGGCGCGCGAACAGCGCGGTGGTGTTCGTCGGCTTTCAGTCGCCCGGCACGCTGGGCCGCAAGCTGCTCGACGGCGCGGAGAGCGTGAAGCTCTTCGGCGAGGAGATCGCCGTCAAGGCGAAGGTCGTGAATTTCCAGGGCCTTTCCTCCCACGCCGACCACGACCATCTGATCGAGTGGATCAAGGCGTTCGATCCGAAGCCCGCGCACGTTTTTGTCGTCCACGGCGACGCGGACGTGGCGCCTGTGTTCGCGGACGAGCTGTGCTCCCTTGGCTTCTCCGCCCACGCGGCGAAGTTCACCGAGAGCTACGACCTCGCCGCCGGCGTGATGCTCAGCGAGGGCTACATTTCCGAGCGCAAGCGCACGATGCAGGCCAGCCGCGCGGACAACCTCTACGGCAAGCTGCTCGCCGCGGGCGAGGCGCTGCTTGAGCTCATCCGCCGCTTCAAGGGCCGCTCGAACAAGGAGATCGCCGCCTTTACCGGACAGATCACCGCGCTCATCGACCGCTTCCAATAAAATAGAAGGAAAGGGCGCGGGGCTCCGCGCCCTTTTCCGGGGAAAACACTATGGCTGTCACGAAAAATCAGGAATACACCGTTACCGTCGAGGGCTATTCGGGCGAGGGCGCGGGCGTCGCGCGCATCGACGGCTTTGTCGTCTTTGTGTCCGGCGCGCTGCGCGGCGAGGTGTGCCGCGTTCTTATTTTAAAGGTGTTGAAGTCCGCGGCCTTCGCCAAGGTGCTCGAGGTGCTTGCGCCTTCGCCGCACCGCATCGCGCCGGACTGCCCGTACTTTCCGCGCTGCGGCGGCTGTACCTACCGCCACATGGACTATGCCGAGGAGCTTGCCCTCAAGCGCCGGCGCGTGCAGGATAATCTTGCGCGCATCGGTGGGAGCGGGGTCGAGGTGGAGGAGATCCTCGGCGCGGCGGAGACGCGGCGCTACCGCAACAAGGCGCAGTATCCCGTCTCGCCGGATGGGAGGATCGGCTTCTACCGCGCCCGCACGCACGAGGTCATCGACACGCGGGAATGTCTGCTGGTGAAGCCGGAGGCGGACGCCGCGGCGGAGGCCGTGCGGCAGTATATGCGCGATTTCCGCGCGGCGGGCTACGACGAGCGGACGGGGCGCGGCCTTCTGCGCCATGTCTATGTCCGCTCGAACACGAAGGGCGAGAGCCTGATCTGCCTGCTGGTGAACGGCAAGCGACTGCCGCATGAGGCGGAGCTGGTCGAGCGGCTGCGCCGCGCCTGCCCGAAGGCGGTGGGCATCGTGCTCGGCGAGAACACGCGGCGGGACAATGTGATCCTCGGCGAACGCTACCGCACGCTCTGGGGAGCCGACCGGCTGGAGGATGTGCTCTGCGGGAGAGTGTTCCGGCTGAGTGTGCCGTCGTTCTATCAGGTCAACCACGAGCAGGCCGAGCGGCTCTACGCCAAGGCCATCGAGTATGCGCAGCTCACGGGTGAGGAGACGGTGCTCGACCTCTACTGCGGCGCGGGGACCATCACGCTTGCGCTCGCGTCCCACACGAAGCGCGTCCTCGGCGCGGAAATCGTGCCGGAGGCCATCGACGACGCACGGGAGAACGCCGCACGGAACGGTGTGGGAAATGCCGAATTCTTCTGCGGCGACGCCTCCGACGTGGCAAAAAAACTCGCGCAGGAGAATCTGCGGCTCGACGTCATCACGGTCGATCCGCCGCGCAAGGGGCTGGCGGAGGACGTGGTGGAAAGCATTGCGCGGATGCAGCCAGAGCGCGTGGTGTATGTCTCCTGCGACAGCGCGACGATGGCGCGCGATGTGAAGCGCTTCGCCGCCCTCGGCTACCGCGCCGTGCGCGCCTGCGCGGTCGACCTCTTCCCCCGCGCCGACCATGTGGAGACGGTGGCGCTCTTGTCAAGGGAAACAAATCCACTGACGGTTGAGGTCAGAATGGAAGTGGAAACCGGAGAGGTTAAGGAGCATCCGACCTATAAACGCATTCAGGAGTATGTACAGGAGAAGTACGGCTTCAAAGTCCATACGGCATATATTGCCGAGGTCAAGCGTATGGTCGGACTGGATATGCACAAAGCGCCGAACGCAGTGGAGCAGAGAAAACATGAGTATCATCCCTGCCCGCCTGAAAAGGTCGAGGCGATCAAGGATGCGCTGCGGCACTTTGGCTTAATCTCAGAGTGAGTTTACGGCTAAAAACCCAGCATCACGTCAATGGCGTGGTGCTGGGCTTATTTTTTGTCGTGCTTCGGGGCTTTTTTTGAGGATAAAACCGCCTGTGTGCCGTTTGCTTTTCTTTGCCATATTGACACGCTGCCCTCTGTTCGTCGTGGCAACTGTGCGTTTTCGGGATAGAAAATGGACACTTATCTTTGTACATGGAACCTTGATGGAGGAATCGCCTATTGAAGAAATATTATGAGGAAGCGAAATATATACGGACACGACCTCATCGGGGGTGACGCCATGAAAAAACTGCGCGGCAGCCGCGGCGTGACGCTCACCGAAACGCTGTGTACGGTGCTGATCGTGCTGCTCATCAGCGCGATGCTGGCGGTGGGCGTGCGCTTTGCCGTGCGGACGTACCGCGAGTCGATGGAGCTGTCGGAGACGGAGCTGCTCTGCTCCACGCTGACGGCAGCCATCAGCGACAAACTGCGCTACAGCGGCGAGGTGGGGAATATATTCATCCAGGGCGTCGGCACGACGGACAGCGGCGGCGGAGACTCGTTTGCGATCAGCGACGACGGCGAGGTCGTCATTCAGACGACCGACAGCGAGGAGTTCCGGCTCCTCGGCTCGGCCTCCTACCCGCAGGGCCTGCGGGTGCGGACGACCGGCACGGGGGAAACGGGCTTCATCAGCTACAGCGCCGAAACAGGGATCTTTACCGTTTCCTTTGCCATCGCGGACGCGCAGGGGAATATCCTGAAGGAGACATGCTTCGACGTCAAGCGCATCAATGCGGGCAAAAAGTGAAAAAGGAGCTGCCGGACAAAATGTCCGGCAGCTCCTTTTAATCGCTTCGTGTGATGTCATGCACCCATTTGCCGCCGTGGATGCGCCAAAGGCCGACGGGGGTCTTTGCCAGATGCTCGATGGCGATGCACAGGCAGAACATCTCGTTCGGCACCTTAAGGACAAGGCCGAGCAGGCACATCAGCGGCAGCTCCACGCACCAGAGAGGGAAGTTGTCGATGAGCAGCGAGGCGCGCACGTCGCCGCCGCCGCGCAGCACACCCACGACCATCGTGGACGAAAAGCCGTGGAGGGGCATCACGCCCGCGTAGCAGTACACCATGACCGCGCACATCGCCGTCGCGCCCGCCGAGAGGGAGAAAAGCGGCAGCACATACGGCCGGAGCAGCGTAAAAAAGGCCAGAAGCTCCACGCCGCCGAGGGCGAGCGCGAAGAGAAATGCCGTGAGGCACACGGCCTTGCCGATGCGCACGACGCTCTCGCGGCTGCTGCCGATGCCGATCTCCTTGCCGACGATGACGGCGGCTGCGTTGGCGATGCCGTAGATGCCGGCGGTGGAGAGCTTGTCAATGCTGCCCGCCACGGTGTAGGCGGCGATGAGGTCGCCGCTCGCGGCCATGTGGCCCATGATGACGGTGATGAGCGAGTAGCCCACGCCCCAGAGCGTTTCGTTCGCCAGCACCGGCGCACTGTAATGCACGAAGCGGCGCAGCATCTCGCGGCCCGGGCGGAGAAGGGCGCTCCATTGGAGCGGCACGGTGCGGCAGCGCAGGGCGTAGCCGAAGGCGAGCGCAAATTCCACCACGCGCGAGAGCAGCGTGGCGGCCGCCGCGCCTGTGACGCCGAGCGCGGGGAAGCCGAGCTTGCCGAAGATGAGCACATAATTGCCCACGGTATTGCAGAGCATGGACGCGCCGAACACCAGCATACCGAAGCGCGGATTTTCGATGCTGCGCTGCATCCCGATGTAGATGGACGAGAGGGAATTGAGGATATACGAGAAGCCGACGATGCGGATATACGGCGTGCCGATCGCGACGAGACGGAGATTGTCCGTCACCAGCAGCAGAACATCCGCCGGGAAGAACGCCATGATGAGCGCGAAGAGCGTCGAGACGCTGCCGGCGATGTAAAAGCCGATGCCGATGACGCGGTTGATGCTCTCGCGGTCGCCGCGGCCCCAGTATTGGCTGATGAGCACGCTCGACCCGCTCTGCAATCCGAAGACGATGAGCTGGATGATGAAGATGGGCACATTCGCCACCGTGACGGCGGACATCTCGTTGCTGCCGAGCAGACCGACCATGAAGGTATCGAGGAAGCCGAGCGAGGTGGTGATGAGATTCTGCACGATGATGGGCAGGGCGAGCAGAAAAAGCCGTCGGTAAAAGCCCCCGGGCTGACGAAGATAGGAGAACATGAGCGACCTCGAACGGAAGAATTACAGCATGGGAAAGCGCGTTTCCCTGTGCCTGCGGAGGGCGGAAACGAGCGCGTCGACGTCCACTTCGGTCGTTTCGGGCGCGAAGCTGACGCGCAGAACGCCCGCGGCCGTCTTTTTGTCGAGCTTCATCGCGGCGTAGACGTGGCTGAGCTTGCCGCGGTGACAGGCCGAACCGGCGGAGATGCAGATGCCCTGCGCGCCGAGCTCGGTGACAACGTTCGCGCTCGGATAGCCGACGAGCGAGACGGAGAGGATATGCGGGGCGTCGCCGTTCCCGATGCGCACCACGCCGTCGATGGTGAGAAGCTGCTCGAGCGCGTACTGCTTGAGCTGCGCCATGCGGGCGAGCTTTTCCTCATAGCCCGCCAGCCGCAGCTCCACCGCCTTGGCGAAGCCCGCGATCTGCGCCGTGGCCTCGGTGCCCGAGCGCAGGCCGCGCTCCTGCCCGCCGCCCGCGAGCAGCGGACGCACCGCGCGGCAGCGCGGGCCGATGTAAAGCGCGCCGACGCCCTTGGGGGCGTTGAGCTTGTGTCCGCTGACGGAAATGAGGTCCGCGCCCAGCGTATCCGCGCGGAACCGGAGCTTCAAAAACGCCTGCACGGCGTCGGTGTGCAGCAGCGCCCTGGAGCCGCGCTCGCGCAGGAGCCGCGCGATCTCGCCGACGGGGAACACACAGCCGGTCTCGTTGTTCACGAGCATCACGGAGACGAGCGCCGTGTCCTCACGCAGCGCGTCCGCGACCTGCTGCGCGGTGATATTCCCCTGACGGTCGGGCGCGAGATAGGTGACGGTATAGCCCTCCTGCTCCAGCTGTTTACAAGGCTCAAGCACGGCGCTGTGCTCCACGGCGGTGGTGATGATGTGCTTTCCGACGCGGCGGTTCTGGTGGGCGGCAAGGCGGATGGCCCAGTTGTCGCTCTCCGTGCCGCAGGAGGTAAAGTACAGCTCGTCCGGCTTGCAGCCGAGCGCGGCGGCGATGACCGCGCGGTCCGCCTCCAGACGCTTTTTCGCGGCGGCGCCGTAAGGGTACTGCGAGCTGGGGTTGCCGCTGCCGTTTAGCAAAACATCGTACATCGTATCCGCCACCTCGCGCGCGACGGGCGTGGTGGCGGCATGGTCGAGATAGATCATAGCAAAGCATTCCTTTCTTTGCACTTGCAATCAAGCGAAAACATGGTATGATTATATGCGGAAAATCCACGAAAAGCAAGGAGAAAGCATGAAGATCGGTATTTACACCCTGGGCTGCAAGGTGAATCAATACGAGACGCAGGCGATGGAGCAGGAGCTGACCGCCCGCGGGCACGAGCTGGTGGATTTTGAGTCTCCCGCCGATGCCTACATCATCAACACCTGCTCGGTCACGGCGGTGAGCGACAAGAAGTCGCGCCAGATGATCCGCCGCGCGAAGAAGAACAGTCCCGACGCGGTGGTCGCCGCCTGCGGCTGCTACGTTCAGACGCACGAGGAGGAGGCGAAGAGCCTCGGCATCGACCTTTTGATGGGCACGAACGACCGCGCGCGATTCCTTGACCGGCTGGAGGAGGCCGTGAAAACGCGCGAGGCGGTCGCGGACATCGACGACGCGCTGCGCCGCCGCACGTTCGAGGTGCTGCCGGCGGGCGGCATGGCGAACCGCACCCGCGCGATGCTCAAGGTCGAGGACGGCTGCGTGAACTTCTGCACCTACTGCATCATTCCCTACGCGCGCGGCCCCGTGCGCTCGCTGCCGATGGACAAGGCGGCGGAACAGGTGCGCGCCCTGCGCTCACAGGGCTACCGTGAGCTTGTGGTCACGGGCATCGAAATTTCCTCCTACGGTCACGACCTCAAGGACGGCACGACGCTCATCGACCTTTTAGAGCTTATCGCCCGCGAGGGCGGGGAGATGCGTATTCGCCTCGGCTCGCTCGAGCCGCGCACGGTGACGCGGGAATTCTGCGAGCGGGCGAAAAAGCTCCCGACCCTCTGCCCGCACTTCCATCTCTCGATGCAGTCCGGCTGCGACGCGACGCTCAGGCGCATGAACCGCCGGTACGACACCGCGCGGTATTATGAGTCCGTGGAGCTGCTGCGCGAATATTTTGACGACCCCGCCATCACCACCGACCTCATCACCGGCTTTCCGGAGGAGACGGAGGAGGAGTTCGGCGAGACGCTCGCCTTCATTGAAAAGTGCGGCTTCGCCGCCATGCACATCTTCCCCTATTCCGTCCGCCCCGGCACGAAGGCCGCGGCGATGGCGCAGGTGGACATGAGCGTGCGCGAGGAGCGAGCGGCGCGCGCCGCCGCCGTCGCGGAGAGGATGCACCAAGGCTATCTCGCCCGCTGCGTGGGAAAGACCTTTCCCGTGCTTTTCGAGCAGGACAGGGGCGAGGGCAGCGTCGGCCACGCGCCGAACTATATGCCCGTCACGGTGGGGATGAAAGGGTTACATAACACCGTGCAAAACGTGCGCATCACCGCCGTCGACGGCGACGGCCTGCGCGGGGAACCGGAGGAGACATGAAAAGCCACTTTTTTGCCTACATCGCGCGGATGCGCTACATCACACGCTGGGCGCTCATGCGCAACACCTTTTCCGAAAACGTGCAGGAGCACAGCCACATGGTCGCGGTGCTCGCGCACGCGCTCGCGGTGATCCGAAACCGCGTGTACGGCGGGCAGATCGACGCGGGACAGGTCGCCGCGGCCGCGCTCTACCATGACGCGAGCGAGATCATCACCGGCGATATGCCGACGCCCATCAAGTATTACGCGCCCGAGATCCGCGACGCCTACAAGAAGGTCGAGGCGGTCGCCTGCGGACGGCTCCTTGCCATGCTGCCCGACGAGCTCAGGCCGGACTACGACGACGTGCTCGACTGCGCGGACGGCGAGGTGCTCGAGCTGGTCAAGGCGGCGGACAAGCTATCCGCCTACATCAAGTGCGTCGAGGAGCTCAAGGCGGGCAACGCGGAGTTCCGCCGCGCCGCCGAGCAGACCCGCGCCGCGCTCGACGCGATGGGCCTGCCCGAGCTGGATTACTTTATGGAGCACTGCATGGAGAGCTTTTCCATGACGCTCGACGAGCTGGAATAACAGGGAGGAAGAAACCATGATCAAAATTCGGACGCTGTATATCGTTCTGCCGCTTACGATCCTGATGGCGGTGGGCTGCTACCTCAAGGGCTGGACGGCGGGCATCGCCCTGTGGGCGCTCCTTGCGCTCGCGTGTGTGGGGCGCATCCTGCGCGAGCGGAAGGAGAAGAACGGCGCGGAGGACGCGCAGAAAAAGGAATAACGCACCGTGTGCGAAAAAAGGGAGAGCTTCCGCCGGAAGCTCTCCCTTTTCGCTGTCGTTTCCGCCGTCTCAATGCCGCGCGGGGTCCACCGTGTCAACGTATTCCAGCGCGGCGGGCCTGCCGTCCTCGTCGGAGACGAGCCGCCAGACCGTGTGCGCGCTGCTCCACGGCGCGCAGGCGTAGAGATAGGCCCCGTCGGTCGTGTAGTCGTAGAGCTCCCGCGTGAGGTCCGTGCGGTCGATGGTGAGGAGCCATTCCTCGCCGGTCGCGATGTCATGGCAACCGACGCCGACGTACCGCTGTTCGGCAAGCTGCCATTCGTACTGGTCGTAGAAAACGAACCCGTCTGCCGCGGCGACGTAGCTGCGTGTGTTCGGGCAGCGCAGCGTTGTGACCGAGCCGTCCGCACCGAGGCAGAGCATATTGTGTGTCAGCTTTCCGCCTCTCACACACTCGACCAGAGCGTATTGGCCGCCGCGGAGCACGAAGAAGCCCTGATCGAACAGCGTCCCCTCGGGTGTCACGTCCTCGCTGTCGCGGAGAAGCCGGTAGAGGGCGACCCCGTCCGCCCGCTGACCGCTCGGCACGAGGGTAAATTCGTACCCGCCGAACGTGAGGTGCGTGTTTTCATAGAACTGCTCGAAGCCCGCGCCGGAGGATGCGTACTCCTGCCGGACCTCCAGCAGCTCGCCGGTCCTGCCGTCGAGCAGGTATTCGCTCCAGACGATGGTGTCATTATAGCTCCGGGACGGTACATTGGGCTCTGTGTCGGTTGGGACTTTGTCCTGATGAATGGTATAGCTGTTGAAGCGGAGCTGGACGTCGATGCGCCCGTCGCCTAGCAGCGAGAAGAAAAGCCGCGTGCAGTCCTGCGGTGCGGTGTAGAGCTTTATCCGCTCGCCCGTCTCGTGTACCTGCACATAGAGCGTTTCGCCCCGAAGGTAGTAAATGCCGTAGCCGTTCACTGCGTAGCCATCGTACCAGAAGGTGCTGAGCACCCGCTCGCTCGTGCCCATGGCGGGATCGTAGCACCAGACGCCGCTGTGGCGGACGTGGTAATAATAGCGGCCGTCCGCGATCGTGCCGGGGCTGGAGGCGCAGCCCGCGCCGAGCGAGTAGTCGAAACGTCCGGCGACGTAGATGCCGCTGAAAAGCACCAGTGCGATGCACGCGGCCTTGATCAGCGCCGTCCGCCATGAGCGCTTCGGCCTCTGCCGCCGCGCGCCGCACTCCGCCAGCAGCTCGTCGCCAAGATAGCTGAGGGAAGCGCTGAGCTGTTCGTTCGTCATACCGTAAAGCCCTCCTGTTCCAGATGTGCGCGCAGACCCTGCCGCGTACGGTAGAGGAGGCTTTTGACCGCGCCGATGCTTGTGCCGTACTGCCGCGCGACGTCGGCAAGCGGATCGACGTAGAAATAGCGGGCGAGGAAGACGCCGCGCTCGCGCGGCGAGAGCGTGCGCAGGTAGCGCTCGATGCTCTCGGCGAGCAGCCTCGCGTCCAGCGCTTCGTCCGCCTCGCCGCCGACCGCGTCGCCCAGCTCTTCAAGGGAGAGAAGATATTCCCGCGCGCCGCGCTTCTGCGCGCCGTCGCGGCGATAGTGGTCGATGGCACCCTGCCGCGTCAAACGGCTGAGAAAAGCCGGAAACACCGGCGGGCGCTGCGGAGGAATGGCGTTCCACGTTTTCAGATAGGTGTCCGAGCGCACCTCCTCGCAGGCAAACTGGTCGAGGAGAATGCGCTGCGCGAGCTGCAGGAGCCGCGCTCTGTATTTTTTGTCGGTCTCGCCGATGGCATCCTCATTGCGCGCAAAATACAGCGCGATGATCTGCTCGTCCTTCATTTGGCCCCGCCTCCTTTCACTCTATTTACCGCAAACGCGGCGCGAAGGTCGCGCGGAACACGCAAAAAATTTTTTCTTCCTCTATTTTATCCGATGGCGGGGTGAAAGTAAATGCCGCGATTTGTGCGTTCCGCAGCTTGCATTTTGCAGCGAAGCCTTTATAATGATGACATTCTTTTCGCAGGGAGGAAGGACTCATGGAACAGCGAAGGGCGCGTGGGATGCTTGCAGCGGCGGCCGTTATCTTCGGTACGCTTGCGCCGTTCGTGCGCGGCATTTCCGTTTCCTCGGGCGAGCTGGCGCTTTACCGCGCGGTGATGGCGGCGCTGCTCGTCGGCGGCTATCTGCTCGTGAGCGGGCAGAAGCTCGCGCTGCGCGCGAATCGGCGCGAGGCCGCGCTGCTGCTCCTCTCCGGCACGGCGATGGGCGTGAACTGGATCTTGCTTTTCGAGGCCTACCGCTACACCACTGTGTCCGTCGCGACGCTGAGCTACTATTTTGCGCCCGTGCTCGTCACCGCCGCCTGCCCGCTGCTCTTTCACGAAAGGCTGACGGGAAAGCAGATCGTCTGCTTCGTGATGTCCACGCTGGGACTGGTGCTGGTCATCGGCGTCGGGGGGTTCCGCGGCGGTGCGGATGTGCGGGGCGTGATCTTCGGCCTCGGCGCGGCGGCGTTCTACGCCGCGGTCATTCTGCTCAATAAGTTCATCCGAAGCGTCGCGGGCATCCAGCGGACCTTTTTGCAGTTTTTAGCCGCCATCGTCATTCTCATTCCCTACGTCGCCGCGACCGGCGGCGTATCGCTGGGGACGCTCGACGCGTGCGGCTGGGTCTGCCTGCTCATCGTGGGCTTCTTCCACACGGGCGTGACCTACTGCCTGTATTTTTCCGCCCTGCGCGAGCTGCCGGGGCAGGAGGTCGCTCTGCTGAGCTACATGGACCCGCTCGTGGCGGTCATCGTCTCGGTGACGGTGCTCGGCGAGCCGGTCACGGCGCCGCAGCTTGTCGGCGGTGCGCTGATCCTCGGCTTCACGCTCTGGAACGAGCTGCCGGAGAAAAAATAAAAAAGGGAGACGGTTTGCAAAACCGTTTCCCTTTTTTTATTCAGCGAAGCGGATGGTGATGGGGCAGATCTCGGCTCTGGTCGCCACGCGCATATTCGACCCGAAGAGACCGACGCCCGAGGTCACGATGCTGTGCATCGACCCCACGCGGAGATAGCCGCAGGCATTCTCCCAAAATAGCCGGACGGTGAGGTTGCCGGGGAACATCTGCCCGTCGTGCGTGTGCCCGCAGAGATCGACGTCCACGCCCGCCGCGGCCAGCGCCTCCAGCTCGCGCGGCTGGTGGTCGAGGACCAGAATGGGCTTGTCCGCGTCCAGCCCCTCGACGAACTCCGCGGGCGTTTTGCGCACCTCGACGCCGCGCCCCGGGCGCTGCGCGTCGGGGCGACCGTAAAGATAAACCTCGCCGCCGAGCAGCACGGCCTCGTCGCGCAGGAGGCGGATGTTCGCGGACGCGAGAAAGGCGTCCATCTCGGGGCTGCTCTGCTTTTTCCCGTCGCTTCGGAAGGTGAAGCCCGCCAGGATGGGCTCCTCGATGTCGTGGTTGCCGTAGACGGCGTAGACGCCGTACCTCGACCGGATGCCGCGCAGCACCGCAGCGATCTGCTCCGGCTCCTCCACGGCCTCCCAGGCGTTATCAAAAATGTCGCCCGCAATGACGACCACATCGGCATCCTGCTCGTTCACGCGCGCGACCATGCGTTCCATCTGCGCAAGGCCCACGTTGTAGCCGAGGTGGAGATCGGCGAGCAGCACGACCTTCATGCTCTCCATGCTGCCGGCGGACTTGTTTACGGTGATCTCATAGGGCGTGACGCGCACGATGCGGGCGTTGATCACGCCGCCGACGGAGGTCACAAGAATGGCCGCCGCACACAGACAGCCCGCGATGCGGTGCATCCGCACCGAGCGCAGAGAACGGAGCTTCAGACCGTGGACGAGCAGCAGCCGCAGTCCGTCCGCGAGCAGGACTGCCAGCAGCAGATAGAGCAGCACGCCGAGCCAATAATTCCCGATGAGCATGAGCGCGCGCTTCAGCCGTCCGGCAGGCAGCGGAAAGGCCAGAACAAAGGAGAGCGCAAAGAAGGCGTACAGCGCGGCGGGCACGGCCCAATGCTTCCGCTTGCGGAACCACGGGAACCACGCCCGCACCCAGCCCATGATGCGGCGGAACAGATAGAGGTTGAAAAGCAGGTAAAACGGTGCGAGGAGGAAGGCAAGCATGGCGCGTTCCGCGCTCCTTTCCGAAAGGGGAGACACCCTTTGTTTTCGGCGCTATTCTACTCCCTTTACGCCCTTGGCGCAAGAGAAAAGATGCGGCGCGAGGCGCACACTTTTTTTGGACAAAAGTGACATTGACAACCCTTTTCTACAAATTTATAATCACAATCTCGTATGAAAGACATCAAAATACACCGTGGTAAAAGGTGAGGCTTATGAATCATCAGTCGTCGTTTTCGCTTCGTTCGTTCTTTCAGCCCGTGGACCTCACGCAGGGAACGTGCTGGAAGACGCTGCTCGTGTTCGCGTTCCCCATTATCGTTTCCTACCTGCTCCAGCAGGTCTATTCCATCAGCGACGCCGCCATTGTCGGTCAGACGCTGACGGCGAGCGAGGTCGCCGGTGTGAACGACACCACCTCGCTCGCGATGATCTTCCTGCAGTTCGCCTTCGGCGCGAGCGCGGGCTTCTGCACCGTGACGTCGTGCTTTGTCGGCGCGCGCGACAGCGCGGGCGTCCGCCGCTCCATGGCGACGCAGATCGTCCTCTCCGCGGCGCTGACCGCTGTTCTCACGGCGCTGGCGCTGGCGCTGCTCGACCCCATGCTCGCGTGGATCAACGTCACGCCCGCGAGCGGGGAGGTCTACCGCGCGGCCTATACCTACTGCGCCATCCTCTTCGGCGGCATCGGCGCGCAGCTTTTCTATAACTTCATCTGCTCGTTCCTGCGCAGCATGGGCGACAGCGCCACGCCGCTCGCGTTCCTGCTTTTCTCGACGATCCTCAACGTGGGGCTGGATCTGATCTTCATCCTCTCGTTCCACTGGGGCGTCGCGGGCGCAGCCATCGCCACCGTTGCGGCGCAGCTCATCAGCACGCTCGGCTGCTTTCTCTACGCCATTTTGAAGTATCCCGAGCTGCGATTGCACCGCGAGGACTGGCGCATCACAAGGCGCGACGTTACGCGACATCTCATTCAGGGCATCCCGCTCGGATTGCAGTTCTCTGTCCTTGCCATCGGCATCATCGTGATGCAGAGCGTCATCGTGCAGTTCGATACGCTTGGCGGCGAAATGGTCTCCAACGCGGCACAGAACGGCTTCGGTGCGGCGAACAAGCTCAACAATCTTCTTATGACGCCGCTCAACGGCCTCGGCGCGGCGATGACCAGCTTCACCGCGCAGAACCTCGGTGCGGGCGACCACGCGCGCATCAAGAAAGGAACGGTGCAGGCGCTCATCATTGTCTGGACGATGTGCCTCATCTCCATCGCAGCTGGCCTGCTGCTCTCGCGCGGCGGCGGGTATCTCTATATCTTCCTCTCGCCCGATAAGGTCACGGCGGAGACGATGCGCTACGGCAACACCTATCTCTATGTCGACCTGTCGCTCTACCTCTTCCTCGGCTTCATCTTCGTCGTGCGCAACTGTGTGCAGGGCATCGGCAAGCCGCAGTACGTGCTCGGCGCGGGCGCGGCCGAGCTGGCCGCACGCGTGAGCGTATGCCTGCTGCTACCGCCGCTGATCGCAGGCGGCGCGGTCAATTCCGATGCGCCGCGCGCGGCGGTCTATGCCCTCTGCTTCGCCGATCCCTTTGCCTGGATGGCGGCGGACGCCGTGCTGCTCGTGCCCTTCCTGCGCAATATCATGAAAATGGACTACCGTTACCTGAAAGGAACAATGTAGGAAGAAACAAAAAGTTTTTGTCGCTTTTTTAAAAAAACTTGAAAATAAGGCTTGCAATTTGCGCCGGGATATGCTATCTTATTTAGGCTGAGTTCAGCAAAACAGCATACCCGGGTGTGGCGAAGTTTGGTATCGCGCTTGAATGGGGTTCAAGAGGCCGCTGGTTCGATTCCAGTCACTCGGACCAAAATGGGGAAAACCGTTGAAACTACTGGGTTTTGACGGTTTTTTCTTTT
>Ga0256404_1006560_pt1 | contig 19149 bp, 14 predicted proteins | sample RumenRJG_01DNA_FD_185990 | JGI IMG/M metagenome (GOLD analysis project Ga0256404, IMG submission 185990) | Bovine rumen microbial communities from Lethbridge, Alberta, Canada - RJG_01 | ecosystem: Host-associated > Mammals > Digestive system > Stomach > Rumen | place: Canada: Alberta | collected...
TTTTCTTCTTTGCTGAAAATGATGGCGGGATAGCTCAGCTGGTTAGAGCGTCGGATTCATAATCCGGAGGTCGTGGGATCGTGGCCCACCCCCGCTACTTGATAATCAAGCACTTACGGACTTCCGTAAGTGCTTTTTTCATACACGCGAAAACTATGCGAAAACCATAGCCGTTCAGTTCGCCCATGATATTTTATGGCGTATCAGCCCAAAAATAGTCCGATGGCTTGTATCATTGAATATCACCCCGTTTCAAAATATTGACAAAACGATCTTGTCTTTCCGTTTTAACAATAAAAGTCACACAAAAATTGAAATTCAGACAAATATTGCTATATTAGAAGGGAGAAAAGTTTTCAACAATATGTTTGACATCTTTCCGTTTCTAACAATAAGGCTATAACAAGCAATTCTAACAAAATTAAAAAGGCAATGACAAACAATAGCAAAGCATTAGAAGAGTCGGTCAGGACTATCTTCAGTCTTCCACAGATAGTGAACATTGAAAGACAGATTCTTGACCTGTATCGTAAGACGATTCATTCACGTGAAGACCGCATACTCGAGAAGCGAATCAGGCAACTGCTCATGGAACGCAAGGAGATGCTTGACAAGGAGTTTGTCATGGATGTGGGCTATCAGCAATTGCTGTCGGAGTTCAACGATGCCTTGCGGCAACAACTAATCACGATGCACGAGAAAATTCTAAAAACTTATCATGCACTGAGAAGTACAAATATCTCAGGCGACTTGTCCGTATTGGGTAAATGTTTCTTGGGCTATGATTATTCCAAGATACATCCTGTACAAACCATACGGTGCAAGAAAATATGGTATATGCTGAATGGATCCCTTGACCGCTTCTTCAATGAGAGATACGATGGTGGTGTCTGCGGCTTAGACGGCTGGTACTATGATGCAAGTTATGATGATGCTGAAAGCTTGGACAATCTGCTTTACCTGAATGCAGAAGACCGTAACTGGGATGACTGGTTCAAGGACGACCCCCTGACCGTTGACATGCAAATTGTTTATCCTGTCCATAACCTGCTCGAATATACGGCTTTCTCCATCTATGACTTATTATGGGTGCGCGATTTCAACATTGAGTTATGGACCGAGTTGGACTATGGTACAGATAACTGTAGAGACGATGAGGACCCTGATTTCGACTTGCTTGATTATTAAGTTGCCCAAAACATAATTAATGCTGTCCCATCCAACTTAGGGGCGGCCCTAACATCTCAATCTCTAAAACGAAGCCATATAATCCTTGATTTGTCGGATCACCCGATCCGGATGCGCAAACCAGTCTGGCGTCCACAGACGAATGATGTGCCAGCCGAGATGGGTGAGGACCGTCGGCATGACGACCTCGCGGTCGGCAACAGTCTTGATTCTGCATAGCGCACGGCCGTCGAGGATGATGCCTAATTTGAAAGCCTCCGGATGACGGGGATCGGCAATAGCGATGTCCATCCGCAGCGCTGACGTACCTACCTGCGTCTTCACGTCGAGCCCCTCCCGTCGGAGCGCATCAGCTATCTTGCTGACAATGACGTCATGCCCGTCATCCTGCGCTGAGGGTGTCAGACTTTCCGCATGACCATGATCCGCATATTGCAGGAATCGTTTCAGATCTAATACGCCCTCTGCCTTGCTCCGTCGTTCGTCGATATCATTCGGCATGAGCGAAGCAAACACCTTCATCTCATATCGTGCACGGGTAATAGCAACATTCAGTCGTCGCTCACCCCCCACCTTGTTCAGTGGTCCGAAGTTCATCGACAACAGTCCGTCTTTGTTGGGACCATACCCAATGGAGAAGAGAATCACGTCACGCTCGTCGCCCTGCACATTCTCAAGGTTCTTCACGAACAGCGGTTCCTCCCGCAGCCGGTCTTTCTCTTCCAATTCTGGTTCAGCGGCAAATCGCTCGTTGAGCAGATCCTCTATCAAGTCGCTCTGCGGTTTGGAGAACGCCACGATGCCGATGCTGCGGTCCGACTGCGTCTTCATACGGCTGACAGCCTCCTCGACAACCGCCTCAGCCTCCGCGCGGTTGGTACGGGAAGCCCCGGCATCATAACAGCCGTTGACATGCCGGAGCGTGACATGCGGCTCCTGCTCGTCGGGTGATGGGAAGGTAACAAGACGATGGTCGTAGAAATGAAGATTGCTGAAGGCGATAAGACTCTCGTGGCGCGAGCGATAATGCCACCGGAGATAGCGGGCAGGCATGGACAGTGCGATACAGTCGTCGAGGATGCTCTCCAAGTCTCCCGTGTCCACATCGTCGTCGTTGCCCAGAGAAGAGAAGAAGTTGGTCGGTGGCATCTGCTTGGGATCGCCCACCACCACAACACTCTTGCCGCGCGCTATGGCTCCGATAGCCTCACTGGTAGGCATCTGGCTTGCCTCGTCGAAAAGGACAATGTCAAACTGCGGGCCCTCCATGCTGATATATTGAGCCACACTGAGCGGACTCATCAGCATCACGGGGCAGAGACGAGGCAACAGTGTCGGCATCTGGTCGATCATACTGCGTATCGACGCACCCCTGCCTTTGTTGGCGATGCGCCGCCGCAGCAGTGTCAGTTCACTGCCCAACAGTCGGTCGGACGGGTCAACAGTGGCGAGCGCGGACAACCGCGATTGGATCTCCTGCCGGGTAAGTTGCCGGAACTGTTCCGACAATGAACGGAACCTGCCGACAGTCTGCTCCATCGACACGCCGTTGAAGTCCTTGAGCATGGGATCAGAGGCAAGGATATGGGCAGCCCGGTCGTGATACCAAGCCTTTCGGAAAGCCTGACGGATCGTCCCCGCCGGCACACCTTGCCGGTGCCACGCAATGGCAGTATCCAGTCCGGCAGTACGAAGCGGGTCAATATTACCCAGATATTTTTTCCATTGCGGCAACTCCGCGATATGCTCATTCCACTGTTCCATGGCAGCTAACAACCGGTTCAGGTCATCGAGCAGAGAGTCGTCGATATCAGCGATATTTCGGAACTTCCTCCATTTATAGTCTGACTCCACGTAATCGCGCGGAGCCTTCCTCAGATAGTTCATCTTCTTCGCCCGTTCCACCTCGTCCATGGCCCGCTTGATGACAGCCGGGAGCGAGGGCAAGAGCTTTTCCACCGTGTCGCCCATCAGATAAGGAGAGACGTAGGCACCGGGCTTCGGTTGCGCTTGCGGTTTGGGGAAAAGGCCATAGAGCGGAAAGTCCTTTGCCTCCATGCCAAGAATCTGGTTGGCGGCATCGAGCATCATGATCTGTTCACCGATGGCTTCCGCTTCTGCCAGGGTGGTATGTGCGGCAAAATCTTTGGGCAGCGGCAATGGGTCGGCATCGATCTGAAGGTAACGCTCGATGCAGTCATAGAGCGACAGACCCTCCTCCCGCTTGCCGTGGAGGGCCTTCATATAGCCACGGAGTCTCATACGCTCAGCCAGCAGACGGTCGGACAGCTGTCTGTAATCCTCAGGCGCTTGCCGTCCTACAGCCTCCAGTACCTCCTGCATCTGATGGAGGAAGTGAATCTTAGTCGTCTTGTTGGAATGCAGTTCCAGACAGAATGGAGCAATACCTATTTCCTCGAGCCGGTGCTCCACCACGTCGAGTGCCACTTTCTTCTGTGCCACAAAGAGCACGCGCTTGCCATGACACGCCGCATTGGCAATGATATTTGTGATGGTCTGCGACTTCCCGGTGCCCGGAGGACCGTAGATGATAAACGACCGGCCGCGGTCGGCATCCAGCACAGCTTCTATCTGCGAGGAATCGGCAGGCAGGGGAAGGGCGAGGCTGTCGGGCGACAGTTCCGCATCCAAATCGGTTGCATCGGCAGCGTGGGAGATGTCGGATATTTCCAGGCGTCCGTCCAACAGGCTTTTCACCAGCGGGTTGGCAGTGAGCAGAGGAGCATGCGTCCGCAGGTCGTTCCAAAGGATATATTTGGCAAAAGAAAAGAGTCCGACGTAGGCCTGCTCATCTACGCTCCATCCCGGCTGTTCGCTGATAGCCTCCGCAAAACGGTGAAGCACGAGACTCACGTCTACGCCGTGGTCATCCTTGGGCAAAGGTTGTAGTTCGGTGACATCTATGTCGTAGTTCTGATGAAGGAATTCCAAGAGCGTGGTGTTGACCCTCGTCTCCTCGTCGCGTTTATGCACAGCATAGCGTCCGCCCTTTGCCGGCACAATATCGAGCGGCATGAGCAATAGCGGTGCCAAGTATTCCTTTCCACCCTTTTGTTCCTGCCATCGGAGCGTACCGAGTACAAGGAATAGCGTGCTCACGCCCGTCTCCTCTATCTCCGTCCTGACCGTCCGATAGATACCTTTCAACTCCCGTTGCTCCAATAACAGTTCTTCGCCATCGTCGAGATGGTCCTCCATGAGCGCGATGTCGTCGCAGTCTAACTTGATGGCGCTGCGCCCCACCCTCATGTTGAGCAGTGGGTTCCGCAGGCTCAGGTCTAGCATCTTCCGCCCCCAGTGGCGCAGCTTCTCTGGCAGTTCGTCGGTGTCAGAAGATTCCGTCATAGTCATCAGTGCAGCCTCGATGTCCTTGGCTTGCTGTATCAAAGTACTCAAGCGAGCTTGAGCATCTTCCACACCATCTTTATTGTCAATCGTGTGGGAAAGTTTACGCAACAGACTGCTACTATGTGATAGTGAGGATTCAAGGAGATGAATGATGTTCATTAATTTGGAGTATAATTATTCTATGATTTAACGATTCGAATGAATCTTTGGAGTATTTCTTAGCAAATATGACATTTACCCTTCACCAGGTGCAGCTATACGTTTCAGTATCTTATACTCACGTGTCTTACTGTCGAATGCCACAGCGTCATCGCTACCATCAGGATTGGCAAGAAAGATATTTCCCTTTTCGTCAAAATATGGGACTGCAATGCCTTTAGACCAAGAATCAAGATAGATCTTTTCAACCTCGTCATGAATGCGATTGTTTATTTCTCTAATGGATTTGCCATTAGAGAGCGTCCAACCTTCTATATCCTCATATCTGCACATCTTAGAGTCATTTAATTGAGACAATAATAAAACTTTCTTTCCTTACTTGCAATTTTTTACAAGGGAATACTCATAAAATCTTCAGAACCACCGCTTGTTCATTTTCTCCATAAACTCCTCAGTGACGGGATAGCCGGAGGCATCGCCGATGACGGAGTCGATGTGGCAGTAAGGGCAAATGGCCGTGGGCTCCTCGGGAGAGACATAGTCAGTGACTTCAGAGGCAGGAAAGATGTGACAGCAGGAGAAACAGCCGCACTGTTTCGACTGCTCAATCTGTTCCCGGTTGCGGAAACTAGCGTCATGCGCCAACTGTAGCTGAATATCACGGAAGGCTTTACGCACACGCGGGTCATGGCTCGGCGAGATACTTCCTTTTTTTTCATCATTCTTCTCTCCCGGCTCCTCTTCGAACTTGCGTTCACGGCCATGCGTCACTTTCAGTTTATGCTTCGGCGTCTGCCCCGTGTAAGAGTAGCTCCCCTCCAAGCCTTCTCTCATGCAGCCTTCCGGCAAGTCGTCCATCATCGCGCTGAGCACGTTCTGGATATTGTCCTCCTCGGTGTTGAGCGTGGCCTCCACATAGTCGCACAGCTCATCAGCGTAGACATGCAGTCGGCCATGGCCAGCCAGGTATTTGTTGATGTGCGCTTCAAGAAGTCTGCAACTCTCCACAACCTTTTTCCGACCGACGTAGTGCGTGTACTCATAGCATATATAACATAAGTGCTTCATACTTGAATCTTTTTTGTTCCCCTATAATATAGTAACAGATAGAGAGAATTTCAAGATTATTTTCCCAATGTACTCAGTGGGCGAAAAGAATTTAATTTTTAAGCAGGAAATGGCGCACTGTTTGTAGCCTTTAACTCCATCCAGTGCGCCATCTGCTAAGAGAGGATACTTACTGGAATTGATTCTCGCATTTCTTGACTCTCTTCTTTTGAGACGGAGTCATCCGATCATAATACATACTATAAATACTATTATCAGCTTGGCCGAATGCGGACATAAGTTGGTTTTGGCGCATAGGATCATCTGTAGAATTCATTTCTTTGATGATAGATGATGTTAAGGACTCGAAGTCGCGGAGAGCCTGCTCTACTTCATCCACTTTACCAATAGTAGAACTAACGTTTGAAGCCATCCGCTTATAGTCAGTCACAACAATCTTGCCGTTGTCGACAGTCACTTTCAGTTTCGTAGAACCTTTCCAGCCCATGTCAGTATACTTAACCACATACCAATCTTTATCCTTGGTAATACTCTTCACTTTGCTCACATCAGAGGGACCGTCCTGTGCTCCTGTTCGCAACTCCCATAAGGCCATACCACCATCATCATAGTCATTGGCAGCTATAAGCCGCTTCTTCATCTCAGAGGAGAAATGGCTCGTGAGTTCCTTTACATTGCCTTTCTGGTTAAGCACTAAGTTGTAAAGCTTCTCCAGATATGCCACAACAGCTGCGCTGTCCGCCTTCTCGATGCTGTCTTTGATAGCCGCTGAATCAACAGGAACAGTAGCTGCAGAATCAACTTGTTTACTATTCGAACTGTTCTTATTGCCACATGCGCATATTGACAACGCGACGACCATTACGATTAAAAGTTTTTTCATCTTGTTATTCTTGAAGATTATGTTATGATTCTGCTTTTTCACGTTTTACCTAATTCCTCAATGCAGTAACAGTACTTTTTTCTTTTAATTGCTGCTGTCATTGTTTTCGTCTTGGCCTAAGAGGCTGAGAAGGAAAGACAAGCCGATTAACTTGAGAATCATCTTCAACAGCCACCAGATCAGTCGGAAAGGCGCTAAAAGAATTTTCTTCAAACAGCCTTCCTTCTTCTTACCATCCTCTGTCTTGTCCTTCTTCTCTTTGTTCTTTTCAGGCTTATCAGGATGCAACTTCTTATAATAACTTTTTGAATAGGTCAATTTCTCATTGAGAGACCCATCATCATTAAAATACATCTTGGCGTAAAACTTTCCGCCTCCTTCTGAGGAATTCTTATAATGATTGTTGTGTCTGAATTCATCTTCTGAAATAGGTACATCTTTTACTGAACTCATAGCTTATTATTTTGTTGTAGCCTACTCTTCATAGGATTTTCGGCACCTTCCTATTTACTATATAACTACTATTGGATATTATACTTCTTTATCCCAACATTTTGCCCAACAAAGCTATCACAAAGGCCGCGATTAAGAAATAGATCCAAAAGCGGACAAAACAGCCGATACAGCCGATGATTCCTTCCCACGAAAAGCCTATAAGCGCCCATAGCCACTTGCAGCACCAGCCGATGAGGCCGAGCACGACAATGGCAATTAGAATGCCTATAAAGACGAGAAGCATGGAAAGGAATGTGGACATTGTACCAGTAGCTATATCTTGTTATCCCATGTAAAGTGACATATACATGGGATAATTATGTTCTTATTCTTGTTTATGCGAAAGTTTGATTGCTTCTTTGGTCAACTCAATCATTTGATTAAGTGTGCCATCAATAGTCTCAACGTTATGATCTACGTGGGCATAGAAGTATCCTTCTTTACCGACGGCTTGAAAAGAATTATAGGAGTTTTTCTTATTTTGGGGCATGAGTTTATCCAAGTTGTATTGCGACACCTTGGCTTTCAAAGCCTTACTCCATTTTTCTTTATCTGCCTTCTTCGCATTTTTTGAAATACTCTTATCTATATCGCTGTTCTTAATGGCTATGCCAACACTCAATGGAGAGTCGCCCTGTTGCTGCACACAGAACTTGACTCCTGTAGGGAGCAGACAGCGTATTTCAACAAGAGCCTGGCTATGATAATATGCTACTCGAACAAAGATGTCATCTTCCTGCTCCTTTGTCCATGTGTCAGGATCGTAGTGCTTCACATTTTTGTCCGGAAAGGCTTCTTTCACAAGGGCTGAAAGCTTCTGCGCACACTGATGCATGAACAACTTCTGCCAAATGTCATTGCAACGAAGTTCAATAAAATCTTCATCTTCAAGAACCTTCCATATGGTATTCTTGTTGTTAGCTGCTGCAAGTTTGTGATTAATGGCCTCATCGAAGTTTTCCACGAAGTCGCAATAGTGCAAGATGACTTGCTTATCAAAGCTCTCATCCATGTTGGAAGCGGCTTTTCGCAGAACTTGGATATAGTCGTGATAAGTAACGACCTTCCATCCGCTCTTCATCATTACGTCCTTCTCGAGGAAGTCGCGTGCTAAAGTCAATAGCACATGACGACTGTCCTCTGACTCTGCGAAATATTTATTTAACTGCTCTTTATAGGCTACACTTTTGAACTTGTTCTCCAATACGAAGAGAGTCTGCTCTTTATTCCCATCCTTGCGGCAGATAGAGAAGTCGAAGTGATTGTGTTCCCGCTTAACATACATTTCTTCGGGATTCCAGTCTGTCATCCCGAAGCATTCTTTCAGCACAGTTGCAAACACATCCCGTGTATTCACAGAATCTGACAACCATGCCAAGAAGTTGCTGTGAAACAACTCCTTCGACGTTAATGACATCTGGAAGATGGCGTTGTCTTTCAGTTTCGAAATGAATTCCTCACTCATATCTTTTTGTTTATAAGCGTCGTGCTGAAAGCACGACGCTTGTAACAATCCCTATACAATAATACTATTACTCTTTGACTACATTCTCGTAGTAGTCCAATTGGCGCTGGAAATCAGGATCACCTTGAAGGCTGCGACCTTTCATGAGCACTTGCTTAAACTTTGCGCGCCAGACAACAGCATCCTTATTCCATTTCAAAGTATCCTTGTCAACATTAGAAATTACCAAAGGTCCAAAGCAAAGTCCCAAAAATAGGATGACACCAATTGTGACAACTACAGCGATACCATTAGGTATTACCAAATAGCAAATTGCGCTTAATATGACTAAAGTTAATATTAATGTTATTGTTCGACCTCCTATAGAGCCCAATATACCACCTTTTTTCTGTGAATTAGGCGCAGCCATAGCAAGGAACTCTATGATATCTTCCTTAGTATTAGGTACAGGATACATATGTATTAGCTCCCTAATATCTTCATCACGTTTGACTTTAGCCTTTTCTTCATTTAGAGCCTTATCTAATCCAAGGAAACCTCCGTCTACATTTAAATCCTTTGCTCGTAAAGCATTGATCTTATCGGAAAGCTCTTTTACGGACGAAGCACTCTTCTGGTCTGTAAACTCATACCCGCACACGCACTTTAGCGTCAAGGGTGGTACCTGTCGACCGCAGTTAGGGCATACTTTACCTTTGGCAGCGATACGCTCACGCTCAATGATCATATCCTCACGGTCCTTCTTTGCCTTCTTCTCCTGTGCTCGCTTCTGAAGAATCGAGTTGATGTAGATCTGAAGCTCGTTCGGATCCACACCTTCAGCTTTGGCTGCCTTGAGAAGGGCTTCCTTTTCATAGTCCTCCAATATCCCATCTTGCAATGTAGCTTGGATGAGATCTTCAAGATGTTTTGAAAACATAATTGTTATGGTTTATAAAGTGAATATTCAATTGTTTACATCCCCGGCATCTGCGGTGGCATTCCCGGCATCTGTGGAGCGGCACTGGCAAAGAGCGGCTGCAGCTCCTGCACCTGACCGGCAAACTGCCACTGGGGCATGCCCTGCTTCCACACATAGGTCTGCTGGGTGAGCTGTCCCTGCGCTATGAGCTTTTGGAGCTGCTGCCAGTTGAAGGGACCTGCCTGCTGCCCGTTGACACCTACGAAATACTGTACCTGGGGCACAGCCTTCATGCCCGGCATCTGCGGCATGCCCATCTGCGGAACCGCAGACATGCCAGCGCCCATACCCTGCTGATGGAAGGCATTGATGCCATTGTCGACAGCGTTGTTCATCACACCAGCATCAAGGTTCGCTTTATGTGCGCCGAGGAACGTCTGCTCAGTCTGCAGGCGGCTGGCCCGCTGCATCTCCTCACGCTGTATGCGCATCGTCTCGCGCCGGTTCTCCAAGTCCATGTCCTGCAGCTCCTCCTGCTGTCCGAGCTGCATGTTGTGCTGCCGCTGCATGGTGTCCTGGTTGAGCGAGTTCTGAAGGTTGAAGTTGGAGATCTGCGCATTGTGCTGCGTCATCACGCGCTCCTTCTCCAAGTCAGCGGTAAGCTCTTTCAGTTCGCGGTAGCCACGGCTCATCTTATCGACGATGATATTGGTGATGTCGAGGCTACGAATGACGATACCAAACGTCTTTTCTACCTTTGGCGTGACATAGTTCTGCACCAGTTCACTGATATCCAGTATCTTCCGTTCCATCTGGATGAGCGGGATCTGATTGTCAATAGGCGCATTGGTCACCACGGCCTTGATATACTTTGTCAGTACACCGCGCAGTTTGTTTTGGAACGTCTCGTCACTGTAGCCCTCGTTCTTGTTGAGCTGATGAAAGAGGTCCATGTCGTCAATCTGATAGACCAGCGTGCCATGAACTGCCACTGGGACGCCATAGTCCTGCAGGCGTGGGTCGAAGACATCAAAGTAAGGGATGGCGAAGTTGATCTGACTGCCCTTGCTGAGGTTGCTCAGGTTGGTGTAGTTGTCCTGCACCACCTTGCGCCGTGTCTCCTGCTTGGCATTCTCCACAGCCTGCCGTTTCTCTTCCTCGGCTTCGCGGGAAGATTTAAATCCGAAGAAACTCATAGTATGTATTGTTTAATTTTTAGTATATTGAAAAATTATTTTCAGATGATTATTTCGTTGAATACACTCGCTTCACTTTGCCCTCCTCATCCACCTCGACGAAGTGGTCGGCATCGAAGTGCGCGTCGGGATTATGATAGGCAAAGCAGTAGCTTGTGTCGACACCTGCGCCATGGGGACGGCTCACCTCGCTGACCTCCCTCAGCTGACGTGGCGGCAAGCCCAGTTGCTGATAGAGATGCTCAGCCATCTGGTTGCAGATAAGCTGCAGATTATTGTCCACCGCTCCCCGCGCCTCCTCGAGCAGGCTCTTTGAGCCTTGCAGCTGGTCCTGCGTGAGGATCGTCTTCACCACGGCCTTTCGGATAGGTTGGTGAGCTGACTTGACCGTGGCTGCCGGAACAGCATTGTTGGTCAGCGCCGCCTCGATGACCGCTTCCTGCCCCTTCACATGGAGCATAGGATTGCCGTAGAGACCGAACATCAGTGCCGTGGAGAGGGAGAACGTATCGCTCTCCACATGGCGGCACATGTTGAAGTAGTCGCACTTGGCCTGAAGCAGTGCCTTTCCCGCTGTCATGCCGCGGAACTGGTAGAGTGCATAAAGACGCATGAATACTTCGGAACCCGTACCCGGGTTGAGCAACATCTGCCGTGCCAAGTCGTTATCTTCGTTTCGGTCAATATACATCGGTACGGAGACCAGCGAACCCGTATAGAGCAGGATGCCACCGCCATAGAGCGCCTGAAGAAGCATCGACTGATGGCGCTTGTATCCGCCTAAGTAGCGTGCTCCGAAACAAGCCACCGTGTTGAGCACACGCGCCGAACTGTCGTAGAGTTCTGCGGGGGCGAACGCCTCACCTTCATCATTGAAAAACGACACGTCCTCTGGCTGATCGCCTCCATGGAGATTGAACATCAGCATGTCGGTCTTGGCTATGGACTGTCGGTAGATGTTCAACGATTGTTCATCCGATGTGGCCAGTTTCGGACTGATATACATGCGGTTCTGTATGAGCTCCGGATCTTCGTCGCTACAGAGCAGCGGCAAGTGCTCCGTCATCGTCGTACTGGCAGGTATCCAACTGCTGTTGCTCTCCATGACAACACTGGCCACGGGGATGCCGTCAGCATACATGCCCGAGATATTAAAGTAGGCCACGAGGTCGCTCTCAATATCCGTGTCGAGCCTGCCATCTTCCAAGGGCAGTCGTGCCACGTTGTTGCGGGCGTCTGCCGCCTGCAGGTCGGCGATCGTCCCTTCTATGAAAGCAGGGATGAAGTTGCCTTCGAAGCAGTAAGGCATGTCGGTAGGTATCTCGCCCTCACCGTGTTCCCATGGATCCTTGACACGCGGAACTGGAATGACATCATCGCCGCCTATAATAAAAAGGTGCAGATCGGAACCCGTGGGAAGCCTGTCTATTTGAATCTGCTCCGACACTGCGTTGCTGTACTCCGTCCAATCCGCCGTGTCAGCCTCAACGCCTCTTCCCAACAGCTGTGCCATATCGACAAGGTGCCACTCCATGTCCTGCTCCGCAGCCTGCTCGACAAACGAGGATAGGATTTGCATCACGTGTGCCTGTTCACAGCCGTATTTCCGGGCAAGGATGTCGGTGTTGGTGAGAATGATGCCATACTTAGTAGTGATCAGCTCATTCTCTCCCTGCTCATCCTCATCCCACTCATCCTCGTCTTCTTCGTCGTCGATGAAGAATTCATCCTTTGCCTGACCTCCAGGCATAGCGGGAGGCTGAACAGACTTTGAGGCAAATGGAGCCGACGGGGCGGAGGAGGCCGTCGGCGCCTGCGGCATCGTGGGCGGCGTAGGCTGCGACATTGCCGGTTGGCCAGGCATCGGGGGAGGAGCCATAACGGGCTGTCCCGTCATCTGCGGGGGTGTCATTGCCTGATTGGGATTGTATTGCGGTATAGCGCCCAGTCCCATACTGTTGGCAGCCTTCAAGGCATTGAAGCCACCCATCTGGTTGAGCTGGACATTCTGTGCGTTGAACTTGGGCAGTGGTGGAGGTGGAGCGGCCATGCCCTTGCTCATCTTGGGCAACTCCGGTGCCCTGACAGGTCCGAGTTCTTTCAGCGTCACTTCACAGTAGAACTGGTACCAATCCTCGGGCTTCGGCTTGTCCTTGACCATCTCACCGGCAGCATACCACAAGGGCGACAAGGCATCGCTGAGCCCGCCGTCTGCCGCCTGTTGCAAATAGCGCTTTGCATCATCGAGATAGTAGTCCTGCCGTTTCTTTCGCCATTCGGCTATATTGCTGATGGCCATGAGCAGGAACACGTCGCCCTGCGGACAACCGAAGGCACCGAGCCTGGGCAGAAGCACCGTAGCACTGTCGATATTGCCTAATTTCACGTAGGCTACATACACCCAGAAGAGTTGCCAGTAGTTGTCGGTGCGACTGTTGATAAACGCTACGGTGCTGTTCTCGGGGAAGAATGACGCTTGAAGGAGATGGTAGTAGAACTGCGCATTGCCGTCAACTGACGAACGTGCCAGTTGCTCAAAGACATGATACTTATGCCTCAGAACATCCTGACGGTTGGCCTGGATAGCATCGAAGATATCCTGCAACATCTGTCCGAGGATCTGCTCCGTGCCTTTGCCCGCCATGGCAATGGAATACTTGCGGCGCACAATGTCGATGATCTGTGTGGCACGCTGTGGTGTTATGCGCAGGCGCACAGCCAGCTGCGATAGGCTGGCATACTCCAGCTGGTCGAGCCGTCCGTCGTTGCTGACATACTGCTCCACGGTCTGCATGAACTGGTTCTCGTTGTCGAGAAAGACCTCCTCACGCGACTTCATCGCCTCGTGCACCGTTGTGTTGTTCACGGTGTTGGTGGTATTGTTGACCGTGTTGCTGTTAGTCGTATTCTGATAGGTGGTATGGGTGTCGTGAGAATCGGAGTGGACCCCGCCCACGACGGCCGCATCACCGTCTAACTTGATATCGTTCATAAGCCAAATAGGTTGTTATATGTAGTACAGGTCTTATTGCCACTGGAACGGCGCACCGCAATACGGGCACTTCGGGGTGCCTACAGCGATGTGCAGCTGCTTCCCACAGTTGTAGCACTGGCAGTCGATCATCTCCGTCTGTGCACCCTGCGGTGTGGCAGGCTGGGCGGTCTGTGCCTTGGCTTGTGCCGCTCCGCCATTGAAGGCACCGAGGTTGGCTGCTGCTGCCTCGCTCACCTTGCCGATGCCACCGAGGGCAGTATCCTGTGTATGGTCGATGCGCTCCTGCTGATGGCGGGCGTCATCGCGATACTGATCGCGCTGCTGCTCCATGTCGGCATAGCGCTGTTGCTGTGCAGAGGCCTGTTGCTGACTTACGCCCATCATGCCCTGCTGCATCATCTGCGCCATCTTCATCATCTGTTCCTGCTGGCTCTGGAGCATGCGGTCGTAGAGCTCCTTCTGTTCCTGCTGTTGCTGGGCACGGAGCGCGTTCTCCTTGTCGGAGCCGTAGGCGTTGGCCATGGCCACCTGAGCCTCACTCGAGAGTGACGACAGCTGGTCGGCACGTATCTGGTCGGCAGTCATATTGGCATGAACATTGGTGCGGTTCATCTCCACGCCCGCCTGTATGTTGGCCATATTCTCCTCGTGCTGATGAGCCTGAGCGTCGCTCTGCGCCTGCATCTCGGCCATGACTTTGAGCTTGTCGATCTGCCGCTGATTGCGGTTGGCGTCTATCTGATCGTCGTCGAACTTCGTCTGGCGGTCCATCTGATAATCCATCCGGCGGTCCTCACGCTCCTCCTGTTTCTGTCGCTGGTGGTGCTGCCAGTCAGCGTCGAGGTCGCGTTGCCGTCGCTGGAAGTCGTGCTCGTCGCGCTCGTCACTGTAGGCATCGCGCTGCCGCTGCTGGTCCATCGTGCGCTGGAACTGCTCGTCCTCCGTCTTCCATTTACGCTCGCGCTCCTCGTCCTCGATGCCCCAGTTGCGGCGTCGCTCCAGATCCTGACGTTCCCATTCGTGGTCGGTGATTTTATCGGAGAGCGCCCATTCAGCCGTCGTGCGCGCATCGTCAATATGCTGCTGGCTGTTGATGCGCATGATCTCTGTCACCTCGTTGCGGGGAATCTTCGCGTGCTGCAGTTCGTCTTCGAGTGCCTCCATCTCGTCTTCCTTGACGAGCCGGTTCTTGCGCAGGTCTTGCAAAGCCTCAAACTCCTGCTCCTCGGTCTTGGCCTCGCGGATACGTTTCTGACTCTGCAGAAGGTTAACAAACTCCTCCAGCTCGTCGTCGTGGACAAGCTGGTCACGGTTGATCTGTTGCAGCGCATAGCGCAACTGTTCCTCGTTCTGTGCGCTCTGCACCTGCTGGTGGTTGTTCTCATTCTCCAGTCGGTTGCGGAACTCGCCCGTGCGCTGCAAGAATCCCAACTCTTTCTCGGTGTTGAAGAGCTGGCGTTCCACCTGGCGGAACCGCTCAAAGTCTGCATCTTTGTCGGTGATGCTGAGCACACTGGTGCAGGCGATGCCGTAGACCTGGTGGTTGATGGCGTCCGTAATCTGAACCTTCAGCGCGTTGACCGTGTCTGGTGGCAGTCCTTCCTGCTGGTAGTCGGTGTTGCGGAGTGTCTGGCGGAGAACGTTCTCGACCACAGGACTGACCCTTTGCTGGATATCAACGGCAGTAACCCTGTTGCGGTCTGCCAGATAATTGGTGGCGAAGACATGGATGTCGTTAATCTGCATCTGCAACGACACACCGATCTGCACATCGTGGATGCCCATGGGGATGGTATAAGGCTGATAGTCGAGCGCACCGTCAGCGTTGAGCGCACCGCCAAAGGTCAGCGTGACATAGCGGTTGCTGATGAGGTAGACCGAGAGCACGGGTACCTGGGTCAATCGGGCCAGCAGTCGGGCATAGTCCATGCGGCGCTTCTTCACCTTGTCCTTATTCTCGTTCTTCTTCTCTCCGAAGATGATGCGTCCAAGGAAGTTGAATCCACGACCGATCTCGCCCACGATACCCAACTGGCGGAAGGATGGCGCCTCCTGCCGACGTTGCTGTTGTTGCCGCTTCTCTGCCTCTGTGAGTTGTTTCTCAGCCTCTTCCACAGCTTTCTTGATAGCCGCCTGCTCTTCCTGTACAGACTTGTAAAAGAGGTAGGCACCGGAAGACAGTGTGGTGACAAGTTCGCCATTGGCAAAGATGAGGGCAGTGCAGCCTTCCTGAACAATGATACCCTTGAGTTTCTCCACCTCTTCGAGCTCACGCTCGCTGATGCGCCGTGCTATCTCTCCGCTCTGGATATTCCAGATGGCGCGTCCTCGCACCACGTCGAGACCGTCGACAGCATCCATAGCGCGCTGATCGCGTGCCCGCTCGGCTTCTCGCTCAGCTCTCACTTGTGCCTGTTCGGCAGTCTGCTGGGCTTGCTGCGCATCGCGGATATCGCCACGGTCGGCCTGGGCCTGAGCTCTTGCCGCCTCGTCGCGTTGCCGCTGGATGTCACGGTTCAGTGCGCCACCGGAAACGAAGTTGCCCACAGCACGACCCAAGTTGGCCATGAAGCCTTTCTGAGCGTCGCTGCCCGGCTGTTGCGGGCGCACCGGTTGTACTGGGCGACCAGGCTGCATAGGCCTGGCGGCTTTCGTTCCGTCAGGGGGAACGGGAGTCCCCGCTGCCATAGGCCGTTGCGGCTGCACCGGCCTGGACGGTCGTTGTGGCATCTTAGGAGCAGAGGGGCGGGACGGCATGGGCTGTGCGCCCTTTGACGGGTTTGCACCTTGACCGAGTGGCTGTCCGCATTTAGGACAGAAAGTAGCACTCGGTAATATATTCTTATATCCGCATCTTGGACATTCCATATAGTTTATATTTTGTATTCAACAAGTAAAGATTAGAACACCTTTTAGTTGGGTAAAGGGAGCGATACATTTCGTTACGTGACACATTTGGTTATTTTCAATCTTATTGTGTTCTACATATGTGACTCATCATCATTTTCTTCCTCTTCCTCATCATCCTCATCATCGAAGTACGGTATGTTGCTCTCGACATAGTCGATATAGCCAGTACTATCATTTGTATGAATGATTCCAAAGCCAAATTCGATTGACTCTGAACTATCCTCGTTACCCTCGTCAAGAGCAACAGGCATGTTACCATACATGATGGTTGACCATACAACTCTTTCTCCACAATCAGAGAAGAACTCTGAGTCGTCGATTGCAAATTTCACTTTGGAGATGTCGAACTCCTCATCGTCAGGGATCTCGAACTCATAATAGTAACATGCTCTTATGCCCAAATTCTCTTGTACAGCCACAGGGGATCCATCTTTCACTCCAAATGCCTGTAAAGTCTTCTTAAAGCCGAATACATTGCGGAAAACATCATTACTGTCTTCTTCTTCCCAGTTTCCGCCCAAAGCAGCAATCTCCTCTGCCAGCGCCTTCTGTTGATCCTCTGAACAGCCACTCACATTCCAATCCTTGGGATTAGTGTTTACGATATGGGGACAATCCTCATCTTCGATGTCAAAGCTATCTGAATACACCTCTTGTCCATCGACATTTACGTCAAGGGATTCAATCTCGTTCCATCCGCCAAGAAAAAGACCTAAGTCGCAATCTTTGGGGGAGATTCTGTGCTCCTTACAGTCTTCGAACTCCTTTTGTGTAAGTTCTCCGATGCTTAGTTCGTCAACCAGACCGTAGAAGGTCAGCAAAACTTTCTTCACAAATTGTTGTTTTTGTTAATAATAGTATTGTCATGCGGTAGTTAGCCGCTTAGCTAAATCTCATTTTTACAATATAGTTACTTCATTGAAAATTTCAAGAATTTCGCAAGAAATATCTATATTTCAAGATTTACATGTAGTCAGTTGTCATGCGGTTAAGTTCAAAGTCTTCCTCGTCAAACTCATCCGGCTCAATATCACAGTTCTCCATATAGTCCTCTTTCGAAGCCAACTCTGCACTGACTACGCTGAATTCCTTACCATCACCATCAGATAAAGAGTAATCGGTATCAACCCGTTCATCATCATACCAAAGGAGATTCAAAGGAGTCGTATCTGGAATTACGTCAGAGTTGCCGGTGTACACGGTCTTCAGCTTGTTGAAATCGAAGCTGTCAGCTTCAAACTCACCTTCAAGTTCACCTCCGTTATAGCACTCATGTGCTACAAGGTAGCTGCCCTCATTGATTACATGCTGCATGGGAACTTCGGCGTTGAGTTCGTTTGAAGTCCACACTACATTCCCGTTTTCATCCTCAACGATGATGGTATAATCACCTTCAGTATAAAGGAACGAACATTGCGGTTCGCACTCGTCATAGATTTGCTCAAGTGCTTCCTGGTCATCGCCGGCATCATTAGCCTCGTCGACCATTTCTTCATCCAGAATCATCCATTCTGACTCTTGGATTTCCTTGTCAATCTCAAATTTAATTTTGTACTTCATACGATTGTTGTTCATTAGTCTTTAGTCGTTGTTTGTAATATAGTTACAGCTCTTTGGATTTTCCAGTTTCCTGGTGAAGCCCAACTATCGGCACGCCCTTTGAATCCCGCACGATGAAGAGCATCCCTAATCTCGCTTACACCGGGTGCGCAGCCGGTTGTTGACGAAATCACTTGGAGCATGAATTCCTTTGGAATCCCCGCATCCACAAAGTCGCGTGGGGCTTTTAATAAAAACGTCTTCATAGCTTATCAGTTTTAAGTGGTGGCTCAAAGTCTCTCAAAAGAGCTTCACATCCACACACGTTAGACATTAGCAAGACGATTCTCTGATCCTGCGATTGTTCTCATAAGGTTGATTGGTATATTTACGAAAAAAGCGTGGAACCCTTACCGCTACCCGTCCCACAGCTTGAGGCCTTCGCATTGCCCATGTAGTCAGAACGAGCAACGCAGAAGCCCACGCCTGTATGTATATCGCACCTTTGGCATACCTTATATACAATAAGGTATACCGCCGGCTGGTGATTACACACCCATGGACATCTACCGCTGCTATGCTCTTTGACTACATGTGAAGTTGCGAAGTTCCAAGCTGTCAAGAACAAAGCGCTTAGTAAACGCCTAATCCATAAATCGATCCCCACAGTCAAGCCGCTCCTCATGAGCAACTTTTCCCCCACCCGGTACGGGCTTCTGCATTGGTGGACGGCCACAAGGGACGCACCATGCATCAGCCAATAAGGTTTCGGACGTGGTTAACATTGGCAAATTTATGAAGAAATGTTGAAAATACAAAATAATGAGAAAGTTTTTTTGAAGCCAATGAGAAAAAAAAATGTTTTGCTTTGCTGCGTATCTCAAAGCTCTCTCAAATCGATGAATTCCCCTCAGACCACTTACAGACCACGCAGAGGTCTTAACAGACCACATAGAAATTCTAAAATATCCTAATAGATAA
>Ga0256404_1006562_pt1 | contig 19146 bp, 42 predicted proteins | sample RumenRJG_01DNA_FD_185990 | JGI IMG/M metagenome (GOLD analysis project Ga0256404, IMG submission 185990) | Bovine rumen microbial communities from Lethbridge, Alberta, Canada - RJG_01 | ecosystem: Host-associated > Mammals > Digestive system > Stomach > Rumen | place: Canada: Alberta | collected...
CCAATTCACTGCCTTCGGGCCACCACGGGCCCCTCCCCCAAGCCAAATATTATTATTTTAAACCCGATTACCGGAGCCTCTTAGCCTTGCAAGCCAGCCCAAAGAGGACCATGAGCCTCGAGTTTTCTCGAGGCTGTAACGAGTCTCGAGTTGATACTAACTCGAGTTGCCTCGTACTCCTGATCTGTTTCGAAATAGCTATTTTTTAAAAAAATTTTTTCGACAATGAACTGAGGATGTTATTAATAGAGAGATTCCTTGGGGGTGTTGTGGGGGTTGTGTATAGCCCTCATCATTTTTTTACGGGATAGCGAGGTTTTAATTATGTATACAGTACAAAAAATTAACAACAAATTCTACATGGGAAATATTGAGCTTTTAAAATCAGAAAATAAAGTCTCTGTTGCAGGAGCTAGAAAAATCGATTCTTCCTCAACAGAATGGCTTAAAGCAGTTATTAAGAATTTAGATTCTGATTCTGTTATTGTTTCTGGACTTGCCTTAGGAGCCGACACAGTTGCCCATAAAACAGCTTTAGAATCTGGTTTAAAGCAAATAGCTGTTTTACCATCTGGATTCAATAGGATTACTCCTCAATCTAATCATCAATTAGCATTAGATATTGTTAAAGATGGTGGTTTACTTGTTTCTGAGTATCATCCTCGAGTCTATGCCTCCAGACACAGATATATCAATAGGAATAAGATTATTGCCAGATTAGGTAATTATCTGATTGTTCCTCAATTCGAAGTAAGGAGCGGTACTCGTCACACTGTTAATTTTGCTAAAAAACTAAACAAACAGATTCTTGTTCAAGATGCTGATTATTCAGGTAATCAGTTTATTATTAAAGATAGTGGTTTTAATACCATTATCCAATAATTTTTTACGGATTAATGAAAAAAATCAATGGTGATTAATTATGATTGATATTAAAAAAATTCAAGAAAATGAAAAAAGACTTTCAGAAAAATATGGCAGAAGTTTAAGAGATATTCGCAGAAAAGATGGATATAATTCTCATGAATATGCAGATGTTTCAAAAGAAATAAATGAATTACTGGAGTTTAGATCTGCCTTTAGTATCAAGAGGCAACAAGTACATCGCTTGATTTCTAAAATAGCTAGTGACTGCTTCATGTATTACCCAGGTTCTGTATCTGATAATGATGTGGAATCTGTTGAAACTCTTGATTATTATGATAATGTAAGAATTCATGTAAGACATGTTATTGAGGAGGATAAGGTTCAAGACTTTTGTGATAGAACAGGTCTTGAGTTGGTAGATATTCAAGTTGATGGACATTACTTTGAGCCTCAATGTACATATATTTTCGCTTTTGATAGAGAAAAGCCGGAAGACCCGTGTGAAGGATGCATCTCTGATATTGAGTGCAACGAATGTGAATACAATGGATATTATTAGATGATTGTTTAAATAGCTATTGGCATTGTGTGTCAGTAGCTATTGGTTTTTTTACGGATTAATGAAAAATTAAATGGTGATTAATTATGGTCGTAGATATAAGAACATATATAAAAGACAATAAAAGTGTTATTAAAGAATTCTTTAAAGTATTATATGAAATTAGAAAGCCTTTATCAGCTTATCAAGCCGAAGAGTTAAAAACTCGCTGGTTGAATGCCGAACATGAAATGACAGAACTGCTAAGAATAGCTGAGCTTGATGATATTGATTCTTATTCAGTTGCTGAAATCTGCAATCTCTTCAAGATTTCTCCTTCAGATATTCATCCGAAATATGCCAAGAGAGGATTAAAAACTCTAAGAAAAGAGTTTATAGATGTAAAACAAATTAAAGAAAATGCAGAAAAGCAGTTTAACGATGCTGAAATTATTAATAACTTTTATATTGATAAACATGGAGTGCAAAGACAAAAACGGTATAATGAATAAATAATTAGTAAATAGCTATTGGCATAGTGTGTCAGTAGCTATTAGTTTTTTTACGGATTAATGAAAAATTTTATAGGTGATAATCATGAGTCTTGATATATATACTGATGGAGCATGTACTGTTGGAGCAAATGGAGGTTGGAGTGTTGTCATTCCAGATAAGAAGATTATGAGCGGAGGCTCCCTCGATACAACAAATAATGAAATGGAGTTATTTGCGATTTACATTGCTTTGGATTATTGTTTGAAGCGACATATTAAAGATGTTAATATTTATACTGATTCAGGATATTCTATCGGAGTTTTCACAGAATGGGCTCCGAAGTGGAAGGCTAATAGCTGGAAGAAAAAAGGAGGTATTAAAAACTTAGAGCTTATCAGAAATGCTTATGAGACCCTGGAAGCATTAAATAGCTATACTTCAGTTTCTTTCCATAAGGTAAAAGGACATTCTGGAGATAAGTATAATGAAATAGCTGATTACATAGCTGTCGAGGCTAAGAATCGAGTTAATAATCCCGATTGTGTAGTTAAAGATTCTTATATCTTGAAAAAAGGCGATGATTATCGTTATATTTTTATTTATTAATTATGAAATACGGTTTAGTGAAATTAATAGTTACTGGCTCTTGTAGTTAGTAGCTATTATGTAGTTTTTTTACGGATTAATGAAAATTAAATGGTGATATTATGGTTATGTACCCAAGAAGACAAGGATTAGCAAAAATTGAATTGAATCAGACAGTTGAAATCAAAGTTGGCCAAATCGGCATTAATAAATTCGGAAAGAAACAAGTCTCAGGATTCATTGGAGACAAATACTTCTTCCTCCCTACCCATCAAGAACTGACCGAAAAACTCCTTCGTTGCAACGAAGGAGAAACCGTCAAAGTCAAGAGATTAACTCTTGGTAGTTCAAAAGAAACTGCCAAGTACGAAGTCACCAGAGAAGGCTCATCAGAGCCTTCCACCCCTTCCGAAACCTCCGAGCCTTCCGAGGCAGAAGCAATTCTGAAGACAATGATAAGTTGTCTGAAAAACAATGCCTCAGCAGGAGTGACCATCCAAGTTCTGGAGCAGGAATTCGGAAAAGAAACCCTTAAAGATTTGGGATTATAATTCCCATTTCTTTTTTTTTATTTTTTAAGCCGACCACCTCCCCACCACCGCCAAGATTCTTTTTTTATTATCTCATAACCACCCCCCCTCTTGGCTTTATAAGCCAATTCACTGCCTTCGGGCCACCACGGGCCCCTCCCCCAAGCCAAATATTATTATTTTAAACCCGATTACCGGAGCCTCTTAGCCTTGCAAGCCAGCCCAAAGAGGACCATGAGCCTCGAGTGCCTCGAGGCTGTAACGAGCCTCGAGCTGCAAGCAACTCGAGTTGCCTCGTACTCTTGATCTGTTTCGAATACGATTTTTTTTGAAAAAATTTTTTGAACCCGATTACCGGAGCCTCTTAGCCTACAAGCCAGCCCAAAGAGGACCATGAGCCTCGAGTGCCTCGAGGCTGTAACGAGTCTCGAGTTGCAAGCAACTCGAGTCGCCTCGTACTCTTGATTTGGTTCGAATATGATTTTTTTGGAAAATTTTTTTTGGATAAACATTTATATACTATAAATTATATATATATGTATACGGGGTGGTGCATTAAATATATCGTATATACCAAAGCAAACATGGTCATATACGGTATAGTGCTTTATATAAAACAAAAGGTGATATACATGATAGTAAAATATAAAGAATTAGAATTAGATATAGATGTAGATGAATTCATAAGAAAACTTGTAAACGATATGAGCATAAGCGATGATTTATGGGAAAGAAAATATCAGCATGTTAGAGATGACTTATGCGGAGTCTCAGCAGGAGAGTTTGATTTCGCAGAGATTGCAGAGCTTCATAGAAAAATTCATAACATCAATGTATGGTCTTTAGCAAAAAGGTATGGTGTTATACACGAACAATAATTACGGTATATTGCATTTATATAAATAAATAATATAATTAAAGGTGTTAAATATGGAAAAAATATGTGTTTTTGGATATCAATATTTAGAGAATACTGGATTCGACATAACAGCTGAGAAAAATGGTAGATACATTAACTTGAAAAAACATGGTGATGATAAAAAAGAGTACAGATACGATATTTCTACTGGAAAGTTTGAGAGAATCAATCACTATAAGAAAGGTGATAAGATTACTCCAGTAAAGACAAAGAATATCACAAAATGGTTTACTGATTGCAGTCTCTTCTGTACTGATAAGAAGTTTGCAAAACTAATCAAGACAAATGCGAGAACCTGGGAAAATAATCGTTACAAGAGTATTGTTAGATACATTGAGGCTTTAAGCAGTAACTTTAGCAAAAAATATGAAGCTTGGTTGAGCTTAGGAATAGAGATTAAGGAAGTACAACAAGCTATGGATAACAATTATCGTGTGAGCTCATGGAGTATGGATACTCATCCAAGCGAATTAACAAAAGAGCAATTGAAGTTCATTACAGATAATTATAAAATTATCTCAAAAGATGAGATTAACTTCATAAAAGATATGCCTGATATGAGAATCTTCAATAAACTGCGCGAGCTTGCAAAGACTACAAAGTATAGTGTGATTTTCGAGTACACACAAACTGAGTATGATTATAGCAGACCTTATGGGGACAGATATGTGAAAATCAAACAGAATCTTTTCCATCCTGAAAAAGAACTGAGCACCTCAGGCAAATACATAGTAAAACATATCATAGACACTATTAAGGATTTTAACTTAGATATTATAAGTTTTTGTGATTATTTGCTAAGACTTAAACATGTTGAATGCTTAGATGTGCATGATTTGTTTAACACATCACATTATCCAGATTACTTAAAGATGGAAAAAGTCTTGAAAAGACATAGATTATCTAAAATTGATAAATATCCGAAGTATTTCCTGAGTCAATTTAAGATAACACAAGCTGAGTATAAAGTGATGAAGACAAAATATAGTGAGGAAATGTTTAAAGCACAATGTGATATATATAGGTCTTTGACTTCAAAATATGACAAATATCAGATTGTTGTTCCAGAAGCAACAGCCGAGATTGAAAATGAAGCAGATGAATTGAAACATTGTGTAAGAAGTTACATTCAAAGAGTGGTTGATGGAGAGACACTAATTGTCTTCTTAAGAGATAATGAATCTCCAGAGACACCTCTTGTGACTATAGAAGTCAGAAATGGAGAAGTCATACAAGCTTATGGAGAAAGAGACAGAAAGCCTGAACAAGACCAATTGGATACAATTCGAGTATGGGCGAAAGAAAAAGGATTACAATTATCATGGTGTTGGGGTGTGTAACCTCAACATACATACGGTATGATGTAATATATTATTAATGGTGGTATTATGATAGAAGAAAAAGATATTATTAATAAGTATTTTGAGGAAAATGCATCTGATGCATATGTTGAAAGTGATGATGGAGATATAATAATCTTCTCAAAATCTGCACTTGGCAGATTAATCATCCTGGAGAATTTTGATGTTGATGATGAAGATTTCGATGGAGTTCATATTGATAGATTATATGACCTGGTCGAGCAATACACCGTAGATGTCATCTCCGGAATTTTGACTGAAGCGATACAATATTGTGATAATCATAATATTAATTATCATATGTAATACGGTATAGTGCAATATATAATACATATTATATATAACAAAAATAAAAAGGTGAAAAATATGAGTACTTTAACAGATATTGATAAAATAGTTGATAAATTTAGCGAATGCGAAATGGATGAATATTATTATGACGGTTGTTTTGGATATGTCACCATCTGGTGCAACCCTTACGAAGAACAGGTATGGCCTCTTCTAACAAAGATTAGAAACAACATTGAGAACATCAGAAAAATCAGCATTGGTTTAGCTGAGGATAAAGATGAGGATTATGATATAATTGAAATTAATTATATAGATGATATGAAGGAGAAGAACGAATGAGGATAAAACAAGAAGATTTTGATGATTTTTCTAAAAAATTTGATGATTATGTTACTTTGAAAAGTAATTGTGCTGTGCTTAATGAAAGAGCTGAGTGTGGCATGACCATGGATATGTATGACCTTGAAGCTTATAATACCGAGTTGCAGGAAATAGCTAAAAAGCATAATATCCGTATCTTTCAAATAGCTGATGATTCAGATTTTGATGAATTAAATATGTATGTGTGTCACATAGAGAATGTGATAATTGACGAATTATATAAGCAAATTATGCATATGGTGCAATATCCAGTTATTGTGTAATTAATACGGTATGGTGCATTATGTATAATAGTGCATCATATATACGGTATATTGCAATATATACTATGTATATATAAAAAAAAATAAATGATAAAAAATAGAGGTGTAAATATGAATATGAATGTAAATGGAATTGGAAGAGCTCAGAACAGTAAACAAGTTGAATTTTTGAATGACATCAGAGATGTTGGAATGGGAATCATCTATGGACAGACAACAGGAAGAATCTTTATAGATGTTTTTGAGAAATATCTGGATTATGTTGCTGTTCCGACAAGTTACTTGAAGACTTTGAAAGAAGTTTCTCATCTTATTGAGAATGAGCAGTGTTCTCCTGACACTTTGTTGTTCAAGATGGGCAGACATTGTCCTGAGATTGAGTATGAAGATGTGCCAGAAGTGCCATATGAGGAATACGATGATGAGGAGGACGAAGATGATGAAGAATGTCTTGAAGTTATCAAGATGTCTTTAGATGATGATGACATAGAGTTGTTAAGAAGAATCCTGGAAATTGACGAGGAATAATTTCCTCGTACTCTTCATTTATTTCGAATATGATTTTTTAAAAAAATCTTTTCAGACCAAATCTCTTGAGGAATACAAAACCATATTAGGATTGGAATAAAGGTGATGTTATGGATACTTGGGAATTGTTAAGAATACAGCACGAATATTCAAAATTCGCGACTATAAGAGAATTTGCAAATCTTGGAACAGATGACGATGTTGATTATTGTATGAATATCTTAAATTGTGTCCCAGATATTGATATCGAAGAAGCAGAAAAGGCAATATTAGACCATGTGGGATATGATGATGAGACTGGTGACTTTAGCAAAAAAGAAGTTGGAGATGATTGGGATTACATTACATTAGACGAAGTGTTATTCAAATGCATCGGAAAAGTATTATATTGTGAATATTAAATGTGTATACTATTTATGTATACATATTTTATACGGTATAGTGCAATAATTATTATTGCTTAATAAATAAAAAAGGTGGTATTATGATGATTCATAGTAAAGACTTGCATAAGAAAATTAATATTGTAACTTTAGATGATGTTGAAAAATTAGTATTAAAGGAAGCTGATTCTTGCCAGGACCTTGAAGTTTATAGTGTAATGGAAATTGATGAAGGCAATAAGAAAGGTCTTGCCTTTGATTTGTTTGATTATTTAAACAAAGAAACAGGTTTTGAACAAGAAGTTGAAACATTATTATATATATTAGATAAGAAACTGGATGAAAGATTTGTTTTTTCTCATAATTATTCTGATGAATCCAGTTTATGTGATTTAGATGGAGAAGAATATCCAGATTATCATTGTGTGTTGAAAATTTGGGAGTTGATCTGATGATAATTACAGAAGAGTGTAAATGTAAAAACAAGATAGAGTTATTAATAGACCTCGTCAGAGCTGATGAGGCTTTGGCGACTCTCACAGAACGAGAGTACGATTTCGAAGAGGAAAGCGGAATAACTATTGAAACTCTGGAATATCAAGGAATTAAATGTGAATTAAATTATAACCACTATGGCCATACAGACACAGGAGAAACTGTGTTTGATGAGTTGGGGTGTTTAATTAATGAAATAGCTAAAGAAATAAAAAACAATGACATGGAAATTCATTATAATGTTAAATATGGGTATATCGTATTTTAAACGGTATAATGCAATATATAATATATTGTATATAATAATGTAGGTGTTAAATATGGATATGGATAAAGCAGAATTGATAAGAGATTTAATGGAATTAGCTTGGTTGCAAGGAAATCATGAATGCAGATTCATGTATTGCAAGAAAGACGAAATAGCTGCTGAGGAGTCTTTTGATGAAGTTATTCCTCTTGCAAAAAAATATGAAGTTGAATATGAAAAAGTAGATGGGATGGACTTCTGGGAAGAAGGAGAAAATCTTGAATATAAAATTCTTAAAAAAATAGAAGAAGAGATGGAAAAGGTGATATTATGAGTGTTAGAGCTTACTTGGTTCACGAAGATGTAAAGATTATTGATGGTAAGAGATATGTTCATGAAGAGAATGAGTATCTTTGGAATAATTGGCATGATTTTGAAATATGGGATGTTTTAAGTCCATATATGAATGACATGACCAATGAAGAATGTGTTGGAGTAGTTGAAATAGTAGATGAAGAGTTTGATTGTTTTAAAGAAGCTTATAAAAGACAGGATAGAATTAAAGAAGTCGTAAATAAACATAAGGATGTTTTCCAGAAAATTGATAAAGCACTAAAAGAGAATTATTATGTTAAAATTAACTTATACTAAAAAAGGAGATGAAAATATGAAGATAATTTTAAGTGAAAGAGCAAAAGAATTAGAACAAACAGAAAGAGCATTATACGAATGTGAAAACAAAGAGAAACAGCTATTTGCCGATTTATGGTTGAATACAGACTTTAAGAAGGAGTTGAATATGGAGAAGAATCCAACAGAAAAGGATAAGACCAGCTGGATTCGCACAAATCCTGATTATGTTGAGGCGAAAAGAAAAACAGCTATGTACAAGGCAAAAGCAAGATATCAAGAAAGAATGTTTAACATATGTTTTGAGGAAAAATACAGTACAGTATCACAATAATTACGGTATATTGCATTTATAATAACAATCATCATGGTTGTTATTATATCTAAATTTTTATACGAATAAACAAAAAAAAGAGGTAAAAAATGTTAAGAGTATATTTCGAAAAAGTAAAAGAGTCTGAAAATCAAGAAAATGAGAATATCATGAATATGTTGTTGGAAACTATCAAATCCGCTTATAAGGATTTAAGGAAAGAGTATCCTGAGTATCCTGCAAAGGAGTGGGTTGAAAATGAAAAACTGATGCCGTTTAGTCAAGGCAATCATAAGTTGCCTAAAAGCACTTATATCATTAATCTGGGAACAGCAGGATTGTGTCCAGGAAGGTTGCTTCAGACTTGTAACTGTTGTGATGTTTGTTATGCGAATAATGCTGAAAGACAGTATAAAGAGAATGTGATTAATCGAAGATTATTACAGACTCTTAGATGGAGACAACTTTCAGCAGAAGAGATTGCAAAGCAGTTGTTGGACAAGTCAGATAGTGCGAATGTTCACAAGATGAAGTATTTGAGAATAAATGAATCTGGTGATGTGTTCGACCAGTCAGATATTGTTAAAATGTCTAAAATTGCGGACATCCTTGCGGAAAGAGGAGTTGGAACATATACTTATAGTTCAAGATATGACCTGGATTGGTCTGAAAAATCAGATAATCTTATCGTGAACGGGTCTGGTTGGCTTTGTGATAATTCATTCATCGCAGTTAATGATTTCGATGACAGCATGGAGTATCGTTGTTATGGAGATTGTGATGAATGTGATTATTGTAAGGAAGCCAACGGCAGAAGAATCTATGTCAAGGTGCATGGAAATGGACGATAAGCGAACAAAAAGTTATATGATTGGTTATGGAATCGGTCAACAAATTCGTGAGTATCTGATGGCAATTCTTGGATTAACGATTCTTGTATTCATATGGATTATTCCGATTTGGTTATTTGAAATTCTTGGGATAGGATATTCATGATGACTGATGATGAAAAAGTATTGTTGATTGTATGTTTTCTTCCTATATTACCATTGTTGTTGGTAAAGATAATAATGGAAATATTGTATATATTAAACGGTTATGGTGTAATATAATTATTATATTACATCTTTTATTTATGTTGGTGATATTATGAATGAGGTAATAGAAATAGAAAGTTATGATGGAAGTACCCTTGGTTATATTGATGTTGATGTGAATGATGAAGTGAAAGTTAGTGGAAAACTTTCTCTCGCCGATATTGATGAGAATATCAGAGTTCAATTGGAGAAGGAGCTTTCTCCATTCATGTCATTGAATTATGAAAGTTGTGTTAGTCCGTTGGAGCAGGAGTTAGCCTCTTATGAGGCTTTGAAGAAGCATTTTCTTGATAAGAATTATTATGATTGTGGAATTTTGATTAAGTATTATTTCGGACATATTGATTATGGAATTGAGTTTGGCTACTGTAAGAGTCATGCAGAGATTTGTTTGATTTTGTATGATAATCTTTTAAGCAGTATTCAGAATGACTCAGATTCTTTACTGAGTTTTATTGATAGAATGATTGGAAAAATCAAATGGAATCTGGAATCATAAAGATTCCAGATTTTATGGAGGAGAATATATGGAGTATATGGATGAAAACAATGAGGTTTTCAGATTCGATATAAGTGATTTTGCAGATAAATCCTTCATCGAGTGGGATGATGGAACAACCGCTTTGAATGTGTTCTGTCTGGGACAAAATATCGTCGCGGATTTGTTCCATGATGGATGCTTTGATGATGAGGTTGTGATTTCTGAAGAGCAGATATTGAGTTGGATCTATGAGAGATTTGATAAGATTTTTGATGAGGTGAAAAAAGAGGTCAAGTATCAATTGATATTTAATCCTGATATTAATCAAGGTAATGTATATGTAGAGGATATTATTCAATAAATAATGTCCTTTATGTAATATAATTTTATACGGGTTAGTGCATTATATCATTATATGGTATAAATATCAAAATAATAAAAGGAGAAATCAATATGAATAATTTAGAAATTATTGATATAATTAGAAATAAAAAAGAATTAAACAATGAAGAGCTAAATGAGTTATTACATAGATTGTTTGAATCAGGAGATTATGCTCTGGATACATTAAGAAATTATACAAGAATTGGTGATTGCTATTACTTTGATAAGATGATTGATGTATTAAACTGTATCTGTCGAAAGACAGACGGATGGTTCAAAATCTTTAATCCAGATTTTACTGTCACTGATGATATACATGATATGGTTGATATGTTAGGACCAGATATGTTAATAGAGTTTATCAAAGGAACATGGTTGAACAGTATTGTTCTTGTAGATTTCGAAGGCCAGGATAAAGTATATCGTTCAGATTCATTAATGGATGTTTACACAAAACACTTGGAAAGTATTATCCTTGATGAAGATATTATCATTCAGGACGATATTGATGATATAATAAGCTTCATTTATAATTTAGACTTGTTTGATGTGGAGATGATAAGATGAAAATGAAATTAGATAAGAATATGGCGAATGAAGTACAAGACATTGTTGAAGCTGTTATTGAAATTGATAAAGCAATGAACTCAATAGGAGTTCATGTCAGTGATACATGGATGGTTCTGGATGGTGTGAAGAATGATTCTCCAGTTGAAATCGATGGACTGACCGGAGATGCAAGAAATGTTGATAAGTTGATTGATATTGAAACTGATAAATTAACTATTGGATTGAGCATTAGCACAGGTCCGATTTGTTTAAATGGAAAATATGTTCAGCCTCCAGAAAGCTTCGAGTTGGAAAAGGCGAAAATATTAGAGCATTATATGCTTATAGAGCTTGAGTTGTTAAAAAAGCATCTTAATTTTCTTAACATTCGTTTCGGTGATGATGGTATTATTGATGATGGTTGTGGTGGTTGGGAGCATTGGATGGGATTCATAATAGAAGAGAATCCCAATTATACAAGCAAACAATCTATAATCAAAGATATTCTAAATGAAGAAGATGATATAATTGAATTCGGTTATATATATAATAATCCTAATGAAATGGCTTCAAGACCTGTTGGAGACTGGAAATATATGATTGAATTCTTCTCCGCCGAACTGATCTGCCCTGATGATGACTTCGAAAAATATCGTGGAAATTTTGATAAGTATGATTTGAATGGGACTTACATAAGAGAATGCATGGATATCATTAATGATGTTGAAATGAGAGTTAAAGAGTTGAAGGAGAAATATGACAAATATGATATTGAAATTACCATTGGTGATTTTAATATCGGTTGTCAGTATGGCATGGCCGTGTATGTATGGGTTCCTGAAAAATAATACGGTATGGTGTAATATATTTATTATATTACATTATAATATTTAAAAGGTGAGTAAATGAATTCTGAATTAAACAAAACAATCATGGAAGTAATAAAAGTAGAAGTAATGGAATTAGTAGAAAATTATGACTGGGAATGGAACGAGAAAGATATGTGTTATTATAATGAATGGGGTGATGATGTTGCAGATTGTGTTTACTATGATTGTACTGACTTCCTGATTCATCCGAAAGTTTTAGCCACATATGTAGAGGATTATCTTAGACTCGATAAAGATAAAAAATGATTTGAAATGAAGAGGTGTTAAAATGAAGATTACTATTGTTAGCCAAGGTCCATGGATTATGGAAATGTATGATGAAGATGAAAAATTATGTAAAGAAGATGCTGATAAGTTATGGGATTATATGATAAGTAGTTTAAATACAACTCAATATCCAGAAGATGATGAGAAGGAATAAATATAAAAAGGTAATAATACGGTATGGTGTAATACATTTATTATATTAAAAAACAAAAGGTGATTATATGGTTGCTAATGAATGTAAAACATGTATGTATTTTGAATTAAAAAAAGATGAATATAGTGAATATGGATACTGCAATCTTTACGAAGATGAAGTCAATTTAGATTATGATGGAGATTGTGATTGTTCATTTAAAAAGGTGATTATATGAATTCAAAAAAGAAGATTATTAATAAACTATTAACATTGGTTGATATTTATTATAATAAAAATATCAAGAGCGAACAAAAAGAATTCGTCGAACATGTGATACAAGCTTCACTTTATTTTTTCCTTAGTAGTGACACTTCTGATATCAATTGTTTTGATGATTTCTTCGAATCATGCAGAGAAGACTTGGATATGTTAATTGGAAGTGATGATGTTCAAGAAGCTATTGATTTAGCGATTTTGTACAATGAACATTTCGGAGCATTACAAGCAGATGAATATGATAATACTTTAAGACCTATATATGAAAAAGTTATTGAATCCTTGATTCAACAGATAATCGATTATGGAGTTGAGTATGATGATTGCCAAGATTGAAGAGTTTATTAATAAAGAATCAAAACTTAAATTGATTGATATTGACAAATGCGATGACAACGAATATTGGTTGTTGTTTGAATTCAATTGTGACCCTTGTGAATGGTATGATACTGAAGAGGATTATTGTATAAATTATGATGAAGATAGAGTTCCATGGTGTGAAGCTATGGAGAATATTAACATTGAGGTGGAAGAGTTAAGTGAGCAGATCTGTGATAATTTTGATATCGAAGATTGTTATGAGTCAAGTGAAATCTGCAATGGAATGTATGTAATATTATAAGTAATAATTAACGGCATGGTGCATAATTATGCATCATGTATTTACGGTTTAGTGAAATACAATAATCAAATGGTGATAATATGATAAGTGATGAATTAGAAGAAATGTTTGAAGAATTGAATGAGAAATATGGTTTCGAATGGGTTGGAGACGACAGTCTCCGATTAGACTACAAGCCATTAAATGGTGATATAGAATTTAGAGGACTTGGTGATTTCGATTATGATGAGTATCAATATCGGGATTATTTGGAAGAAGAACTTGAGATTGTCAAACCAAGAATCGATAAATACTTTGAAGAATTGAATCAAAGACTTGGAATGAAGATATTTACATATGAAATTGATGAAGGTTGTGATAACAGGATTTGCTTCAAATTAAATGAATGGTGGTAAAGCATGATTAAAATAGAACTTGAACATGGTGGAATTGTAACAACAGATAATTGTGCATATTATGATGTATATATGTTGATTGTGAACAAGGAAGAAAAGCAGATTGAAATAAATGATTCATCAGGATTTGCATTCGGATTGATTAATTATGAAGATGAAAATGTAGAAGCTTTACTCTATAGAGTAGATGGAACCCTGGATGAAACTCCAAGGAGCATTGCAATTGATGGAGAAATTCAATATTAATGTTTGGTGATTGTATGGATATAAAGAATCTTAGTAATTCTGAAAAAATAGAGTTGATTAATCAACTCTTGAAAGATGTTCTCGAAACAGAGAGTGTATCAGCATTAGAGTTAGATGCGGAATCAATACTTATCAAAATTTGGTCTAAAGAAATAATTGATAATGTGCTTTTTTGTGGAGTGATTCTTGATTCTGACCTTGATAATGAAATTTGGTATAAGACAGATGAGCTTGGAGGAGACATAAAAGGACACATTTATGATTATGCATATGAGAATAATATACAAATAAATGACATATAATTATGTTTAACTATTTATCACCTTTTATGTGTGCATCATTATCGTTTTTTTACGGTAATGGTGCATTATTTAAAATAATTAAATTAATTAATGCAGGAGAGTAAGAATATGAATATGAAATGTTTAATTGAGATTTTAAAAGAAAAGAAATATGTTAAAGAAGTTGACCAGTTTTGCTTAGGACAAAAACCTTGTGTCTTGATATTGGAATCAAAATACGATATTGTGATTCAGAAAATCATGGAAAGTGTTGATGATGATTACTTCGCTTATCATGTAAGTACAGGAAGAATTGATATCGTTGATTTAAGAGTCTTGAAGGAATGGTTAAGAAAAAATTGTTTGGATGAAATCAATCCAATAAATCAATCAGCTCTCGCTTATGATGATTATGTAACAATAAGGAGTAATCTTTACATACTCAGAAGAGCCATTAATGATTATATTGAAAATTACGAAGCGGACTTCGCATTTTCTGATAAGAAAATCATCAATCTGGAAATGAAACAAAATAGATTAGATGAAGAGGAGAGGAAAGAGCAGGAGGTTATTGGGTTTATTAATTCATTGCCATGAGCGATGAATTTTTATATTATTATATGGTGATTATTATGAAGATGATATATGTTGTTAATTTTGATGGAGAAAAAAATCGACATGAACAATTGGCTTTGGAATGTTTTAATTATCATCAGGTTCTGAATCATATCATAGAGGATTTAGAATCAGATGCGGAGTATTTTAGATTCTCATTAGAAGCTCAAGGAGAAATAATTCATGGACATCGATTAGGAGTGATTTATATAGAGTGTGATGACGAAATAGGAATTAATGTTAATGATGATGAGTGTTCAGATGTTCAAACCATTATTGAAACTGACCTGGATATATGTAGTAATATTGTTAATAAAATAATAATAAACAATTAAGTAATGTACGGTATGGTGTAATATATTTATTACACTATATTATATATTAATAAGGAGTGTGGAAAATATGGAAATAAAAATACATGGAAGTTTATGGATAAATTCTGTAAAATATGAGTATGTTGATAAAATCATTATCGATAAAGATGATGTGAATGTTGTAAAGGATGGGCAGATAATAGGCTCTGTTGCAAGAGAGAACATAGAGACTATGATTGAACAAAATTATGAATTAGATATCATGACCGATTTGCTTGAGAATATGATGCATATAATTGATATTGCAAATCCTGAAGATGATGGAAGTGCAGAGGAGCATTGGCATTGAGGTGTTATGATGATGTTTGATGTTTATACCGTGTCTCAGATTCTATCTGGGAACAAGACTGTTACCAGAAGGATGAGAGGAGGAAGAAGGCCTGCGGTTCCAGGTCGACTTCATAAAATAAAAGTAGATAGAACAAAGAAGTGGTATGGATGGATTCTTATTCAGAATTGTGATTTGGAAAGATTAGGTGATTTGACAGATGAAGAAGCTGTGAAAGAAGGTTTTAATAATAAAGAGCATTATATGAATTATTTCAGACATCTTAATGGAGATGTTGATGATGATGAGCTGATCTGGAGAGTTGAGTTTGAGGTGATTACATGATTATTGATATCAAGGTTTGTGATATATTTGACGATGATGATGATTATTTGAATAATAGAATCGTATTCGCATCAAGGGATGATGATGGGAATCTTATTGATTATGGAGGTTATGTTGAAGGAGGGGTTGATGATGCTTTCTGCCTGCAGAGGAGTATTGGTAAATATATGGCCAGTGTTTATGTTTGTGTGTTATCTGGGAGCATACATAATATTGGTGGCTTGCATGAGGATGTATACATGGTTAATGGATTAACAGTATAATACGGTATGGTGTAATATATTTATTATATTACATTTAAAAGGTGATTAACATGAAGTTTGATGTTGATAAGATAAGAACAGCGGTTCAGGAAGAAAGATTATTGTTTAATGATGAAATTTCAGAAGCAGATGTGACTGAGGAATTCTTCTATGACACATGGGTTGATGATGATGATGAAAAAATTGTTATTGACCTGAATAAGTTATATGCGGAATTGTTATATGAGAATATGACTTATCATGATGAGCCAGAGTGTGATATGGTTTATCCAGAGGTTACAGAAACATATCTTCGAGAAGGATTAGGCGAGTATCTTGTAAGCCTGATATTGAATAACTTTATAGACTTGATAGAAGAGGAAGGTAGTTGTAAAATCTTTTCAGATGATTAAAGGAGGTAGATAATATGAGATTTTATGAAAAATATGATAATGATGACATTTTGGATTTAGTAGATTGTTTAGATAAAGTCCTGAGTAAGGATGATTTTGGAGAATGTGTGACTTATGCTGATGATGGTGTTGTGACTGTGGATGCTGGCTTGACAAGCATTTGCTTGTTCGCGGATAATAAGACTATTCAGAATAGATTCATGAGGATGTTGAAGGATGCGAGAAGCTTTGGAGTTGATCCGCAGGCTTTATATGGAGTGTGATGGTATGACTTCTATGATGGATATTGTTAAGAAGATGAGTGAGTTGAACGAGAAGTATGGTTTTTGTTGGAATGGTGAGAATAATGATATTAGGTTGTTGACGAACCTGATTGAGGATGATATTTATGAGAGTGTTGAGGATGTAGTTTATGATTATATTAGTGAGCTGAATGGTTGTTTTGAGGATGTTGGTTTCACTATTAATTGGTTACATGATAGAGTTTTTCGTGTAATGATTTGTGAATTTGATACCGCAGATTATAGATAAGAATAAAGAGTTGATAATATGAGTGGCGTTTTTGGAATGAGTTGTTTTGCATTAGGAATATCAGTTTGTAACTCACTCTGGATGATACAATACAGGAGATTGCAGGAGAAATTACAAGATGTCTTATAACTACAAGTTATTTTGAAGAACCTTTTCACCGTTTAATGCTGATGCCCCAGAAAGGATATGCCCTGGGGCATCAGCTTAAACGGATTTTTTTTATAAGTCGCTGAGTTGCGCTGATACTCAGAGACGATCTGACGAGTCATGGAGCTGAATGAAAGTCGGCCCGCTCAGGTCCGGGGCCCCGCCAGCCTTGCAAGCCAGCCCAGGCGAGGACCAGAGTCTCAGAGTAACACGACTGGTCGCGGGGGTACGGCTCGAAAGCTTCGTAATCGCTCCGGCCGGGAAAAATTTTTTTGAGAGTTGAAAAATTTTTTGGATCTTGTTTTTGATTTTTTTGATGAGTTGTTGCTGTGTTGTTTTTTTTTGAGTTGTTTGTCGTGATTTTGCTGAGTCGCCGTGTTTTCCGGGGGTAACACGGTGGGCGGGTACGGTTTTTGAGCTTCGTTTCCGAATTTTTTGTCAAATTTTTTTGAAAATGTTTGTGATTTTGTTCATTTGAAGCCGAATTTTTATGAAAATTTGTTCAATTACGAATAAAATATTAGCATTTTGGGTGAATTTTTGTTGGATTTTTGACGAATTGTTCGCAATTTTACGAACAAATTTTCCGTTCGAAAACCATCGAAACAGCTAAAAAAGGGCCGAATTTTCGCGAAAAAAGGCCCAAAATGGGGTTGAAAACGCGTTTTTTGGGGGTAACACGGGGTGCTGGTACGGCTTTTCAGCTTCGTTTCGGGGATTTTTCGGGAAATTTTTTTGAGAGGATCGCGGATTATTTGTTCGTAATGTTACGAACAAATTTTCTGTTCTACTTCTCACGGACAAACCTGCGCGCATCGATGCAGCCTCCGGATTCTCTGTAGAGTTTTATGTATTGTTGGGGTGTGAGGAGGTGTTTTTTGTTGATGAGCTGATTTGTGTTGATTTTTGAGCATTTGTTTCGTAGTGCTCCGAAGCTTTTTGTTCGTATTTCCTCGAATTGTCCGTCTCGGACGAAAACATAACTGTACACTTCGTCCTCGGGTGTGTACAGGACTCGGAGGATGTTCCCAGCTTCAGCCTCTTCTCGCGTAACATCATTGGTGGATCCTGGTCCTGCGACGAGCATGTTGTCCGGTTTTGTGTTCTGTGGGTCTCCATCTTGGGGTATTATCCAGCATTTTATCTGATTTATCGTTATCAGGGGTGCGAATTGTGTTTCGAAAGCTGCGTCGAGGAGTGTTTTGCCGGTTTGGTAGTGTTCGTCTGTGAGTATGTAGGTTTGGTTTTTTCGGGGGTTGTATGCTGTGTTTTTAGCATTTTTTCCGTGTTTTTTGTGTTTCCAGGGCATTTTTGTTATCATTTTCGGCCTCTTTTTTGTTTGTTTTTGTGCGAATTGTTCGTTTTTTGGCGAATTTTTCGTGTTTTTTAGACCAATTCAGGAGTCTTCGAACAAATTTTCCGCATGCGAATCATCATTTCGTGGCGGGTTTTTATGCTTGTTTATGTTGTTTTGTGTTTTTATATTTTTCGTTTTTTCTGGATTTTTTAGCATTTTTTCGTGTTTTTTTATGGTTGTCGCGGTTATTGTGGTCGTCGAAGCTGTTATGATGGTCGTGATTGTCGTGATTGTTGTTATCGTGGAGGGGGTTGAAAGCTCGGAGAGGGTTCAGATCGGCTTTCTGAGGCTTCTGGTGGCTTAAAAAAGGAGGCTTTATAAGCTTCTAAAGTAGCTAAAATCGCTAAAATGGCTCCAAAATCGTCAAAGACTCCCTTAAAATCCTCAAAACGGCTCGAGACGGC
>Ga0256404_1006564_pt1 | contig 19144 bp, 13 predicted proteins | sample RumenRJG_01DNA_FD_185990 | JGI IMG/M metagenome (GOLD analysis project Ga0256404, IMG submission 185990) | Bovine rumen microbial communities from Lethbridge, Alberta, Canada - RJG_01 | ecosystem: Host-associated > Mammals > Digestive system > Stomach > Rumen | place: Canada: Alberta | collected...
TTTAATCCTTCGGATAAAGGTCAAAGCATAGAAACCTATGTCCTCACTATGGAATCACGTGCTATCTCACAATAGAAAAGCGGAAATATTCCTTGAACTCCGTGTCCACTCTACGGGGTACAGTTTAATACGCCGAGGCGGATACGATCGCCCTTTTTCTAACTTTTTTTATGCCTTTTTTTTCCGACTTGGCGGACGCAAAGGCATAAAAAAACCGGGGTACCCCTGGAATTTTTATGCCTTTGGTCATTTTTGAAGCGAAAAAATGGCGGAAAAAATCCGTCAAAATCGGGATTTTTTCCGCCGACGCCAAATGCCTTTAAAAATGCATCAAGAATGCCTCAAAATTGCCTCAAAATACGTTCAAAAAAGCCTTCAAAATAGTCTCCTATCAGTGCTTTTCAACCGTGACAAAGTTGATCAGGTCGTCCTTTACCCGGTCATTGTAAGGGCCGTTGTGGATATTCAACAGCTCCAGGATATCCTGCGGTTTGACCATGCTGGTATCCAGCCAGTTGACCATGTCGTCTCCGAACTTGTTGCTGACCATCAGGATGTTCAGAATCCTTATAGCGCATTTCTGCAGGTCGCCCAAAGGCATGGCCGGACGGTCGCCTTTCAGCAGCAGGTGATAGAAGGACTCGTCATGGTCGCTGCCGAAATCGTCGGTCGTTTTTTCGACCGTCTCATAAGAACCGCCCATGATCCAGTCGTTGCCGGCATGCATGATGTTAGCCCACTTATTGAGGGAGAGAGCCAGATTGGACTGGGCCTGGTTGGCCGCGCCGTAGTCGCTCATGACAACGCCCTTGAATCCCCATTCATTCTTGCAGATATCGGTGATCAGGTCGTAGTTGTTGACGGCCCATACTTCGTTGATACCGTTGTAAGAGGTCATCAAAGCCATAGGCTGAGCGGACTTGAAAGCGATCTCAAAACCTTTCAGATAGATCTCGCGGATGGCCCGTTCGGAAACTACGTCGTTGACGAACATACGGCCGTTTTCGTTATTGTTGCAGGCGAAGTGCTTCATGGTGAAGCCGACGCCGTCGTTGGACTGAGCTCCCAGGATATAGCTGGAAGCGGTCAGTCCGGCTACGACCGGATCTTCGGAATAGTATTCGAAATTGCGTCCGCATAAAGGAGTCCGGTGGATATTCATGCCGGGACCCAGAAGAAGCGTGCATCCGAACTCACGCAGTTCCTGCCCGTAAGCCTTGCCGACCTTCTTTAACAGATCCTGGTTCCAGGTCTGGGCCAGCATGCAGCCTACCGGCCATGCGGTCGAGAACTGATAGTAAGTCTTTTCAGAAGCGTCGATGACCGCTTCCTGCTCAACGGCACTGCCGTCTTCCTTCATCTTCAGCGGCTTTTCGACTGTGTAAAGGGTGGTCTTACCGGTGCGGGAAATACGCGGACCGGCAGGCCCGTCGGGAAGGTTGATGGAAGGGATCAGACGTGTGTTGAAATAGCGGCCGGTCGAAGCCCAGACGGTTCCGGGCGTGTAGTTGGCTAGAAAACCGTAGCTCTTTCCTAATTTGGTCCCGTCTTTGGCGGTCATTTCCGAAACCTGATTGCGGCGGGCATAACCGGTACCGTACATGCGGTCGGCATCGACTCCGTTGACCAGGTAAGTCAGCTCTTCGACAGACAGACCGGCCACGAACTGCTCCATGCTGATACGTCCATCGTATACATCCAGCAGAGTAGCGCCTTTGACGGTTTCAACCTTTTTGATGGTTTCGGGAGCCTTGTCGACTTCCTGGCCGGCGGCGCTGGCAAGTCCCAGAGCAGCGGCCCAGGCGCCGAAGGGGTTGTAGGCGCGGGCTTTCCAGCCTCCTCGTGCCGCGTATTTGGCGGAATCCGTTTCGGGGTCGTTGGCGGAGACATAGGTCGTGACGGCTTCGTCTTCAGCCTTGGAAGCATGGTTGACGCTGGGGATCGAGGTGGCGGTAAGAGCCAGAACAGGCGCAGCAGCCAGCTCTTCTTCCTGACCGGTGTAGCTGTAGGAAACGGTATCAGCCGTTTTGCGGATCTTGCCCGCTTCCAATACATCTTTTTTGGATCCTGTTGCAGTTGACGGCGGAGCGCCGAAAGCGGCCTTGCCCTGGCCGATGACCTGCATCTGGTTGGACAGTTGCTCGGTCAGAGCGTCTCCGTCCAGCCGGATGACGGCTGCGATGTGGGTGGAGCGGGAACTTGCGCCGACCCGGATGATGTAATCGCCTTTTTCCAGGATGTAAGCGGCCTTGTCTTCGCTGTAGGAAGCCATGGAGGCGGTGCGGAAGCTGATGGTCAGCTGCTGGCTCTGACCGGGCTCAAGAGTATCGGTCTTGGCGTAGGCGGCCAGCTCCTGGTAAGGCTTTTCAAGAGCGCCGTCGGGAGCGGAGTAGTAGACCTGCACGACCTGCTTGCCGGCATAAGTTTTGCCGGTGTTGGTGACCGTTACATCAACGGACACGGTTTCGGCGTCCGCTTTGACGCTGTTGGTCTTGATGGCAAAGGTGGTGTAGGAAAGGCCATAGCCAAATTCGTAAGCAGGCGCTACGTTAAAGGTGTCGAAATAGCGGTAGCCTACGTAAATATCGTCAAAATAATACTCGTCGTAGTTGCCCTCGGGATAGGCCGGATCGTAGGTGCGGTCCAGGGTCGCGCTGGAGGGGATGTCCTTGAAATCGAAAGGCCAGGTATCGGTCAGGTGGCCGGAGGGAGTGACAGTGCCGGTCAGCACGTTGGCCAGCGCCTCACCCGAAAACTCGCCGCCCTGCCCGGACAAAACGACCGCACCGATCACGCCGTGCTTTCTGGCGTTGATCTGACGGATAAAGTTGGTGTCCATAACAGAGGCCATGTTCAAAAGAACGACCACATGCTGATAATAGTCGGTGACCTTCTCCAGATTGGCACGCTCGATGTCGGATAAGAAGTAGTCGCCGTCTCCTTCTTTTGCCTGGCGGTCGTAGCCCTCGCCGGAAATACGGCTTACCACAAAGAAAGCCGTGTCGGACGGATCAGATTCCATAAGGGCCTGGTCGGTGATGGGAACCTCGGCTCCGTCATAGACGATGCCGAAAAAGCCGCGGGAAGCGTGGACATGAGGGTCGTTGGCATCGATCGTGCCGTCCTGGATCTGTTGACGGACTTTCAGATACTCACCCAGGTAAGAGGGGTTGGTCAGGGTGTAGCATTCACTCAGACCGTGATAATACATGGTCTTGTCGGTGACGCGGTTGTTGACCTCACCGGACCCGGTACCGCCTTTTACGGTGAAGACAGAACCGCAGCCCCATAAAGCGGCGCGGGAGCCCTTTTTCAGGGGCAGAAGTCCGTTGTTTTCCAGAAGGACGGTCCCTTCTGCGGCTGCCTCTGAAGCCAAAAGGCCGTTTGCCTTTTCACGTTTAGAGATTTGGTCGCTGGTGGTCCGGACGGTGTAAACGTCGGCGGTCAGTTTCTTTGACATAATCGGATCTCCTTTATATATTCTTATATTTTGAACAAAAATAAGGCTAAATATAAGAGACTTTTTATATAGTATATTAGTAATAGTTGAAAACTTCAATATGAACTGCAATGAAACAATCAAGAAGGATCAGTTGTGAAAAAGTGCACGGTATTGGAAAGAGTTTTCGGGAACAAATGGCACCGGGACCTATCTAAAGCTGCTTGGAAAGGTAAAGGATCAGGTCATCGTTATTTTCGCAGGGAGCATACTGTTCCAGACGTTCTCCGTTGAACCATACTCCGCTGCCGTCCGGTACATATCCCCGCTTGACGTACATTCTTTGAGCGGCCCCGTAACCGTAGTGAAGCCCGACTCCCAGGCAGATCATGGACGAATATGCCTTGACATACCTTTCGATCGCATCCAGGATCGCTGTGCCGACGCCTTTTCTCTGATACTTTTCCAGTACGTTGAAATCTTTGATTACCGGAATATGTTTATCTTTAAAGGGTCCGGAATCATCCTGAGAAAGAAGAGTGGCATATCCTGCCGCATGCCCGTCGGTTTCCGCCACGAACACTTTTCTAAGGCCTTCCTGCTGCTCCTGATAATAGGTCCGGTATTGGCTGATCGGTTTATGCCAGCCCTGTTTTTTAAACTCATCCGGGAATTCCGAGATATCGGACTCGATCATTTTTCTGATTTTGATTTCCATAGATTTTTCTGATATTTCCTGCCAATTGTGAATCAAACGAGGGACTAAGCTTTTGTATTACTTTTCTTTCGGACATTTAGATTGTCTGCTATCTTTTTCTGCTTTTGACTGCGCTTTTCTTCCTGCCGGTCGATGAAGGCGTCGATCTCCTGCAGCTCTTCTTCAGAGTGGCGGTAGATGATCAGTTTTTTGGCGATGCCGGTCTTATCACGGCCTTTTACGTACAGATAGCCGATGATACTGAAGACGACAGCTCCGATGAAGTTTACGATAAGGTCTTTCATGGTATCGATGATGCCGATATCCAGATAACCTCCCTCGATGACATATTCTTTCCCGCTTTTTGTCTCGATAATGGTTTTGGTGATGCCTTTTACGGGAACAGGGATCTGCTGGTTGGTTTTATCAAGGGTGACGGAAGCAAACTGGCGGACCACGAAGTCTTTCTGCATGTCTTTCAGAAAGAGCTGGTCGGTAGCAAATTCACAGAATTCCCACAAAACGCCGACCGTCATGGAAAAGCAGAAAGCGGTAAAGGCCAGATAAATAGGAGACAGGTTGAAATTTTCACTGTGCCGGTTCAAAAGATCGACCAGGGCAAAGCCGATCGCTGCACACAGGAAACCGTTTAAGGTATGCAGAATAGTGTCCCAGCCCGGGATCAGGGTATAAAAATGATTGATCTCACCCAGTATCTCAGCGGAAAAAATAAAGCAGTAAATAAAAATTTCGAACAGGGGCGGTATCTCGATCTTCAGCTGTTTTTCAAAGAAAGAAGGCAGCAGGAACAAAAACAGGGAGAGTACACACATGAAAGCATTCTCAAATCGCTTGTTTACAAGGTTGATGACCAAGGTCACTATGACCAGGATGCGCAGTACGGTGTAAACTTTGAAAGCGGTAGGATTGAGACGGATCCTGTCCCTTAGACGGTTGATGTATCTTGTCAGATGCGCATGCGGCTTTTTCATGGGATCTCCTTTACAGCTTGTTTTGCAGTAATAGGTCATATATATATATATCATATTTCTATTTTAGGCTTTCCCGGAGTAAAATCAAGAAAGTAATAATTTCGTAAGGAATACGGAGCCGCTATGGTTTACAGAGAAGAGGATGATTTCAGAAACTTCCGCTGCATCGCGGGAGCCTGCCCGGAAAGCTGCTGCGAAGGCTGGCAGATCGTCATCGATGAGGACAGTCTCAAACGCTATCAAGAGGACAAAACGCCCTTTGGAAAGCGCCTTGCGGGGTCGATCGACTGGCAGGAGGGGACCTTCAAGCAGCAGGACAGGCGTTGTCTGATGTTGAACGATCGCAATTTGTGTGACCTGGTCATCGCTGAAGGGGAGGGCAGTCTTTGCCGGACCTGTCATCTGTTTCCCCGTCATATGGAGGAGTATGAAGACGTTCGCGAATATACTCTCGATCTGTCCTGTCCGGAAGCCGCAAAAAGCATCGTGGAACGTACGACTTCTTTCTCTATGACCGAACGGGAAGATCAGACAGAAGATGATCCGTCTGAATACGAAGATTTTGATTTCCTATTATATGACCGTCTCTGTGCAGCCCGGGATATCTTTATGACGATCCTTGACCGCAAAGACCTGACTCTTAGGCAAAAGTCAGACAGGATCCTGGATCTGGCCGCCCGGTTGGATCAGTGTTATCAGGATGACCGGATTTTTGATATGGATGGGGAACTGGACAGGGAGGCAGGCCGGGACAAGGGAGAAGGTGCCCGGGAAGCAGCAGCTCCTTTTGTTCATGAAGAAACCTTCGACGATGCTCAAAAAGAATTTAAGGTCCTATATCAACTGGAAAAGCTGCATCCCGACTGGGACCGGGTGCTGGACCGGACGCAGAAGGATGTTTTATCGGACCGCAAGGTCTGGCAGTCAGTCACATGCCCGGGCAATGATCTGCCTGCTTTGAACATCCTTTGCTCACTTTTGTATACCTATTTCTGCGGCGCGGTTTATGATGCGGAGATCTTTGCCAGGGCGGCTTTCTGCGTGCAGAGCCTCCGCTGGGTCCTGATGATCGGCTATTCTTTTCAAAAGGAAGAGGCCGATGCTGATCCGCGGAAGGCGCTGACCAGAGCGCTTTACCAATACTGCCGCGAGGTCGAACACTCTGATAATAACTTGGATACTTTGTTTAACTTTTTTGATAAACAAGAAGAGGGATGGGAGGTAAGCGGAGACTGATTGGGTGGTTCTGGGGTTGCCCTATGTCGGCATTGCCGCTCACACTGCCCACGCCGCCATGCTGTCTACGCCGCCACACCGTCGAGGCCGCGAAATTCTTGTCAACATTTGGTTTCTGAAAGGCCTGACAAGATTTGTCACGCGATTTCCTCAAAATCTTGTCAGATTTCGGATTTCGGCCTTGGTTGACAGGATTTATCAGCCTAAAAAAGATGTTCTTGTCAATAATCGGAGTATGTTTTTTTTGACAAGGCTTTTTTGAAGCGGGTGCTTTTATTATGACATTCAAGAAAGTATTAAACAAACAAATTGCAAAAATGCTTAAATGCATCTAACCAGGTCTTGTTAAGGCCGGAAATGACCGTGACAAATCTTGTCAGCCTCGATGAAATCAGGATTTTGACAAGAAATTTGATTTTTCGTTGTACAGATCTTGTCAAATTCTTATTAAAGAGGAAAGTTGACAAGATTCAAAAAGAGAGTGTTCCGGCGGCCCCCAAAACGATTTAAGAATACCCATGTCGGCAGGCCCGGCAGCTACCCCGACGAAAGCGGCTCCGAAAGCCTCCGCCAGCGGCCGGACCTGTCTGGACAGCCGGCCGTTTTTTGCTTACAATACATCTTATCTTTTTTTCGAACATAAGGAGTACGTCCGTGAACCAAAAACGCCGTTTCGTCCATGCCCTTCTGCTGGTCTTCACCGCCCTGATCTGGGGCTGCGCCTTCGTTGCCCAAAGCGTCGGCATGAAATATATAGGCCCCATGACCTTTACCTTTATCCGCTTTTTCATGGGCACCGTCATGCTGCTGCCGGTCACTTTTTTTGAAGACGAGGTGCGTAGGTCCCGTGCCGCTGGGATCGGCCGTCAGGACCAGGCCGCGCTTGAGACGGCCTTTTCGTGGAAAAACAAAGACCTGCTCATAGGCGGCCTTTTAACGGGCACTTTCTTATTTATCGCCAGCGCCTTGCAGCAGTACGGCCTTAAATATACATCGCCTGGCAAAGCCGGTTTTATTACCGCCTTTTATATTATTTTTGTCCCCATCGCCAATTGGCTGATCTTCAAAAAACGGTGTTCGTATAAGATCTGGATATCGGTCGCGGCTGCTTTTGTCGGCTTGTACTTCCTCAGTATCAGCGGGGTGTCAAGGATCGAGACCGGTGACATCATCATTTTCATTTCCGCGCTTTTTTATACAGGACAGATCCTGTCGGTCGATCATTTCAGCCGCAGGGTGGACGGAATCAAATTAAGCTGCGTCCAATTTGCCGTCTCTGCCGCCCTTGGCCTGATCTTTACGGTCATTCTGGAAAAACCGGACATGAAACAGATATTGAATGCGGCGGTGCCCCTTTTATATACAGGTATCCTGTCGACCGGGCTTGCTTACACCCTGCAGATCATAGGACAGAAGGGCATAAGCCCCACGCTGGCATCGCTATTGATGAGCCTTGAAAGTGTTTTTGCCACTTTGGCCAGCTTCATCATTCTTGGCGACGCCCTGTCCGGGCGGGAGATCCTTGGATGCCTGATCATGTTCGGAGCCATCATATTGGCCCAGCTGCCGGATACAAAAACTACCAAGCGTTCCCCGGATTCTGTTTAGACGCAGTTAAAAGATTGTAAAAATACACTAAAGTTTGGACGTGGATTTTGCAATTTCATGGTATAAATACATATGTTTTTCTGCCAGCGACATGTTTATAATGTTTTTATGTTAAAAAATACGTAAATCAAGCGGACAATGGTGTCCAAAACCAACGCAGGATCTGTGTATGTGTTTTGGACACCTTTTTATTTTCTTTCTGCCGTTTGCGTATGGATCAGGGGGGCAGAGATATGAGCGCAAAAACGCTGAAGTATATCATCAAACGCGTCATTTTTGCGATTTTTACGATCTGGGTCGTTATCACGCTTACTTTCTTTATCATGCACATCATTCCGGGCGGTCCGTTTACCAGTGAAAAAGCGGTATCTGCGGCGGTCCAGGCAGCCATGGAAAAGAAATACGGGCTGGATAAACCTCTATTTACCCAATATCTGACCTATCTGGGCGATGTGGTGCGCTTCCGTTTCGGGCCTTCTCTTAAGATGCGCGGACAGATGGTCATCGACATTATCAATAACGGTATGAAGGTCTCCGTCCGGCTGGGACTGATCGCAGCCGGCCTTGCCACCTTGTTCGGAACCGTTCTGGGTTCTCTGGCAGCCCTTAAAAGAAACACAGTCTTCGACCGTATCATCATGGTGCTGACAACGGCTTTCGTTTCTATGCCTTCCTTCATCATCGGCACCCTGCTGCTGATCGTTTTTGCCGTAAAGACCCATGTTTTTCCGGCCAACGGTGCAACGGCTGCGGGCTATGTGCTGCCGGTGCTGACCCTGATGTTTTATCCCATGTCTTATATCACTCGTCTGACCCGGTCCTCCATGCTGGACGTGTTAGGCCAGGATTATATCCGGACGGCCAAAGCTAAAGGCGTATCCAAGACAAAGATCATTTTCGGACATGCCCTTAAGAACGCCCTGATCCCGGTCATCACCTATCTGGGACCGGAGTTGGCCTACATCACTACCGGTTCTCTGGTCGTTGAACAGATCTTCGCGATCCCGGGGATCGGACGGGCTTTCGTTAACAGTATTACCGGACGGGATTATCCCCTGATCATGGGCACGACCATTGTGCTGGCGTCACTGATCGTTATCATGAACCTGATCAGCGACCTGCTTTACAAGGTCGTCGATCCCAGGATCACCTTTGATTAAGCAACCGGCTAGGCGCCTTTCGGCGCGGCCCTGAAAAAAGTTACAGGATGAGGAGCGGCAGAGCGATATGAGAACGAATCCTATGAAATTTTCAATGCACGTTAAAATGGAGGACTTTATTCCGGCGACGGACAGCGAAAAAGCCTACATGGTAAAGATGCGTCCTTCGACAACGGCCTTTAAAGACGGAATGAGACGGCTGCGCAAGAATAAGGTCGCTATGGTGAGCATGATCATCATTATCATCATCGCACTGTCGGCCATCATTATTCCTATGGTTTGGCCTTACGGCTACGAGCAGATGCTGGGTATGGCTCCCGGAAAACCGGTGGACGCTTCTTTCAACAACCTGTCGCCTTTCCATTATTCGGCGACGGAACAGGCGGCGCGTAAAGCCGGACAGTTCGTCTTCCCCCATATTTTCGGAACAGACGCTCAGGGCCGTGACTATTTTATCCGTGTCGTATACGGGACCCGCATATCCCTGGCCGTCGGACTGTTTGCTTCCCTGATCGTGCTGGTGATCGGGCTGACCATTGGGTCGATCGCCGGTTACGTCGGCGGAAAGGTCGACATGATCATCATGCGTATCGTGGATGTCATTTATTCTCTGCCGGATATGCTGATGGTCATCCTGCTGGCGACCGTATTAAAGCAGGTGCTGGCAGGTGCTCTGGACGGAACGCCTATGGCTAAGATCGGTTCCAATATCATTGCCCTCTTTATTATTTTCGCTCTTCTTTACTGGGTTTCCATGGCTCGTCTGATCCGTGGCCAGATCCTTTCTTTGAGAGAGCAGGAGTATGTACTGGCTGCCAAAGCGGCTGGGGCTAAGGGAGGCTGGATCATTCGCAAGCATCTTCTGCCCAACTGCATTTCGGTCATTGTTATTTCCACGGCCCTGCAGATCCCTTCCGCCATCTTTACCGAAAGCTATCTGTCCTTCCTGGGCCTGGGAGTCAACGCCCCTATGCCGTCTCTGGGATCTCTTGCCTCTGATGCGCTGAACGGTGTATCTTCCTACGCTTACCGTCTGATCATTCCGGCGGTGGTCATTTCCCTGATCGTGCTCTCCTTGAACCTGTTCGGCGACGGACTCAGAGATGCTTTCGATCCCAAACTGAATCAATGATCGGTAGGGAAACAGAATTCAGATCGATCAGAATGAGGAGAAACGAGGAGAGCCTTCTATGAGTTTACTTGAGGTCAAAGACCTTTGCACTTCCTTCTTTACGGATGCGGGTGTTGTCCCGGCCGTCAACGGACTGTCCTTTACCCTTGACAAGGGACAAGTGCTGGGTATTGTAGGCGAGTCCGGATCCGGTAAATCCGTTACCGCTTATTCGATCATGCAGATCCTGGACAGCGCCGGAAAGATCGTGTCCGGTTCCATCAAGCTGGACGGGAAAGAACTGGTGGGAGCCGGTGAGCAGGTCATGAAAGATGTCCGGGGAAATAAGATTTCGATCATTTTCCAGGACCCCATGACGTCTCTGAACCCTACCTATACCATCGGAAAGCAGCTGATGGAAGCCATCCTGCTGCACAGCAACCGGAGTCGGAAAGAAGCCAAAGAAAGAGCCATCGAGATGCTGCGGCTGGTCAACGTAAACGAACCGGAAAAAAGGATCAAGCAGTATCCCTATGAATTTTCCGGAGGCATGCGGCAGCGTGTCATGATTGCCATGGCCTTGGCCTGCGAACCGGATATCCTGATCGCCGATGAGCCTACGACGGCCCTGGATGTAACCATCCAGGCCGGCATCCTGGAGCTGATGAAGAAGATCCAGAAAGAGATGGGCATGGCCATCATCATGATCACTCATGATCTGGGCGTGGTAGCCCAGATCTGTGACAAGATCATCGTCATGTATGCCGGAGGCCTCTGCGAGGAGGGCACGGCCGACCAGATCTTCTATGATCCTCAGCATGAGTATACCAAAGGCCTGCTACGGTCTATCCCTACGTCGGACAATATGGGAGAGAAGCTGAAACCGATCAGCGGAACTCCCATCGATCTTCTGAACATGCCCAAGGGGTGCCCCTTTGCTCCCCGCTGTGAAAATGCCATGAAGATCTGTCTGAGAGAAAAATGTCCGCAGCTGGAGGTGGAGGATCTTCATACCACGGCCTGTTGGATGTACGCCAAAAAGGAACTGGAAGCGGAAGGCGGTGAACAGGAATGAGCGAACAGATAAAAAGTCCGGAACTGGATCCGGCGGGCTCCGCCCAGACCGAACCGCTTGTCCGGGTACAAAATCTGAAAAAATACTTTACCATCAATAATGGCTTTTTCAGTTCACTGCCCCTGAAAGCGGTGGACGACATCTCTTTTGACATCATGCCGGGAGAGACCCTGGGCCTGGTTGGAGAATCCGGATGCGGCAAAACGACGGCCGGCCGGACCATCCTTCACCTTTACGAGCCGACGGGCGGAAAAGTCATTTTCCACGGTCAGGAGATCGGTTCGAAAAAGAGCCTGGAAGAATATCATACCAAAGCCACTATGGTGTTCCAGGACCCCTATTCGTCGCTGGACCCCCGTATGACGGTCGAAGATATCATCGGCGAGCCTTTGGATATTCACCATTTATATTCCAGCAAGAAGGAAAGACGGGAAAAGATCCTGGAACTGATGGGGCATGTAGGACTTAACTCCGAACATGCGGCCCGTTATCCCCATGAGTTTTCAGGCGGACAGAGACAGCGTGTCGGCATTGCCCGGGCCCTGGCGGTCGATCCCGAATTCATCATCTGCGATGAGCCGGTTTCGGCCCTGGATGTTTCGATCCAGGCTCAGGTCATCAACATGTTCGACGAGCTGCAGGACAAGCTGCACCTGACCTATCTTTTCATTGCCCATGATCTGCTGGTCGTAAGGCATATTTCCGACCGTATCGCGGTCATGTATCTGGGAAGGATGGTAGAACTGGCCAAGGCTTCGGAGATCTACGATCATCCCCTGCATCCTTATTCCAAGGCGCTGATCTCCGCAGTGCCCGTGCCGGATCCCAAAACGGCCAGGGCCAATAAAAGGGTCCAGCTGACAGGAGAGATCCCCAGCCCTCTGCATGCGCCGAGCGGCTGCCCTTTCCACACCAGATGCCCTTACGCAAAGCCCGTCTGCTCGGAAAGTATGCCCGAGTTTAAAGAACTGTCCAAAGGACACTTCGTTGCCTGCCATCTGGCAGAAGAGATCAACGATTGATCTTATTTTGATTCTTTCCGTCTCAGACTATAGGGAAAGCCTGAGACGGTTTGAATAGATAGATAAAATTTGAAAGGAGAAACCTTACCATGAAAAAGATCATTGCCATACTGCTTTGTGCAGCAATGATCCTGAGCCTTACCGCCTGCGGCGATTCTGCTCAGAATAACGGAAGCACCGGTGAAGCTTCAACAGAAGAATCGACGGCTGCTGAAACTTCCGGTACCACAACTGAAGGCACCAGCGACGGACAGGCACTTAATGTCTGCCTTGCTTCTGAGCCTCAGACTCTTGATCCTGCCCTTAACAGCGCTGTAGACGGCGCGACCCTGATCAGCCATATGTTCTCCGGCCTTGCCAAGTGGGAAAAAGACGATTCCGGTGCGCTCGAGATCGTTCCCGACTGCGCGGAAGAACTGCCGGACGGCGTTGAGAATGCTGACGGAACCGTAACCTATACCTACAAACTGCGTGACGGACTGAAATGGTCCGATGGCAAAGACGTAACGGCTTCCGATTTCGTATTTGCCTGGAACAGAGCCGCTTCTCCGGATACCGCTTCCGACTACGGATATATGTTCGAAGTCGTTGACGGTTATGCAGATATGTGGGAAATGAAGGACACGGGCAAGAAAGACGATGACGGAAACGAAATCGAGGAGCCCGTTAATCCGGATGCGACCCTGAATGTAAAAGCGGTCGACGATAAGACTCTGGAAGTCACCACCATCAACATGGTTCCTTACTGGAACGAGCTGCTGGCATTCCCGACCTACATGCCTGTTCGTGAGGACGTGGTTTCCAATGAGAACTGGGCTACCGATCCTTCTACCTATATCGGCAACGGTCCTTATGTCATGACTGCCTGGAATCATAACAGTCTGATCACTCTGGACAAGAACGACAACTACATCGACAAAGATAAAGTCACCATGCCCGAGATCAACTTCTATCTGTCCGATGATGCCAACAACATGCTGACCAACTTCGAAAACGGAGACTGGCAGATGATCGATGACGTTCCTACCAACGAAATCGCATCTCTGAAAGAGAAATATCCGGATGAGTTAAAGATCGACGGCCAGCTGGGTACCTACTATGTTTGCTGGAACGTTGACCAGGATATCCTTCCGGAAGATTCCGGCCTGACCGGCGCCGATGCTGAAAAGGCCCGCGAAGAGATCCGCAATGCCATCAGCCTGCTGTTCGACCGTAACTACATCTGCGACAGCATCGCTCAGGGCGGACAGGTTCCCGCTTCTTCCTTTGTTGCCATGGGTCTGACCGATGCTGACGGAAAGACTCAGTTCTATCAGAATGCAGGCAGCAGCAAAGATTACGTCGGATATTACGACGTTTCTGCTGATGCTCTTCAGAGCAACTATGATTCTGCTATCGAGACCCTGAAGAAGTACTACAATTACGACGAGTCCACCCAGAAGTTCACCAACGTTCCTACTCTGACCTATCTGTACAATACCAGTGAAGGCCATAAGGCGATCGCTGAGTATCTGCAGGCTGTTCTTGCCAATGTCGGCATCAACATGACTCTGGAGAACCAGGAATGGGCTACCTTCCTTGAGACCCGTAAGAACGGCGACTTCACCGTTGCCCGCAACGGCTGGCTGGGAGACTACAACGATCCTATTTCCTTCCTGGATATGTGGACCTCCGGCTCCGGAAACAACGACTGCCAGTTCGGTAAAGGTGAAAACGCCGATCTGAAGGTTTACAGCCTGGATCTTACCGACCTTGGTTATGATACCAATGTTACCGACGGCACCTGGGCAGAAACTTATGACGTGCTGATCAACGATATCAAGACCTGCACCGATAAGGACACCCGCTATAAACTGATGCACAAGGCAGAAGATCTGCTGATGAGCACCGGCGCCATCTGCCCCCTGTACTACTACACCGATCTGTACATGATCGACAGCTCTGTTAAGGGCTTCTTCACCAGTCCTCTGGGATACAAGTTCTTCATGTACACCACCATCGATGACAGCAGCAAGTAATTTTTCCTTCGGACAGATCCGACTCGGATCTGTCCGATTGGGATCTTTCCCATTCAGATCCATCTGCAAGAAGATCCTGAAGGAACATTCAGACCCTGGAAGGCCAGTGCTTTCCGGGGCCTTATTTTTTATTTGCAAGACGACTTTGCGATGGTATACTGATCCTGTTCAGGAGGCAAAGTTATGAAAGAAGACTATATCGAACAGATCTATGCCGGATGGCTGGGCAAGATCATCGGTATCCGCCTGGGAGCGCCGGTGGAAGGGTGGACCTATCAGAAGATCCGCGATGTGTACGGACAGCTGACGGGCTATCCGGTTTCCTATAAAAATTTTGCGGCAGACGACGACAGCAACGGGCCCTTGTTCTATCTGCGGGCGCTGGAAGACAGCGGCAAAGGAGAAAACCTGCAGCCCCAGGACGTGGGAAACGCCCTGCTCAATTATGCCCCTTATGAACATGGATTTTTCTGGTGGGGCGGCTACGGAAACTCGACGGAACACACCGCCTATCTTAACCTTTATCACGGCATCCCGGCTCCCCAAAGCGGCAGCATCCGGCAAAACGGCAGTACCGTTGCCGAACAGATAGGCGGCCAGATCTTTATCGATACCTGGGGCCTGGTATGCCCGGGGGATCCGGACAGAGCGGCCCTTTTTGCGAAAAACGCCGCCAGTGTCACCCATGACGGCAACGGAGTATACGGGGGCATCTTCGTGGCCGTCTGCGAAAGTTATGCTTTTGTCGAAAAAGACATCCGCAAGGTCATCGAAAAAGGCCTTTCCTATATCCCTTCGGATTGCGAATACAGCCGGGCAGTCCGCGACATCATGGCCTTTTATGATCAGCATCCTCAGGATTGGCGGCAGTGTTTTGCCTATATTCATGACAACTGGGGCTACGACCGGTATCCGGGCAACTGCCATATCATTCCCAACATTTGCGTCATGATCCTGGGACTTTTATACGGACAGGGCGATTTCAGCAAAGCCGTTCTGATCACCACCATGTGCGGCTGGGATACCGACTGCAATGCCGGAAACGTGGGATGTTTGATGGGCCTTTTGTGCGGCCTGGGCGGGATCGACTACGATACATGGCGCCGTCCCATCAATGACTTTCTGGCCTGCTCCGGCACTATGGGATCGATGAATATCATGGACATTCCCTACGGGGCTTTGTATATAGCCAAGCAGGCGTACCTTCTGGACAGGCAGCAGGCACCCCAGCTCTGGGGCACCCTTTTTGAAGAGCGGATCGACAGCTGCCACTTTGAGCTGCCCGGTTCCACCCATGCCATGAAGATCCGGGCAGAAGGGGAGGATGGTCTGCGCTTTGAAACCAACCTGGTCAACACCGATGAATCCGCTGCCTCCGGCAGCCGCAGCCTTAAGTTCTCGGTCAACCACTGCCAGCTGCTGGATAAGATCTACGTGTATAAGCAGACTTATTATCTGCCGGAAGACTTTTCGGACAGTCGATACGACCCTGGCTTTTCGCCCGCCGCTTACCCGGGACAGACCCTGCACGGCAGTATCTGCCTGCCTTCCTATAGTTATGGGGCTAAAGTCTGTCTGTATGTGAAAGACGCCTATACCGGCAACGTGCAGCACAGTCAACCGGTGGATCTGGAGACCGGCCGTTGGAAGAATCTGACTTTTACTATCCCTGATTACCAAGGAGCGGTCATTGGGGAGATTGGTTTTCTGGCGGAGCCGATCGGCAATGGATTTTCTGATCCGGCCTTTGATGGGCCCTTAGGCGGTGACATGGATTTTGCCGGTCTGGTCGATGATCTATATGTGGACGGACAGCCCTCTTATACCATTGATTTCGCTCTTTCCCATACGGACGTATGGACGCCCATGCATAAGGAAGTCAGCCAGTTCATGCGCTGGAAAGGGCTCTTGTATCTGCAGGATGGCAAGCTGAACCTGTCCGGAGCCGATCAGGCCCTGGCCATTACAGGCAGCCATTTGATGAAAGACTATTGTGCGGATTTTATCCTGACGCCGGTCACCGGCACTTGTCATATGGCCGCTGTCCGTGTCCAGGGAGCCATGCGCTATTACGCCGCCGCTCTGATGCCGGACGGTAAGGCAGCCCTTCTGAAGAAGGTGCCCAATCGCTTTGTCACGCTGACCCAGACGGATCTGGACTGGCAAGAGGGCGGGGACATTACCATCCGCATCGAGGTAAAGGGGAACCTGATCCGGGCTCAGATCGGCTGCGCCATTCTGGAAGCCCGGGACAAGGATCATCCTTACCTTACAGGAGCCGTCGGCGTCGGCTGTGTCAGCGGACACGGACAGTGGAAGAAGATTCAGATTCAGAAGGTTTGAACGGGAACAAACCGTTGAAGCCAGGAGGAAAAAAGAATGAAAGTTACAAAAGTTGAAATCGAAAAGATGGCAGCGGATCTTGAAAAACCTTTCCGCATTGCCTTTGCGCTGATCACCAAAACCGATACCTGGACCGTGATCATGCATACGGACGAGGGGATCTGCGGTTATGGATCGGCGGCTCCGCTGCCTTATGTGACCGGCGAGACCATGGAAACCTGCAAGATCGTCCTGGATACCTTTGCCAAAGCCTTTATCGGTAAAGATCCTACGGATATCGAAGGGGCTCATAAGCTGATGGATTCCATCATTTACGGAAACGGAGCAGCCAAGTGCGCGTTCGATCTGGCCTGCTGGGATATCCTGGGAAAATACAAAAACCAGCCGGTATATAAGCTGCTGGGAGCTCCCACCAACCAAGTGGTCACCGATTACACGATCGGCATCGACACACCGGAGGCCATGCAGCAGGAAGCCCACCGCCTTGTCTATGACAAGGGCTTTGATATCCTTAAGGTAAAGACCGGTCTGGATCCGGAGAAAGACAAAGAAGCCATCCGCCTTATCCGTCAGGAAGTCGGGCCCAACGTCCGCATCCGTGTGGATGCCAACCAGGGATATACGGTCGAATCGGCTCTCGACATGCTGAAGGTTTTTGAACAATATGGAGTCGATGCGGTCGAGCAGTGCCTGCCCTGGTGGGACTTCGACGGAGCCGCCGAGGTTCATCAGAAGAATACGACCGGGGTCAAACTGATGCTGGATGAGAGCATCCACAATCATTACGACGCAGAACGTGCCGGGAAATTGGGGTGCGCGGACTATTTCAACATTAAACTCATGAAGTGCGGCGGCCTGTATGACGGCATCAAGATTGCTCAGGCAGCGGAAAAATACGGGGTCAAGTGCATGGTCGGCTGCATGCAGGAAAATAAGATCTCGCTTTCGGCGGCCGTTTCGCTGGTCGCGGCTATGCCGGCCATCGTGGAGGCAGACTGTGACAGTTTCATGATGTATAAAAATGAAGATGACGGGGTCAAAGGTGGATTTACCCGTCAGGGAGGAAATCTGACCCTGCTGGACAAACCGGGTCTGGGAGTCGAACTGTAAGAGAGAAAGGTCCGGCGTCACCGCTCGGCTTCCCGGATGGCTTTGTTGAGCGTGTTCAGTACTCTTTTTTTATCTCCGCTCCATAAAGGGGCGATCAACAGCTTTTTGGGCCCGTCCCCGGTGATGCGGTGGATGACGGTCTGAGAGGGCAGGGCTTTCAGACAGCTTACGACAAGGTCGGTGTACTCATCCAGCGTCAGCACGGGAAAAGGCTTTTCCAGATACTGCCTTCCCATTAGCGTCCCTTTGAGCACGTGCAGAAGCTGCAGTTTTACTCCGTCTGTCCGGATATCGGACTTCCCAGGGGCCGGCATATAGGGACGGTACACGCTTGCAACGTAATCTGCCGATGCCAGCATATCCTCCTTGTCCTGCCCCGGAAGCCCCAATATCAGGTGGGTGATGACGGTCAGGCCGGCTTCTTTGAGCCGCAGATAGGCTTCTTCGTAGACCTTGGTTGGGTAACCACGGTTGAAACTTTGGGCGATCTTGTCGTCGGCCGTCTGAAGGCCCAGTTCCACCCAGACAGGTTTGATCCTTGCAAGCTCTTTCAGCATGTTGATCATGTCCGGGCCCAGACAATCCGGCCGGGTGCCTAGGGATAAAAGACAGATGTCAGGCCGCCGGATGGTCTGCTGATAAAGCGCCTGCAGCCTTTCGACCGGACCGTAGGTGTTGGTGTAGGACTGAAAGTAGGCAATATAGAGGCGCTCTTGAGGCGGGATCGAGGCAGGTATCTTCGGATCCACTTTGGCGCGGGCCAGCTCGATCTGCTGATCGATAGGAAGAAGGGGCGGGGCAAAATCGCCGGAGCCTCCCTCCGAACAGAAACTGCAGCCTCCGTAGGATAGAGTGCCGTCCCGGTTGGGGCAGGTGCAGCCCGACTGCAGGCTGAGCCGGTAAACTTTCCGGCCGAAAGCTTTTTTTAATACATCGGACACGGATACATATTCCATAATGCCAACATTATAGGCTGAAAGTTCAGTCTGACACAAGAAAAAGAAGAGCAGAAATGCTATAATAAGCCAGTATTTTTTGCCCGTGAAAGGAGACAATGCCATGTTTTATTTTTTAATGGCACCTATACTTACGTATAACTGGATCCTGATCGTGTCCGCGGTCGTTCCTGCCATATTTCTGATGGTAAAAGTGTATCGTTCCGACCGCCTGGAGCGGGAATCACCGATGCTTTTGGGTAATCTGGTCATGGCCGGTATCCTGTCGGCTTTGATCGCTATGGTCCTGGAGTGGATCGGTCAGGCTGTTCTAGGTGCATTTGTCGAAGAAAATACGCGGCTTTATAATATCTGGCTGTATTTTGTCGTAGTAGCAG
>Ga0256404_1006565_pt1 | contig 19143 bp, 14 predicted proteins | sample RumenRJG_01DNA_FD_185990 | JGI IMG/M metagenome (GOLD analysis project Ga0256404, IMG submission 185990) | Bovine rumen microbial communities from Lethbridge, Alberta, Canada - RJG_01 | ecosystem: Host-associated > Mammals > Digestive system > Stomach > Rumen | place: Canada: Alberta | collected...
GGAAGCCGCAGCGCGGCCGTTGCACCAACAGGCTCGCAGCGTCGCAGGCCTTCCTGCCCCAGAATCCCAAGGCGCTGCTTGCCCGCGAGACGGTCGCCGAGGAGCTGGGCGAATGGGCATCGACCTGCGGCTATGGGGATGCCGAGATTTCCGGAGCCCTCGAGCGCATCGGGCTTTCCGGCAAGCGGGCGAGCCATCCCTACGACCTGTCCGGCGGCCAGCAGCAGCTCCTCGCCCTCGAGAAGCTCCTGCTCGCACGCCCTAGGCTCCTGCTCCTCGACGAGCCGACCAAGGGCCTCGATGCGCATGCGGCGGAGGCCGTCGCACAGCGGCTCCATCAGGTTCGCGATGGTGGAACCGCCATCATAGTCGCGACCCACGACCTCGCCCTCGTGCGCCGCCTCGGCGCGAGCGTGACGCTCCTCTTCGACGGTCAGGCCTCTGCGACCCTGCCCTGTGAGACGTTCTTTGCACGCAGCTGGCTCTTGGGAGCGTGAGAACCCCAGTCTCCGTGATACCCTTATACAGGCACAAACCTGCTTGAAAGGATATCGACATGCAGCCCAAGGTCTCAATCATTATGCCGGTTTACAACGTGGAGCGTTATGTTGAGCAGAGCGTGCGCAGTCTCATGGGACAAACGCTTGAGGATATCGAGATCATTATCGTCAACGATGGGTCGAAGGACGGTTCGCGCGACATCGTGGGCAAGCTCGCCAAGGAAGACCCACGTATCCGCATCATTGACAATGTCAATTCTGGATACGGTGTCTCCATAAACAAGGGCTTCGCTGCCGCAACGGGCGAGTACCTCGGCATCCTCGAGTCAGATGACTTTGCCGAGCCTGACGCATTCGAAAAACTCTACTGTGCAGCGAAAGCGAACGACGCCGACATGGTCAAGGGCTGCTTCAACCTTTATTGGTCGAATCCAGAGCGTTTCAAGTACTTTGACATCTTCGAGTTTCCCGAGATTCCCGAAGACGATCCTAAGCGCTTTGATTACAGTTGCGTTAATCGCGCGATCAAACCCCTCGACTTCGAACACATTTTCTATGTGAAGGCATCCATTTGGTCGGCCATCTATCGAGCTGATTTCATCCGCCAAAACGGCATTGCCTGCCGTGAGACCCCTGGTGCCTCCTATCAGGACACCTCCTTTACCTTTAAGGTGCTTACCCATGCCAATCGAATATATCTCATTCGAGATGTCATTGTGAACTACCGCCAAGATAACGAAGGTAGTTCGGTTAAATCAAAGGATAAAGCCTTCATTCTGTTCGACGAATATGCAGAGATTGATCGCGTTATCGAACAGGATGGCGTATGCGAGCCTGATAGGCTTCGGAAGGTTGTCGCGCTCATGAGGTTCGACGCGTACATGTGGAACTATAACCGCGTTCATCGGAAGTATCATGATGAACTCGCGCGGCGTATGAGTGCAGAGTTCAAGGCCGGCCTCGCGCGCGGTGATTTCGACCTCGCGAGGTTCGAGTCTGGCAAGTGGTACACGCTCAACCTCGTTGCGAACAATCCTGAGCGCTTTGTACGCGAATGGGACCTGGGCGAAAAGAGCAAGCGGGAGCGCTTGGAGCAGATTGCGTTCAACGTGGTTACGCTCGTGAAGAAGGAGGGGCCTGTCGGCTACGTGGGACGCCTTGCCAAAATCCTCGTGAGTGATCGTTACAAGAATCGGGGACAGGTCCACCGTCCCGACGAGGGCGTAGAGTGGGAGGACAGGCCCCCTGTGACGCTACCGCTCTGCAATAACTGTCTTGTCAGCATCGTCATGCCCGCCTACAACGCAGAGCGAACAATCGGGGAGAGCGTTCAGCGTATCCTCGATCAAAAATTCCGTCTTTTCGAGCTCATCATCGTCGATGATGGATCCACGGATTGCACTTCCGAGATCATCGATCGCTTTGCTGCCCAAGACAGGCGTGTTCGCGTTCTCCATCAAGAAAATGCTGGAGTTGGTGCCGCACGCACCCGCGCTCTTGCGGAGTGCCGCGGAGATTGGCTCGTGAGCGTAGATGCTGATGACTTGGTGGATCCCCTTCTGCTCGACCATCTCGTCAAACGTGGCTATGAAACCGATGCTGATATCGTTGTCTTCCGCATGGAGACGATTGATGACCAGACAGGGGAGAAGCTGCCTGGGGACTGGGCGTTCCGCACCAATCCCGAGCTTGGAGGCGTGTTCGCTCCCGAGGAAATGGCCCCCACGCTTTTCAATTCGTTTCAGAATTGGGTATGGAACAAAATGTTCCGCATTAGTTTCCTGCGGGAAAACAACATCAGCTTCCAAGCGCTTCGCCATACCGAAGAGCTCATGTTTACCTGTCCCGCCCTTGTGAAGGCTGAGCGAATTGCATTATTGGACGAGGTTCTCTACCGATATCGTATCAATAACCCTACGAGCACCTTTGCCTCTGAGGATACCTCGCCTCTCGATTTTTATAACGCGTTCTGCACTTTGAAGGATTATCTCGTCAACGAAGGACTATACGAAACCTACAAGCGTACCTTCCGCAACTGGGCAGCGGATGGTTTCAAGGCCAATCTACTGGTCAAAAAATCGATGACAGGCTTCAAGACCGTGCTCGAGCGCTACAAAGAAGAGGGCTTCGCTCGACTTGAACTTGATCAGGTAACTGAGGAGGACTGTTTTGAGAAGGATGTCTACGATTTCTGCAGGTATCTAATTGAACATGATGTTGATGAGGGCATGTTCTATGTGCTCTCGTATTTGAGGCGGGAGCGCGCCGAACTGGTGACGTATTCTTCAGCGATTCGCAAGGCTCATTCAGATCCCCGCGTCCTAGCAAAGGAGCTATCGGCTCGAGTTGTCCGTAAGGCCAAGAGCATGGTTCCGAGATTCTGGGCAGAGAGTTGCAATGCCAAAAGCAAGCGTCGTCATGCCCGTTAATAATGCCGAGCGCTTTCTCGAGTGCGCCGTTCAAAGCATCCTTGATCAGGCATTCAAAGACTCGGAGCTTATTTGGGAAATGTCGGATCCACTGATGCTTCGCTTGCGATTCTTGAGCATCTTGCTGCAGATGATTCTCGCGTGCGTATCATCACAAAGTCGAATTGTGGTGAGGGCTCTGCTCGCGTTGCGGGTTTTGAAGCGTCCAAGGAGAGCGGCTCTTTTCGATTGATCCAGACGACTACGCGCTTCCTTCGCTAATTGAGCGTTGCTTGATTGCAGGAGAAGCAGAGCATGCAGATATGGTTATTTGTGGCGTTGGAATGGAAAAGCGTGCAACCGGAGGAGTTGTTCCATGCGAGGGGGCGTTCAATCCTGGCCATATTGTTGAACAGGCTATCGTTCCACAAACGTAGTGCCTGACACTCTTTGGTGACTTCGAAGGATGAGCGTGGAACAAGTAATTCCGCATGAGTATCCTCAAAGAAAAATGGAACAGTGTTCTACCCTCGCTGAAGGATTGCAGACCTATCCTTTGCGTATAGCGCTATGGCGGTTGCGAAAAAGTTGCGCTCGTTCCTGAAGAGCTCTACCACTATCGTAAAAACTATCCCACAAGTGCATTTACGAACATGGATTCGCTTCCTCTGGATTTCTATGATGTACTGATGACTTGGTAAGTTTATCTTGTCGTCCATTGGTTAGTGAATTCATTCCGTGAGTCATTCATAACAAGAAGCATGCGCGAGGTCTTTTCAAGCTGCATGGCATGTCGAAATCCTATTGCGTTCGCAACCATTCTATCCAAGCTGAAAGAGGAAGGGTTCAAATCGCCTTGGTATTAAAGATGCCAAACGTGAAGACGTCTACAACTTAGAAAAGAATGATCTCTGCAGCTATTTCATGACGCATTCATTCGATGAGTGTTCATTATACCTTCTTGGTATCGAGCGCAAGAATAACTCGGCGCTCAAGGCATACTCTCCTGGTCTTCGTCTTGGACAGACTGATCTGAAGCGACAGATTGATGATATGTGAAAAAGAGTTGGCCGACTTGATTATAATGGAACGCAGTTTAACGATCTTGCTTACTCCAGAGAGAATCTCCTGAATCAGTTTGCCTAGCTCACTAAGTAATGCCTTCAAAAAAGAAAGAGGAAGCAGGACTGATGGCGGTACAAGAGCTTGAGCATGACGCTGAGAGATCTGGCGATGATTTGGGGAAGCGGGGCGATTCCCGCGTCCTATCGCGTATCGGAATTGGCTTCGCTTGCTTTATTATCGCCATAAGCACCTTTCTTCTGTTTTCGGAAATCTGGCTGTTCAATACGTGGGAGGCTCTTTCTCCCGACGAGATACTCTTCCACTTGCAGGCGCCGCTTGCTGGAACGAACTCGAGTATGATCTTCGACTACATCAAAACGTACGGTGTCGTTGAACTGCTCATTGTGTCAGCTGCCTATTTGATTCTTTTCCTGTTGCGAAAGAGAAAGCCGTTGTTCCGTTCTGCGATGAGGCTCTTCCTCATGCTTTCCATTGGGCTGTTGGGATACGCTTTCTGGGATTTCTCAGAACAGATCAAGCTTGCCGCTTTTGTCGAGCCTGCACTTGAGCTTGAAGAAGAGGAGGATTTCATCGAGGCGAACTATATCGACCCGCATGTTGTGCAGATGGTCTTTCCAGAGCAACGACGCAATCTGATATACATTTTCCTCGAATCCATGGAGATCACATTCGCGGATGAACCTTCAGGAGGTGCGTTCGCGTTCAACGCTATTCCGGAGCTTACCAATCTTGCGCTTGAGAACGAATGCTTTAACGGGGACTCCGGCGTTTTGAACGGCGGCATCCCCTATTCGGGTTCTACATGGACTATTGGGGCGATGTTTGCCCAGTCCACTGGAACACCCTTGAAGATCGTCGGTGCTGACAACGCAGTGTTCTCTCGGTACGATAGCTTCTTCGAGGGGCTTGTCGGGCTCGGGGATATCTTGAGCGATCAGGGCTATCGCCAGGTGCTGCTGATTGGCTCGGATGTGACCTTCGGAGGTCGAAGGGGATACTACCAGACTCATGGTGATTTCGAGATGCGCGATTATTACTATGCGCTTGAAAACGGCCTCATCCCTGAAGGCTACCACGTGTTTTGGGGTTATGAGGACCAGCGCCTCTTTGAGAACGCCAAGCTGACTCTCGCCGAGCTCGCCTCGAGCGGGCAACCTTTCAATCTTACTATGCTTACCGTCGATACTCATTTTGAGGACGGATATGTGTGCGAGCTTTGCGACAACGGCTTCGAGGACAACCAGTATGCCAACGTTATGCACTGCTCTAGCCGCCAGGTTATTGATTTTGTGTCATGGATTCAGCAGCAGGACTTTTATCCGAATACCACCATCGTTATCTGCGGCGATCACCCAACGATGGATAGCGATTTCTGTCAGGAGGTTTCCTCTACCTATAATCGCAAGACGTACACGGCCGTGATCAATCCAGCTGTCGGTGTCGCTAATCCCACGCGCGTCCGCGAGTATTCGACCATGGATCTGTTCCCCACAACGCTTGCGGCTATGGGCGTCTCGATTGGAGGAGAGCGCCTAGGCTTGGGAACCAACCTCTTCTCGAACGAGGACACGCTCACCGAGGCACTCGGATACGATGTGTGCGCCGAGAAGCTCGAAGGGGCGTCGACGTTTCTTGCCGATAATTTCACGCTTGGCAATACCACCGCCTATCTCGACAGGTTCAGAGATTCGGTTGGCATTTCCGTGGAGCCTGTGGGGGAAGGCTCCGTGCGCCTTACGCTCCTCGGCATCAACGGAATCAACTACCGCACCATCCAGGACGTCTATGCTGTCGTCACGGATACGAGGACTGGAAACTCCTTCGTGCGCTATCCCATGATCGAGCTCCGCAATTATCAGGCGAACGATTTCAGCTATTCTCTCCAGCTTCCTTTCAGCAAGGAGGAGCTGCGCAACTACACTATCGATTTCCGCCTTTGCGTCGATGGGATCGAGGATTACGGCATCGCCTTCTACGATGGATCGGCTATCCAGCAGCGTGAGGATGCGGAGGATGATTCAGCGGACGGTACTGATGAGTTCGAATCCATCTCTGAATCGCAAGGATGAGCCCATGAACTACTCATTGATTCTCTCAGATGGAATCGGCTTCAGAATGGGTCTGCAGACTGCTAAACCGAACATAGTACTATCGTGATTAAAGCGTAGTTTTGATGGTTATCCTGTTCTGATTGGCGTGACACTCTGCTGCACCCGGGGCAACATTGCCTAGTATGGATTAGAATAATGATTTAAGCCAGTTACTCGGAGTACAAATCGATTCGACGGAGCATGCAATGGGTAAGCGGTTTTCAACAGCCATAATCATCGTTCTGGCGCTGTGCGTCTCGACTATCGCCATACCGATGGGGCTCGCTCGCGCGGAGGATGAGGTCGCGCAGGACGAGCCGGTTCTCGTGCTTGAGGAGACTGTTCCAGCTGAGGAAGGTCTTTCCGATGCCGATGAGTTCGCTCCCGAGCAGGTGGATGAAATCAGTACTGATGCTGATACTCCGAAAGAGGTTCAGGACAACAATGGTGATGCCGAGATGACCGATGATGAGTACATCGCGTATCTCGCGGCAAATGATCTTGCAAACAGTCCGCGTTTCGTGAACGGTGTACCTGTCTCCGCTTCGTCCGCGCCTTCGACACGCGTGCGTCTTACGGCACGCTCGACGAAGGCTCCTGCGTGGTCCTATACCGATGAGGGCTGGGTTAATACTGAGGGAACTGTGGTGCAGGGCGCCACTGCCAAGGGAATCGATGTAAGCGAATGGAATGGGCAAATCGACTGGACCCGTGTCAAAGAAGATGGTATTTCGTTTGCGATTCTGCGCATCGGCTACAGCACCTATGAGGACGAAGCCTTCGAGTACAACGCAAGCGAATGCGAGCGGCTAGGCATCCCGTATGGCGTATACGTCTATTCGTATGCTCGAAACGCAGAGCAAGGCGCAAAAGAGGCTGACGCCGTTATAGGCTATCTTTCCGGCCACACGCCTTCGTATCCCGTCTATATTGACATCGAGGACACGAACGCTCAGGGCAATCTCACCGCAGACGATTTCGCCGCTCTTGCAACGGCGTTCTGTACGCGCATCGAACTTGCCGGTTACGAGCCCGGAGTCTACTCGATGCTCAGCTGGTGGGATAACTACTTCACCTCCAGCGTTTTCGATAACTGGTCCAAATGGATCGCGCAACTCTATACGGAATGCGAGTACGATGGGCCATTCCGCTTGTGGCAGTGCAGCTGGACCGGATCTGTCGACGGAATCAGCGGGGACGTCGACCTCAACCTCGAGTTTGGAGGTGGCGAGGTTGTCAAGCCCGAGGGTCTTGCTGCCAATAACGCATCGGGATCCTACGCCCATCCTATTGCTGACGGCGAGTACAACATCCTTTCAGCCATGAGTTCTGCAAAGGTTATCGACACTTATGGGAATGCAACATATGCTGGCGCAAACATACAGCTGTGGACGTATACCAACGGCGGAGGCGACCGTTTCAGGCTTTCCGCTGATAGTCATGGCCTCTATACCATACTGAACGTCAATTCGGGGAAGGCGTTGTCCCTTTCTGGTAACTCCGGGGTTTATGGCCAAAACGTGGTGCAGATGGACCCCACAGGTATGCTTGCCCAGAAATGGATTATCGAGCAGAGCGGAACGGGATATGTTATCCGCTCTGCCTTCAATACGGACTACGTGCTCGATGTCGAGCGCGCCTCAACAGAAGACGGCTCGAATATCGGCATCTGGACCGTCAATGGGGGAGCGAACCAGCGTTGGACGTTCCGAAGCCTAGCATACCCTGCTCAGCAAACAGTTTCGAATGGATCATACTACATCGCCTGCTCGGGTAACGAGAATGTGGTGCTCGATGTGTCGAATAAATCGACCGAGGCTGGCGCCAACGTTGGCTTTTGGACGTTGAACAATGGGAAAAACCAGCAATTTGAAATCACCCATGTGAGCGATGGCTACTACCTTATCTCGGGCGTCCAGTCTGGGATGGCGGTCGACGTTTCCTCAGCATCGAAGCGAACCGGATCGAATCTCCTCCAGTGGACGGTTTCGAAAAACGATAACCAGCTATGGGCAATCGTAGCGAACGATGATGGCAGTTATTCCTTTGTTGGAAAAGGCTCGGGCCTTCTCCTGACTGCTGCTGGGGGATCGACGAGCGGAGCAAACGCGGCCATTGGCCCCATGGACTATGCGGCAAACCAGCGCTTCACTCTTAAACGGGTTGATGGACTGCCCGTGAACGATCCCAATAGGCCTATTGACGATGGCACCTATGTGATCGAATCGTCCATGCTTACGGGACTCGTGCTTGATGTTACCAGCAAATCGACGGCGGATAACGCCAACATTGAGACGTGGACCTCGAATGGCGGAACCAACCAGCAGTGGGTCGTAACGTGGGATGCTGCCGTGGGAGCCTATTCCATTATGAGCACCGGGTCTGGGAAATATCTTGACGCTGCAAAAGCGAGAGCTGCTGATGGGACGAATATCATCCAGTGGACAGGCAATAACGGAAAGAACCAGCGTTGGCGTATCGTCGCAGATGGCGATGGGTATAGGATTTGCTCCGTGATGGACAGCTCGTTTGTGGTTGACATTGCGAACAAGTCAACCACGCCCGGCGCGAACGTTGGCTTGTGGAGTGCCAACGGTGGGGCAAACCAACGTTTCAAGTTTATTCCTGTGAGCGGATTGTCTAGCGATATCACACCTGCAATGACAACGGGACGCGTGCTCTCGAACGGCATGTATGAGATTGCGGTAGCGTCCAATCCCACGCTCGTTATGGATGTGGCGAACAAGCTTACGTCTGATCGTGCGAACGTATGCGTGTGGACCGATAATGACGGACTGAACCAGCGTTTCACCCTTATGTGGGACGCAAGCGCTAATGCCTATATGATTACCTGCGTACATTCGGGAAGTGTCATAGATCTTGCAGGGTCGCAGGCTGTCGTTGGTGCCAATATTCAGCAGTATCACTCGGTTGGTAGCTATCCCGATCAGCGCTGGATTGTGACCAAGACCTCTGCTGGGTACCTCATCGCATCGGCTGTGAACCCGAATTACTATATCTGTTTGGATGGTGTCCCCAAGGCTGGTTCGAACGTGCAGCTAGGTAGCGGATTATCAAGTGCGACTACGTTCACAATCAAGGCCGTCTAGCCTTCGATGCATCTCGGCAGTGACACAGCAATGGATAAGAAGGGGGGAGACCTCAAAGGTCTCTCCCGTTATCTTCGACTTATCGAGGTTTCCGCATTATTGGCGGTCCCCTGCATCCTTATAGCGTGCATGGCGAGCGACATCCGTGCTACGGCAGGACTAACGATGCTTGCCGTCGTGCTCGTACTCGTGCTTATTCTCGGTTCGATCGAGCTATCTCGTCCAGCTCTCAAGCAGATTCTTCCCATTGTGGTATGCGCCGCCGTGGCGGCAGCTGGACGCGTGCTTTTCGCTCCATTCCCGGATATTAAGCCCGTTACTGCGATCTGTATCGTTTCCGGGGCTGTGCTTGGACGCCAAAGCGGCTTCGCCGTCGGCGCGCTCGCTGCGCTGTCCTCCAACTTCTTTTTCGGCCAAGGAGCATGGACCCCTTGGCAGATGTATGCTTGGGGTCTCATCGGGTATCTATCCTCTCTGCTTTCCGATAAGGGATTGCTCGAAGGAAGGTGGAGCGTGCTATTCTGGGGCTTTTCCGCCGCGATTATCTTCGGCCTCATAATGGACGGCATGCATATCGTGGGCTATGTGCGCCCTTTCACGTGGCAGGGCGCCCTCGCGGCGCTGCTCGCCAGTCTGCCGCTCGATGCACTCCATGGGGTGGCGACGATGGGATTCTTGGCGATATTCTGGGGCCCGTGGAGACAGCAGCTGGATCGAATTACTGCAAAGTATGCTTTGGGAAAGAGGGATAATTAACCAATCTGTCAGGTTTCCGTGGGAGCGTGCGTGCGCCGATGTCGCTCGTTTTGTTTGAAAAAGGCGGTTTCATGAGTTTTGAGCTCTTTGTCGTAAGTATCGTGGGCGTTGCGTTCCTGCTCGTACCAGGGTCTCTGTTCCTTAAAGCGTTGCGGGTTCCTATCGGGCGATGTATCAGCGCTGCCCCTCTCTTTACTCTCACGTTGCTGTCGGTGCTGAGTATCCTGTTCGACGCTTTTGGCATCAAGGCTAACCCAATCACTCTCGTGCTGATTCCGCTTATCTGCCTTCTTGTACTTGTCGTGCTGTCCAACCAGCGGGTTTCTTCCGAGAATGAGGATGTGCGGGACATCCCGCTTCCATATGTTGCTCTCTATGCGCTTTCGGGTTTGGCTGCCGGCATATATATCTTCGTTTCGCGACTTGAACGACCGATTGATTTCATACCCAGCTATGATCAAATCCACCACCTCAATGGTGTGCGTGTCTTTGCTGAGACGGAGGTTTTCTCGTTTCTCCATAACTCCCTGTATACCGCTCAAGAGGTGTCGGAGATCGCCCCGATTGCGGCGACGGGCTTCTATCCTTCGGGTTGGCACGCACTATGTGCGCTTCTCGTCCAAGCTTTGGACATTAATCCTGCGATGAGCATGAATGCGGTCAACTTTGTCTTTTCATCGCTAGCCCTTCCGCTTTCTATGCTTTCGCTGATCTGGGCTTTGTTTCCCGATAACAGGCGCATCTTACTTTTTGGGGCAGTTGCAAGCGTCTCCTTCACGGCGTTTCCCTGGATGTACTTGGTTTGGGGACCTTTGTTTCCCAACCTTGCTAGTTACGCAGTGGTTCCCGCGGCATGTTCCCTTTTCATCATGGCGTTCTATGGCGGCGTGGCTGTACGTATGAGATGCCGTGCATTTATCCTGTTCGCCATAGGATTCGTTGGCGTGGCGCTCGCTCATCCCAACGGCGTCTTTGTAATTGCCGTCATGCTCGGAGCTTATCTCGTACATGCTGCCTTAAAGGGAACGATACGAGAGTTGTTTGGAATCACGACGGGAAAGCTCTGGCTTGACGCAACGCTTCTTGTGCTCACCTTTACCGTGCTTTGGTTTCTCGTATTCAACATGCCGTTTCTGAATAGCGTGGTTACTTTTGTCTGGAAGCCCTATCAGTCTCCTTTACGGGCGGTGCTCAATTTTGTGCTGTGCGGGGCGACGCGGGGCTTTTTTGGACCTGATTCATTCCAGCTCGCGATTGCGGCTCTGCTCGCTGCCGCAACAATTGCATCATTTGGTGAGCACCGCATCAGATGGGCCGTCCAAGCGTATGTGTTTTGGGGGGTATCCTTTGTCCTTGCATCATCTACCGAGAACATCTTTACACACCTTCTTGCGGGTTTTTGGTATTGTGACCCCACGAGGATAGTAGCAGCTTCGGTTCCCTGTGGGATCGTCTTGGCTTCATTTGGCTTCGACAGACTGTGCGGTACAGCGGAAACTCTCCTGGCCGCTCGCAAAGCAGAGCCTCTAGCACACAGAATCATTGCCCCTGCCGTTGCCTTGGTGTTCATTGCTATGACGTTTGCTCCGACAATGAATCTGTTCGGGCGGCGATTTGAAACTGGTTTAGCTCGCATGAGGGTTATTACAAGCGATCTGTACTGGTCGCAATTTGGAAGATTCGTTCTCAAAGAACGACTCTTTATGGATAGGGTTTCCGAGATAGTGCCCGATGGAGCAGTAGTTGCCAACAATCCCTGCGATGGGAGCGTTTTCGCCTATGGCGCATGTGACGTGCACGTGCTCTATCGTCAGATAACAGGGCTCGATGGCGAGAACGAACGTGCGGAGAGCGTCCTTATCAGATTGTCCTTGAACGAATACTCGTTCAACCCTGCTGTGAAAGATGCTGTTGAATCAGTCGGTGTTGAATACGTTGTCCAGCTGGTTCCGCCCACCGATTCCGAAGACGAGTGGTCGATCTTTGCAGACGATGGATCTGAGATGTGGCCCGGAATCATGGCTGTGGATGAGTCAACACCCGGATTCACGCTTGTCCTTGAAGATGGCGATATGCGACTGTATAAAGTGGATAATGCAATTTGAGGTTTTCCATGCAACGAGGATTCTGTCGGAGGTGTTTTATGGACGTGGGGGATTGAGCTCTATGGTGTTTGCTCTTGTGCTTTCCGGTGGAGTTGGTTCCCGTTTGGGGGCTGATATGCCAAAGCAATACCATCCCATCGGCGGCAAGCCAATGGTGCTGCATGTTCTCAAAACGCTCCAAGAACACCCCCATATCGATTGCATTGTTGTTGTTGCTGCCTCTGAGTGGCGCTCATTTATTGGCCAATGGGCCGAAGAGGACGGTATTACGAAGCTTTCCGGGTATGCTGATCCTGGTGAATCGCGACAGCTCTCAGTGTTCAGCGGGCTTATAAAACTCAAGGATCTTGGCGCTCGTAACGACGACAAGGTTGTGATATGTGAGGCCTGTCGTCCGGGGCTCTCCAGCTCAACATTATCAATGCTAATCGAGGGGCTTGTTGAGGGGGTTGACCTTGTAGATGCAACACTTCCAGTCTACGAAGCGCTGTACTTGTCATTGGACGGAGTGGTTCTTGATGAAGCCTTAGATAGGACAAAGGTTTTAATTGGAATGGAACCGTCTATCGCCAGGTTCGGTCAATTCTATCGGGCAAATGTAGATACGCCCTCCCATGAGTTGGGATCATATCGTGGAACGGTTGATTTCTTCCTCGCTAAGAAACTAGTGGTCTCAACCGTTGCTGGCGACCCAAATGGGTTCAAAATAACTACCAGAGATGATCTGGAACGCTACAGGGTTATCTATGAGCAAGCTTCTATTCGCTCTGAAGACGATACTACCATGAGGTGATAAGCTCCATATGCCCTACAATTATGCAATCGTTTCCGCCCTCTTTCTTCCTCATACAGGAGGGGTTGAGAACTTCACGGACAGCCTTTCAGATGCTCTTGCACGACGCGGCAATCATGTTACGGTAGTTACATCGCGCTTATCGCTGACCGATCCCGAAGTTGAGACTCTTGACAACGGAGTTCGTGTCCTCCGCCTTCCTTCTTACACCTTTCTTGGAGGGCGTCTTCCGATAATAAAAAGGAATAAACGGTACCGCCAGCTGTACGATTCTCTTACAAGCTGCGCTTTCGACCGCGTTCTTGTTAATACGCGGTTCTACTCTCTAAGCATTGAGGGCCTTCGCATTGCAAGCGCAGCTGGTTGCAGCGCGGTTGTTCTTGACCATGGATCTGACTATCTGACACTGGGCAACCCCATCTCTGACGCACTTATCCGGCTGTACGAGCATGTAATGACCAAAAGAGTTAAGTCTTTTCACCCGCGTTTTGCCGGAATCTCAAAGAAAAGCTGCGAATGGCTTGGTACTTTTGGGATTAACGCCTCGACTGTTATTCCCAATGCAATCGATACCCGGTCTTTCAGAGAATGTTCGACAGGGCGCGATTTTCGCAAAGAGCTTACCCTTAGGAACAGCAGGAAGATCGTTTCGTTCATAGGCAGGCTGACGCCGGAAAAAGGAGCAGAGCAGCTCGTTGCTGCAGCAAAGATGCTCGAAAACGAGTGCTCGGTCTTGCTTGCGGGAAACGGTTGGCTCAGGAACGCAATCCTGGATTTGTCGGTCCCAAACGTACATCTTCTGGGAAACCTCTCTCGTGGAGATGTATCCGCTTTGTTGAGCCAAAGCGATGCGTTCTGCCTTCCAACGCGTTCCGAGGGCTTCTGCACGGCATTGCTTGAGGCCGCTGCCTGGGGCGTTCCATGTGTTGTACCCGATGTCGGTGGAGTGGAAGAGGTTTTTGGAGTTGAGCAGGAAGGCGTTATCCTGCTTGACTGTCTGGAGCCTGCCAGCATTTCAGAGGGTATTCGCGCGGCATTATCAATGCAGCGCGCGGAGCCTGATAACGCGCGGAATTCTTGGGATGCAACTGTGGATGCTGTGGAAAACGCCTTCGGTAGTATGGGGTAAGAATGATGCATAGCGTCTGGCAATCAAGAAAGGGCATTCTTTCAGAGCATGTCAAGTAGAGTCGAAACCAGTAAGCGGGCTTTGTTTTGGAATGCGGCGGGCAGCACTGCCGGCTCGGTTCAATCCTTTGTGCTTCTCATTTCTGTTACCCGAATTTGCGGCACTGAAATCGCAGGCAGCTTTTCAGTTGCATTTGCTGCCGCGCAGGTTCTCTGGACGATAGGCCTATTCGAAGCAACCTCCTTTTTTGCAACCGATGCGACGAACCGCTTTTCTGCCGAGCAATACCTCGCCTTCAAAGTATGCTCCTGTCTGCTCATGTTGGTTTGTGGCTTTGTTTACGTTTGGATTCGCAATCTCTCGTCGTTCGATGCCCTCCTGACGATTGCATTGTGCTGTTTTCGGCTAATCGATGCCTTTCATGAGTTCTTCTATGCGTTGTTCCAAAAAAACGGCAGGCTTGATCTTTCAGGCTTCTCCGTTTTCTGTCAGGCGATTCTCTCAACCCTTGTTGTCGTGCTCGTCCTCCTGATTTGCAGGAATGTTATTGTAGCAGTCGCTTGCGCGGCCATCGTGAAAGCGTTATTCCTCGCCAGATACGATCGCCTTATGGTTAGCCGCTATGTACCAGTTGGTTTTCCAGAATTCAATAAGGAAGCGCTCGTCGGGATTCTCATTGCCCTTCTTCCGCTCTTCCTTTCGACCTTTTGCGCGAATTACATCTCCAATATCACGCGGTTCGCTATTGAGGAATCCGCTTTCTCATCTCAACAGGCTGTCTACAGCGCTCTCTTCATGCCCTCCTTCGCCATCAACCTGCTTGTTCTCTTCTTTTTGAGACCGTCGCTCACTATCCTTGCTGAGTACTGGAAAGAACACAATCGCAAATCGTTTGCCTTGGAAATCGGCAAGCTTCTATTTGGTGTGATCATCGTCTCCCTGATTGTCGAGGCAATTGCTTCGATTATCGGCATCCCCTTGCTCCAGGCTATGTTTGGGCTTGATCTTTCCGATATGCTGCCGTGCCTTATCGTGCTTCTTGCGGGAAGCGGTATTGCGTCTGCATCCCTTGTGCTCTATAACGTGTTCATTGTTATGAGACGGCAGAGATTTGTGCTGGCCATCTACTGCATTGTCGCGCTGCTCTGCTCTCCAATTTCAACTTTCTTTGTAGAACGAAGCGGGCTGATGGGTGCCGCATACGCTTACGTTGCGATCTATTCTTTGATGCTGGCATTGATGATGGGCATCTTTGTAGCCCTTTATAATAAGGGTGCAAGTGCCATAGAATAAACCAAGTGCTTCATCTCGTTTCGCTACTATCGCTTTTCCCGAGACGTTCGTTGGGGGGGGGTTGCTGTGCCCGATATCGCATTTCGACAGTATGATCCGAGGGTTCTCGAACGCCTTCAGAGGGCTGAGCTCGAGGTGCTTGCTGCTTTTGATGAGATCTGCAGGATGCTGGACCTGAGATACTTCGTTCACTATGGTGCGCTGCTTGGTGCGATTCGCCATAAAGGTCCAATTCCTTGGGATGATGATATCGACGTGGCTATTCCTCGCGAGGACTTCACAGCGTTCGTCGCATATTGCGATGCTCATCCCGAGCTTCCTTTTGGCTATATGGATCCCGCGCATCGTGCAGACTGCACGAAAACGGTCCCCATCTTCTACAAAAAGGGAACAGTTTTTGCCGAAGACGATCTTGGCTGGCAGCCGGGTATCAGCATCGATCTGTTCCCCTTCGACCACCTTCCCGAAGATGAAAGAGCAAGAAGGCATGAGCTGAAGCGAGCTATTTTTCAACGACGGCTCATGTACCTCAGCAATAGGGATCCGCGTATCCCCCTCAGTGGTGCAAAATACTATGCCGCGAAAGCCTTATGCAAGATAGCGCGTGCGGGACTCGTTCTATTTCGTATAAATGGCGCTGATCTTTTCAAGCGGTTCGACCGTCGCAATATCGCATGCAATGAGAGGAACATTGGCAGCTCATTCGTTACGTCTTTCTACTCGAGCAATCCCGAAGGCAGCGTGATAGATTCCTCGCAGTTCGAAGTAATCGACATCCCTTATTTGAATACCGTCGTTCGGGGCCCTAAGGACCCTGATGCCGTGCTTTCCCACCACTATGGCAACTACATGGAGCTTCCTCCAGAGAATCAGCGCGTCAATCATTGCCCGATGCACCTTGATTTTGGAGATGGTGAGGGCGATGTTCTCAACCGATAGACTGCTCGTGCGCATAAGTGCTTTATGATCGGGATGGAGTGACAGTGTCTGCAATTCGGGTTCTCCATGTTATCCGGAAGATGGATCGTGGCGGAGCGGAAACGATGCTCATGAACTTGATGAGGCGTATTCCGCGCGAGGAGGCTGCATTTGATTATCTGGTGCATACAGATGATCACGGGGACTACGACGATGAAATAGCAGGTCTCGGCGGATCAATCTGGCGCCTCCCTGCCTATAACGTTGCGAACTTCTTTCACTACAAAAAGGCTTGCAGAGAATTGATGGCTTCCATCGGGCATTTCGATATCGTCCACGGCCATCAGGGGAGCTGTGCACCTATCTATCTTTCCGAGGCAAAGCGTGCAGGATTCCTAACGATTGCCCATAGCCACAATGCTGATGGTGCGATACCGCCCTTGCAGATGGCTGCGTTCAATATGATCTCTCACCCAGTAAGGGGCGTAGCGGATTATTATCTCGGCTGCTCCATGCAGGCTGGCTTAGACAGGTTTGGTAAAAAAATAGTTGATTCGGACAGGTTTTCCCTGCTGCCCAATGGCATCGATTCGAAGGTCTTCGCGTTCTCCGAAGAAGCCAGAAAAGCGATTCGAGATGAGCTAGGTATTGGGAGCGAGCCTGTAATCGGCACGGTGGGGCGGCTTACCCGCCAAAAGAATCATACATTTCTCCTTGAGATCTTTTCACGGATGCTGGAGGTCGACCATAATATCAAGCTTGTTATTGTGGGAAGAGGGGAGCTTGAGGATGATTTGAGGCAGAAGTGTGATTTACTGGGGCTTAGCAGCAACGTGAAGATGCTAGGGGTCAGAAAGGATGTTCCCGCGTTGATGAGTGCGTTCGATGCGTTTATCCTTCCTTCACACGCAGAAGGTCTTCCGCTTGTTGGAGTTGAGGCCCAAGCAGCCGGGCTTCCGTGCTTCTTCAGTACGGGCGTCCCGCGTGACGTCGCAATTTCAGATACGGTCACGTTCCTTGACTTGGAATCAGGCGCAAAACACTGGTCTGATGCGATATGGGCAGGCATTTCCAACGCATCAGCATGGAATCGATTTGACAGGGGGCGTGTTATCCGCGAGTCGGACTATGATATAGCCTCAAGCGCCCGGAAGCTTGTGGATATCTATCGCATGTGCATCGAGCGGTTCAAAGAAGCCTGATTGCGTCTAGTACTCATGAGCAGGAAACTCCATGCTGTGAGTGGTGTTACTCACTGCCAAGGTCTTCTTTAATCTGGGTCGTTGAGATCTCAGGCGTTCGAGGAAGATAAACCACTTCACAACCCTCTTCTTCAAGGAAGTCAAACTTGCCTTTCCAATCATCGCCCATGACGAATGTGTCAACATGGTATTCATGTACGTCGGTCCGCTTCTGTGCCCAGGTCTCCTCGGGAATAACAAGGTCAACGAAACGAACTGCCTCGAGCAGCTGCTTGCGCTCGTCAAACGTGAAGTAACATTTCTTTTGCTTTTCATTCCAGTTGAACTCATCGGTTGAGAGGGCGACGATTAAATAGTCTCCTAGCTCCTTTGCACGCCGAAGCAGGTTGATGTGTCCATAGTGAAGAAGATCGAATGTTCCATAAGTGATGACGCGCCTCATGAGCCTGCCCTCCCGTGATTTGACTGCGACGGTGCCTACCGCCTGTCCTGATCCCGCAATGCAATATCCTGTGCCATCCTATTAACCTTGTGCTTAAGCTTGGAGATTTCGGCAGACGTGCTGAACTCCTTAATTAGCAGGATAGCGATTACTGCCAAGAAGACGAAGTTGCTTGCCGACATGAATCCGAAAAGATTCGAGAAAAATGTGGGGATGCCTGGGAAGATTGCACAGAGGAGAAGAAGTGCCGCAAGCACAATCCAGAAGATCGAGTCCTCGATCTGTATGCGCTCTTTTTTAACGCGGCTGACAACGATGAAAAGAGTTATCGCTGCTCCGACAACAAGAAGCACACGCAACGCGGCGGACATAAGGCTCCTATCTGAACCACTGGAAAAGGATGATAGAGATGCAGGTTCTCGACATATAGCGAATGATGTTGGGAAGATCAAGGTAGCTTGTTCCGCCCTGGCGTTCCTGCATTTGTGCAGGAATTTCGACTATTTTCTTCTCCTTACGTGCAAAGAGAGCGATAGCGTCGGGCTCAGGGGCGAGGTCAAAGCCATCAGCATAGGTGGAGATTAAATCTTTTCCGAACATCCTCATGCCTGATGTCGGGTCGGTGATCTTGATTCCGGACGAAATACGGATGAGTCCGGATATTAGCTTTGAACCAGCTCCGCGTGCACCAACGGGCCCCTCTCCAGCAAGCACGCGTGAAGCGATGACAATATCAGCGCCTTTGCTGATTTCGTCGGCCATGGGAGCGATGTACTCCGGTAGATGTTGGCCGTCAGCGTCGAATTGGACAACGGCATCGTAGCCATGCTCTTTCGCATAGCGCATTCCCGCTTGAAATCCGCATGACAATCCGCAGTTGACAGGCATGGTGAGATGGGGATATCCATTATCGCGGCAAATATCTTCAGTGCGATCTTTGGAACCATCGTTGACAACGAGAAAGTCGATCTGGGGGCACGTGTCAATGAGGTTCGATACGGTCTGCTTGAGGCAGGCTTCCTCGTTGAACGCGGGTATGACAGCAAGTACTTTCAAAATGGTTTCTTTCTTTGAGGGCACATCGCAGTAATTGTAGCTTGTTGTTGGGGGTGATGATGTCGGCAAAGCAATTCCGAAGCAATATGTCCTTCTTATCTTATTGTGCAAAGCACAATCGTACGATCTCCACATTTTTCCTCAACCTTCGCGGTTTTCTAGTATCATAGGTGTGTTCTACACCCCCGATTCGAGGAGATGCGCATGTCCGGACACTCTAAGTGGGCAACCACCAAGCACAAGAAGGCAGCCATC
>Ga0256404_1006567_pt1 | contig 19139 bp, 14 predicted proteins | sample RumenRJG_01DNA_FD_185990 | JGI IMG/M metagenome (GOLD analysis project Ga0256404, IMG submission 185990) | Bovine rumen microbial communities from Lethbridge, Alberta, Canada - RJG_01 | ecosystem: Host-associated > Mammals > Digestive system > Stomach > Rumen | place: Canada: Alberta | collected...
ATACAGAATTCTGATTGGACTTTCTGTTATCGGAGCAATCTTTACAGCCATCTGCATCAAACAAAAGAAGTATAAGAGAATGCTCGTTATACCGGCACTCATGGCAATCGTTTTCATCGCAAGCGGTGCAGTTGCACAGCTCGTTCAGAATATGATTGTTTCTCCGGACGAGATCAACAAAGAGTCCGAGTATCTTGCAAACAATATCAAGTTTACTCAGTACGCTTACGATATAGACGATGTAGATGTTAGAGATTTTGTTGCGGATCAGTCGCTTAATGCCGAGCTTCTCGGAAACAATCTTGAGACGCTCACCAATATCAGAATCAACGACTATCCACCGGTTAACACATTCTACAATCAGACGCAGAGCATAAGACAGTACTATGCGTTCAACGACGTAGATGTAGATAGATATATCTTGGACGGCGAATATACGCAGACATATCTCTCTGTCAGAGAAATCGACGAGAACAAAGTAAACGACACCTGGCTTAATAGGCATATTAAATATACTCACGGATACGGTGTTGCTGTTTCTAGAGTTGATACGATTACCGCAAACGGACAGCCGAGCGTAATCGTAAAGAATATTCCGCCGCAGACAACGCATGCTGAACTCAGTGTTACGAGACCTGAGATTTACTTTGGTGAGCTTAGCTCGGATTATATAATCGTTGGAACAAACGAGACGGAGTTTGACTATCCTGATGGACAGGAAAATAAATATACGTCTTACGAAGGAACCGCAGGCATCAAGCTGAATTTCTTGAACAGACTCATGTTTGCGATAAGAGAAGGAAGCATGAAGCTCCTCGTAAGCACCAACGTAAATAGCAATTCTCGCATCATCATAAACAGAAATATTAACGACAGAGTGCAGCTTATCATGCCGTATCTCTCTTATGAGGACGACCCATACGCAGTACTCGTTGATGGAAAAATCTATTGGGTAATTGATACATATACGACGAGCTCATACTATCCATATTCAGAGCCATATACGGGACAGATTGGAACTACCAACTATCTCAGAAACTCAATCAAGATTATAGTTGATGCATATAACGGATCTATTGATTACTACATCGTAGATAAAGAAGATCCGATAGCGCTCACGTATCAAAAGATTTATCCGGACCTCTTTAAGAATTTTGAAGACATGCCGGAGGAACTTAGAACTCATATGAGATATCCGCATGCGCTCTTCCAGATTCAGGCGGACGTATATGGAAGATATCATATGAACGACGTAAACGTTTTCTATCAAGAAGAGGACATCTGGTCGGTTGCTCATGAGATGTACGGAACGGAAGAAAAGAAGATGACATCTAACTTCTTTGTTCTCAAGCTTCCGGGCGAGTCCAGTGCAGAGTTTGTAAGTTCGCTTCCGTTCACACCGAGAGGAAAGCAGAATATGACTGCGCAGCTAATCAGCAGAAGTGACGGAGAGCATTATGGAGAACTCGTTCTCTATCGCTTCCCAAAGAGCAAGACCATCTATGGTCCTATGCAGATAGAAGCGCAGATAGACCAGAACACAAAGATCTCGCAGGACTTCTCGCTGTGGAGCCAGGCGGGTTCAAGATATAGCAGAGGAAATCTCTTTGTTGTTCCGATTGAGAATTCGCTCCTCTATGTTGAACCGATTTATCTTGAGGCATCCAACTCCGCGATACCTGAGGTGAAGAGGGTAATCGTTGCTTATGGCGACAAGATTGCTTACGAGGCAACTCTTACGGAGGCGCTTAGAAGTCTCTTTGGAGACATCCCGGGATTCACTGCGGGCGGAGCATCGCAGGGCGGAAGCACAGAACCTGGCTCCGATATTTCGGGCGAGACAACTCAGGAAGAACTCATATCAAAGGCTGTAGCGGCATACGAAAAGGCTCAGGAAGCTCTTAAGGACGGCGACTGGGCAGCCTACGGAAGACATATGGAAGACCTGGAGAAACTACTTAAGGCACTTGAAAATATGAATTAATAACGCAAGCTTAAGAAGGAGGAAGCTTATGTTGGGATTCGATATTGAGAAAATGCTTTTCACCATACATCCGGAAGAGCATGATAACAAAAAAATAATAGCGATTCTGAAGAAGCATCCGGAGGTTCAGTTTGTTTCCTTTGTTGGAATCGATATCGGTGGACACGATACGGATGAAAAGATTCCGGTTGCGCTTTTTATGGACGATATCAGTGAGATGCTTACTCACGGCGTGCAGACCGACGGATCATCGGTATCACTTCCTGGGATCGCAGAACTCAACAACGCAAAGGTTACAATCGTTCCTGACCTTTCGGTAAATTGGTATGTCGATTACAACTATAGAAATATAGATACCGACACCAGTCTTCCTGTCGGAACACTGAGAATACCTTCTTATCTCGTGCATAACGATAGCTACGAATGCGGATCAAGAGTAATCCTTAGGGACGCGATAAACTGTTTCAAGAAAACGCTTCGCGATGAATTGAAATCACATCCTTATGTATTTAAATATCTCACCGGCGCAAAGAACGCAAACGATATAGATGACATTCTTATCACATCTGCCACAGAGCTTGAGTTCTGGGTAAAGACGCCGGACGACAAAGGCGATAGAGAGCAGCTCTTTGCATCACAGGTTCTCAAAGAACAGTATTGGAAGAGAACCTACGGCGAGGTAAGAACAGCGCTTGAGGACACGCTTAAGATTCTTGATAAATATGGCTTTGGCGTAGAGATGGGTCATAAGGAAGTCGGCGGCGTAAAGGCTCATATGGGAACGAGCGGCCACTACGACCACGTAATGGAGCAGCTGGAGATTGACTGGAAATACGCCGATGCGATTCAGGCAGCGGATAACGAGAACCAAGTAAAATATGTCGTAAGAGATATATTTACAATGCACGGTCTCGACGTTACGTTTATGGCAAAGCCTTTCCCGGGCGTTGCGGGTAGCGGTGAGCATACGCATATCGGTCTCTCCGCAAAACTAAAGAGTGGCAAGATTATAAACCTCTTCTCCGCGAAGGATATGAAGAAACATTTCATGAGTCCGATAGGATTTGGTGCACTCATGGGACTTCTCAAGAATTACGAGGTTGTTAATCCGTTTGTGAGCGCAACAAATGATGCGTTTAATAGATTAAAGCCAGGATACGAAGCTCCGGTATGTATAGTTACATCGCTTGGAAAATCTACGCTTGAGCCATCAAGAAACAGAACCGTTCTTGCGGGACTCATAAGAGATAGCGCAAGCAGCCTCGCTACGAGATTTGAATTAAGATCTCCCAACGCAAAGAGTAATACGTATCTTGTAATCGCTGCTTCATACATGGCTTGCCTAGACGGAATCAAGAAGGTGCTTGAAGCCGAGAAGACTCCTGAGGAACTAGAAGCATCCATCTCAAAGAAATGCGGAAAGAAGGATTTCTATCTTGAGAAGGATAGGGAGTATAGAAGCGAGAACAATATCTTTACGGATTATACGCAGGCTGAACGCGACAAGCTCTTTGGAAGAGCCCCTGCAACTGTCTGGGAAAACCTGCAGGCCTTTGATGAGTATCCGGAGAAGACAAAGGTGCTTAAAGAAGGCGGCGTCATAGACGATCTTACGCTTCACTCATATAAGGAGCAGGTGCTCTCGCAGTGGAAGACAGAGCTTCACGACAGAATCATTCCTGCTCATATGAATACGATAAGAGGATGCGTTAAGCTCCACGACGATTCTGATCCCCATGCCAAGCTCGACAAGAAGACATGGGAGAAGATCGACGCACTAAGACGCGAGACAGGAAAGAATACAGAAAAATACACCTGCCTTTTGACCGAGGTAAAGGATGCCCTTGATAGAAACGATTACAAGAAGGCATCAAAGCTTCAGCTCAAGACGCAGGAAAAGATATCGACTTTGCTCGATATGTACGAAACATATAAGAAGAACATTTTTTAGAGGTGAGACAACATGCTGGATATCAAGAGAATCAGAGAAGATTTTGAGGGTGTAAAGGAAAGAGTTGAGTTTAGAGGAAAGGGCGATTTTGGTCTTGACCGCGTTAAGGAACTCGATGAAAAGAGAAGAACTCTTCTTGCTGAAGTTGAAGCAATGAAGAATAAGCAGAACACCGTATCAAGAGAAATCCCAAAGATGAAGCAGGCGGGAGAGGATACGACCGAGATTATGGCGGAGATGAAAAAACTCTCCGACGAAATCAAAGAGCTGGACGCCAGAGTCGCAGAGGTAGAGGACAATCTCAGAATTGCAATCTTAAACGTGCCAAATACTCCATATAAGGATGTTCAGTATGGTGATGACGATGCGGCAAATGTAGAGATGAGAAAATTTCTTGAGCCGACAGAGTTCTCATTTGAGCCAAAGCCACACTGGGAAGTAGGCGAGGCGCTCGATATCTTGGATGTTGAGAGAGCAACGAAGATCGCAGGAACAAGATTCACCATCTATAAGGGACTCGGTGCAAGACTTGAGAGAGCGTGCATACAGTTTATGCTTGATCTTCATACGATGGAGCAGGACTATACAGAAATTCTTCCACCGTTCATGGTTAACAGAATGGCTATGACGGGAACGGGTCAGCTTCCGAAGTTTGAAGAGGATATGTTCTATCTTCCGCAGAAGGACTTCTTCCTTGTTCCGACCGCAGAGGTTCCTGTAACAAATATGCGTGCGCAGGAAATCATGGATGAAGAAGAACTTCCTGTTTATTACACAGCATACACACCTTGCTTCAGAGCAGAAGCAGGTTCCGCAGGAAGAGATACAAGAGGTCTTATAAGACAGCATCAGTTCAACAAGGTTGAGCTTGTGAAATTTGTTAAGCCTGAGACTTCATACGATGAGCTGGAAAAGCTCACAGCGGATGCAGAGGAAGTTCTGAAACTTCTCAACCTCCCGTATAGAGTTGTAAGACTGAGCTCCGGAGATCTCGGATTTAGCAGCGCCATGACCTACGACATAGAAGTTTGGATGCCGAGCTACGGTCGCTATGTAGAGATAAGCTCCTGCAGTAATTTTGAAGACTTCCAGGCAAGACGTGCAAACATCAGATTCCGCCGCGGAAAAGAAAAGCCGGAATTTGTTCATACTCTTAATGGTTCGGGACTTGCAGTAGGAAGAACCGTTGCCGCAATACTTGAGAACTTCCAGCAGGAAGACGGAAGTGTAATCATTCCTGAAGCACTCCGCAAATACATGGGAGTAGATGTCATAAAGTAATAGAGTCAAAACGGCGATGAAGTCAATCAAGCATATCTTTGGAAAACTATTTGGGCGATTCACAATCACTGCCGTCATCATCTTGGTGCAGGCGGCTTGGTTTGCTTTGCTCATTCTGAGACTCCGAGACTATGCTGAATTTCTAGAAATTACTTTTACCGTTCTATCGCTTTTTCTTGTTTTATTTGTAATTTACAGAAACGATACAAGTGCCTATAAATTGGGATGGATACTGCTTATACTACTCATCCCGATTTTTGGTGCGCTCATGTATCTATTCTTTGGAAACAAGAGGCCGTCAAGGCGAATCAGAGAAAAATTGAATCCCGTGGTTGATGCGCATAAAGAAGATTTAAAACAGATTTATGAAATTGACGGAATCGGAAGCAGGCTCAAGAGGACTGTAGATTATATCTCAAAGAAGGGGCCGTTCCCTGCGTGGGACAAAACAGAAACAAAATACTATAAGCTCGGCGACGACGCGTTCCCGGAACTACTTGAGGATTTGAAAAGGGCGGAGCATTTTATTTTTCTGGAGTACTTTATAGTCGGTCGCGGCAAGATGTGGGATGCGGTCCATGAGATTCTTGTGGAGAAAGCAAAGGCCGGAGTTGATGTGCGTCTCATCTATGATGACGTCGGAAGCATGGGAAGAGTTCCGATGGGATTTCCTGCAAAGCTTGAATCCGAAGGAATAAAGACCGTAGTTTTCAATCCTTTAAGACCGATTCTTTCTCTCGTATATAACAATAGAGACCATAGAAAAATCTGCGTAATAGATGGATATATTGCGCATTCCGGCGGATACAATCTCGCGGACGAGTATATAAACAAATATGAGCGCTTTGGACATTGGAAGGACAGCGGAATAAGAATAGAGGGTAGGGCCGTTTGGAACTTCACCGTCACATTCCTCGATATGTGGAATGCGTTTAGACCTACGGAGGCAAACTATATGCAGTTTGCTCCACACGTATTCCATCCCGATGGATTTGATAGCGACGGTATAGTGCAGCCGTTCTCTGACTCACCGCTTGACGACGAGACGCTCGGCGAAAATATTTATCTTGAAATAATAAATCAGGCAGAGGACTATGTTTATATCTTTACGCCATATTTGATCCTGAACAACGAGATGATGTCTTGCCTAAGGCTCGCCGCAAAGCGCGGTGTTGACGTAAGGATAGTCGCTCCAAAGATTCCCGATAAGATAATAGTATTCCGTGTAACGCGTTCATATTATCGTCCGCTGATAGAAGACGGCGTGAAGATTTATGAATACACGCCGGGATTTATACATTCAAAGAGTTTTATCGCTGACGGAAAGATCGGCGTCGTCGGAACGATAAATCTTGATTACAGAAGTTTGTATCTCCACTTTGAGTGCGGAACGCTTCTTGTTGGATCAAAGGCGCTGGATGGACTGAGAGAAGACTGCGAAGAAACATTTAAGGTTTCCGACCAGATTGAACTTAACGAAATCAGGCCGGGATTTATCGAAGTTTTGATAGATAGCTTTTTGCGCGTGCTGAGTCCGCTGTTATAGACGGCACCAATCAGCGCTCTGCCATAGCAATGGGGCGAAAGAGAAAGACGATTATGAAATACACTGACTTTATTGAAAATCATATATCAAAGGGCATGGTGTCCTTCCATATGCCGGGGCATAAAGGAAGACGCATTTTTGACGTGCACGGAATGGGCGATTTGCTTAACGATTTTGTAGAGGGAGATATCACAGAGATTCCCGGGTCCGATAATCTTTCGCAGCCGCAGGGAATCATAAGAAACGTGATGGATAGATATAAGGCTCTCTACGAAAGTGAGGAGAGTTTTATATCGCTCGGCGGAAGTACGCTCGGCCTAATGGCTGCAATTCTCTGCGCCGCAGAGTTTGGCGCAGCAAAAGTATCGCCGGCGGACGGTGCGACCAAAGAATCGTCAGCGGACGACGCAGCTAAAGAAAACGTAATTGCAATCGCGCGTAACAGCCATAAATCAATATTTAACGGCATTACACTTTCCGGGCTTGACCAGAGATATGTCTATCCCGAGATTCATGAGTCGGGCCTAGTTGGAGAGATAAAACCTGAGGAAGTTGAGCGTGCATTTACGGAAGCAGAAACTAATGGCTCAAAGATCTGCGCGGTTGTCATTCCAAATCCAAACTACTACGGCGTCTGCAGCGACATAGAAGAGATTGCAAAAATTGTTCACGCGCACGATTCAATTTTGATCGTCGATCAGGCACATGGTGCGCATCTTAGGTTTATGTATCCGGAGCTCTCCGGCGACAATAAGAATGCGGATATAGTTATAGAGAGCACGCATAAGACGCTTGCGTCTTTTACGCAGACGGCGATTGCAAATGTATATAGCAAAGATTTGGTATCAACGATGGAGGAGAAGGTTAAGCTTCTTCAATCGACGAGTCCGTCATATATTCTCATGAAGTCTTTGGATATGAATGCCGAGCTGATGGAGAAGTACGGAAGGGAACTCTTTGAGTCCTGGAAGTTAAATCTTGAGAATACATATAAGGCTTTGGAAGAGATGGGGATTAACTTCTTCACGGATCCAAAGCATGATATAAGCAAAATCCTTTTGGATATGAGTGACTACGGACTGACAGGAGAAGATCTTAGCAAGGAGCTCTTTGAGAGGGGAGTTATCGCTGAACTGGACAGCGGAAGATTCTCCATGTGCATGACCGGAATCGGAAACGGAAAGCCTGATTATGAGAGGCTACTTCTTGCGCTTACCGATATAAAGAAAAGCCGGGGAGAAAAAGCTTCTTCCAAGGGCCAAAGCCAAAGCGTCGTGAGCGAACTCTTTTCTCTCATGAATAAGCCGAGGGAGAGAGTAAAGACCGGCGAAGCCTGGGAGCTCGTACCTGCGAGCGAGGCAGAAGGCCTGGTTTGTGCGGAGAGCATCATACCTTATCCACCCGGAATTCCGCTAATTGCAACGGGCGAAGTCATGGACAAAGAGAGCCTTGACTGGGCTATAGCCTTCAGAAAAGGCGGCGAAAAGGTCTTTGGAATGACCGAGGACTTCCTTGTAAAAGCCAGAATAGAGAAGGCCTAGCGGCTTAGAAACATTGAAATATCAATAAAAACACCCTGTAACACAATTAGCACACTGAATGTAGGACAATACTAGGGAGATAGATCTCCCCAAAGGGTATCTATACTAAGGCATTAGGAAGGGTTATAGCATTCGCTCAGCGGGTGCTATAGCTCTTTTTTTGATGTTTTTTCTAGTTGTTTTTCTAGCGCGCTTTTGGCCTTACACTTTGTCAATGTTGAACCGATGTCGGCGCGGCCTGGGAAACCTTGAGAAACCTTTGACTTTGTTAAATTTTTAATGAATTTTTGCAACTGTTGTTGTATAATATATCAGTATGATTATGACTACAATGAAAGGAAGGTTTTTGGTATGAGTTCAAGTGCCAAGCACTTGCCAAGCATTGACGCGGGCCACTATAAGAACACCGCATCCTCTGCTACCCAAACTATGCCGATTCCGGACGTGGTTAAGATTTCCATGTCGCAGCATATCGGTGCACCATGTAAACCTCTCGTAGAGAAAGGCGACAGGGTGCTTGTGGGTCAGCTTATAGGAGACACCGATGCTTTTGTAAGCGCACCAATTCACTCCAGCGTATCCGGAACAGTCAAGGATATAGAAACCCAGCGTAACGCAATGGGTGGACAGGACACGCTCGTAGTGATAGAAACAGACAAGCTTCAAGAAATGGATCCAAGCATCAAGGTTCCTGAAGTAAACAATCTTGAAGAGTTTGTCAAAGCCGTAAGAACCAGTGGACTTGTTGGACTGGGCGGCGCATCGTTCCCAACGCACATTAAGTACAACCCGAAGAATATCGACGAGGTACACACTCTGATCGTAAATGGCGCAGAGTGCGAGCCTTTTATTACTTCGGACCATCGTACTATGCTTGAGGACACACAAGACATTATCGACGGAATGCTCCTCATCATGAAGTACCTTAATCTTGACGAAGGCTTCATCGGAATCGAGGACAACAAGCAAGACGCAATTGCAAAGCTTAACGAAGAGTTTGCCAAGCAAGGTCTAACAAACCTGCACACATTCCCGCTCCAGGCGAGATATCCAAAGGGTGCAGAGCGTGTGCTCGTTTACGAGATCACAGGCAAGACCATGGATGCAGGAGTTCTTCCTGCAGAGCTTGGTGTAATCCTCTCCAACGTTACGTCGGTTGCATTTGTCGGTCAGTACTTCCGCACAGGCGTACCGCTAGTAAACAAGCGTATGACAGTTGATGGCGATGCAGTAGCAGAACCAAAGAACATCGTTGCGCCGATCGGAAGCCTGGTAAGCGACGTAATCGCTTTCTGCGGCGGATACAAAGAGGATCCAAAGAAGATTCTCATGGGCGGACCGATGATGGGAAGAGCTATACCTTCGGATTCAATGCCGATCGTAAAGAACAACAACGCAATCCTGGCATTCAGCAAACAGCAGGCACTTATTCCTGAGGAAACTGCTTGCATCAACTGCGGAAGATGCCATAAGGCTTGCCCGTTCAAGCTTCTTCCTACTGCATTTGCTGATGCATATCAGGCAAAGGACGCAGAGAGACTATCCTACCTCAAGATCATGCAGTGCATGGAGTGCGGAAGCTGCTCGTTCGTTTGTCCTGCAAGAAGGCCTCTAGCCTTTATAAATAAGCTCTCAAAGGGCGTAGTAAAGGAGGCTGGTCTTTAATGGAAAACATATATCGCAATAATTTAACAGTATCCTCTGCGCCGCATCTAGTCACATCGCTGGATACTCAGAAGACCATGATGTGGGTGCTCATAGCACTTGCTCCTGCACTTGCAGTAGGCGTTTATGTATTTGGTATAAACGCACTCATCATGACTGTAGTATGTATCGCAGCCTGTGTATTCTTTGAATGGGCGTATGAGAAGATCATGAAGAAACCGAATACGGTTAAGGATCTCTCGGCTGTAGTAACAGGAACACTTATCGCATTCAATGTTCCGTCAACACTTCCAATTTGGATGGCTGTTATCGGATGCTTTGTAGCAATCATTCTTGTTAAGCAGCTCTACGGTGGACTCGGAAGAAACTTTGCTAACCCTGCAATCGTTGCAAGAATAGTTCTTCTTGTTTCCTTTGCAACACAGATGACAACATGGCCGCTACCTATTGCTCAGCAGACAGCTGATGCGGTAACGGGAGCAACACCACTTGCTGTTGTTGGAACTGTAAGAGTAGCAAGAGGTCTTCCAAGCCTTATGAATCTCTTCATAGGAACAATCGGCGGATCAATCGGTGAAGTAAGCACACTCGCTCTTCTCATCGGATTTGCGATTCTCCTTTGGAAGAAGATAATCGTGCCGCATACGACTGTTGCCTTTGTTCTGACAGTATTCGTATTCGCATTCCTGTATTACACATTTAACCCAATCAAGGGTGTAAGCGCTGCTCACATGGGACTCTTCCACGTGATGGCAGGTGGCGTAATGCTCGGTGCGGTATTTATGGCAACAGACTATGTTACAAGCCCGATAATGCCGCTTGGCAAAATCATCATGGGTGTAGGATGCGGACTCTTCACAATGATAATCAGGTTCTTTGCCGGTTATCCGGAAGGCGTTTCGTTCTCCATCCTTCTCATGAACATCATGACACCGCTTATTGATATGCTATGCATCAAGCTAGCTTACGGAGGAGGTGCAAAGAAAGATGAATAATAACAGTGCTTTCAAACAATACATTGCACCTATCGTAGTACTCGTCGGAATTTGTCTTGTTGTATCCGCTGCACTCGCTGCAACATACGGCATAACAAATCCTATCATCGAGGCTAGAGCAAAGGCTGATGCCGACGCTGCAAGACAGGAAATTCTTCCTGCGGCAGAATCGTTCACAGCATATGATGGTGCACTTTGGAAATCAGACGACAACAAGGTTTCCGTTCAGGAAGTCTATGTTGCGGATAACGGAAGCGGAATCGTAGTTACAGTATCGACGGGTTCCTTTGGTGGAGCGCTTATCGAGATGGTAGGTATCGGTTCTGACGGTGCCATCACCGGCGTAAAGATCAGCTCACACGCTGACACACCGGGTGTTGGTACAAACGCAATGACAGAAGCTCATCTTGCTCAGTACATTGGAGTTGCGGAACTTACTGCAACAGCAGCAAAGTCCGAGCCTGCAGTTGACCACGTAACAGGCGCATCTGTTTCTTCAGACGCAATCCACTACGGAATCTACGCTGCACTCCAACAGTTTAATCAGATGGGAGGTGCTCAATAATGGAAGAAAAGAAAAGCAAACTTTCTATTCTGACCAACGGAATAATTAAAGAAAACCCGGTATTGGTACTTCTTCTTGGTTGCTGTTCAGTACTCGCTACAAGCTCTGATGCCGTAAACGCACTCGGTATGAGTGTGGCATTCTCAGCAGTAATGATTATGTCCAACATAGTTATTTCCGCAATCAGAAAGATCATTCCGGATAACGTACGTATCCCTTGCTTTATAGTAGTAATCGCAGGATTCGTAACAGTGGTACAGATGATGGTACAGGCATTTGCCCCATCGCTTTATCAGTCGCTCGGACTCTTTATACCGCTCATCGTTGTTAACTGTATCATCCTTGGGCGTGCGGAGATGTTCGCAAGCAAGAACGGAATCTTTGATTCACTCCTAGACGGAATTGGAATGAGTATCGGTTATACAGTCGTACTCGTAGCCATGGGTCTCATCAGAGAATTCATCGGCAAAGGAACACTCTTCACAATGAGAGTCATTCCTGAATCCATCCCGGGTGTAGGAATCATGAATCTTCCTCCGGGCGGATTCTTCACCTTCGCAATCCTGGTTGCATTAGTCAACTATCTCACAAGAGACAAATCCGTAAAGGTTAGGGACTTTGGTGAAGAGGACGCTGCAATAATCGCTAGTGCAAAGGCTGCAGAAAAGGCAGCGGCTCAAGCAAAGGCTGAAGCCGCAAAGGCCGCAGCTAGTGAAGAGAAAGGAGCATAATTATGAAGATAATAGCAATAATCATAAGTATGATCCTGGTAGATAACTACGTACTTGCACAGTTCCTTGGAATCTGTCCGTTCCTGGGCGTATCCAAGAAGCTTGACTCTGCAGTAGGTATGGGTGGCGCTGTAATCTTTGTAATGGTACTTGCAACAGCAGTTACATGGCCAATCCAGCAGATACTTAACAATTTTGAAATCGGATACATGCAGACGGTTGTATTCATCTTGGTTATAGCCGCTCTTGTACAGCTCGTAGAAATGATGCTTAAAAAGTTTATGCCATCGCTATACAGCGCACTCGGCGTATATCTTCCGCTCATCACTACAAACTGCGCAGTACTCGGTGTATGTATCGCCAACATCGATGAAGGATATGGATTCATTGAGTCGCTCGCCAATTCATTTGGTGCGGCTGTAGGATTTACACTTGCACTTGTACTCTTTGCCGGTGTAAGAAGTGGAAAGCTCGTAAATGAAGAGGGCGTTCCGCAGGCCTTCCGCGGTGTTCCGTTAGTTCTCCTGTCGTCCGCAATTCTGTCCCTTGGATTCATGGGATTCAGCGGACTGTTCCAGTAGAAGGGAGGCGTAACCATGGGAATACCTATTATATTGGTAGTAGCGGTTGGTCTCGTATGCGCTGTCATGCTGACCATAGCCTCCAAAGTTTTCTACGTACCAGTTGACGAAACAGCAGCTGCCTTAAGAGAAGTTCTTCCGGGAGCAAACTGCGGTGGTTGCGGATTTGCAGGATGCGACGATTACGCAAATCAGCTCGCAGCAAACCACGACACACCTTGCAACAAATGTCCGGTAGGAGGACCATCTGTTGCAGCAAAGCTCGCTGAGATTCTCGGAGTAGAAGCTGGTTCTGCAGAAAAAGAAGTAGCTGTCGTTCAGTGTAACGGTAACTGCGAAGTTGCAGGAACTCTTATGGAATACGAAGGCATGAGCACATGTAAGGCTGCCAGCCAGCTCTTTGGCGGACTCAAGGCTTGCGCATTTGGATGCATGGGACTCGGCGACTGCGTAGCAGCATGCGAGTTCGGAGCAATCAAAGTTGTCAACGGCGTAGCCAAGGTTGACAGAAACGCATGCGTTGCCTGCGGTGCTTGCGCAAAGGCTTGCCCGAAGGGGCTTATCAGAATCGCACCTGAATCCAATCAGGTTGTAGTATTCTGCAACAACAGCGATGCGGGAGCAAAGACACGCAAGGTTTGCTCGGTAGGATGTATCGGCTGCAAACAGTGCGAAAAGGCTTGCAAGTTTGATTCGGTTCATGTGGAGAACAATCTTGCAAAGATCGATCCTGAGACATGTAAGAACTGCGGCATGTGCGCCAAGGTTTGTCCGACAGGAGCAATCATCAATCTGAAGCAGCTCGCCAAGCTAAAAGAAAAAGCTGCTGCAGAAAAAGCTGCATCGGTTGTACCGGCAGCTACTGCTGAAGCTTCAGGCGAAGCAGCAAACGCATAAATACCAAAAACATAATTATAGTAAAGGCGCCTCTATATGGGGCGCCTTACACGCGGGCGTAGTTCATCGGTAGAACACGAGCTTCCCAAGCTTGAAAGGAGGGTTCGACTCCCTTCGCCCGCTCCACGAAAATAGCCTAATTGGAGTAATCCGATTAGGCTTTTTTATTCAACAAAGAGGAATGCGCCGGCCTGAGAGTAAATTAGATTATTTCTTCAAAAGGAAGAAGTATAAGAATACGATGAGTCCGAGCGCGATTCTGTAGTAGCCGAAGATTTTGAAGTCGTGCTTCTTTACATAGTCCATCAGGAATTTGATGCAGAAGTAAGAAACAAGGAATGCTACTACGCATCCAACCATCAGGAGGAAGAACTCGGAGAAGGCGAGGGAGGATCCGTATTTTACAATCTTTAGGAAGCTCGCGCCAATCATTACAGGAACTGCCATGCAGAAGGTGAATTCTGCGGCAGTTTTTCTTTCTACTCCGATAAGAAGTGCGCCGATTATGGTTGCGCCGGACCTTGATGTTCCCGGAAGGACAGCTGCTATTACCTGAAAGAGTCCGATAATAAGAGCGTCTTTATATGTGAGCTGTCTTAGGCTTGTTACATGTGGCGGGAGGCCTTCGTTCTTTGTTTCGACAAATATAAAGGCAAAGCCGACTATAACAAGCATTGCTGCAACTACTATAGAATTGTAGAGATGCTCGTCAATCCAGTCATCAAGTAGAAGTCCTACGATTACGGCAGGGATGCATGCGACTATTATTTTGCACCAAAGGTTTAAGACGTCGTATCTTAAGAATGGTTTATCTTTTACCTTTGTATTGAAGGGCCAGATTTTGTTCCAGAAATAAACGATTACCGCTACGATTGCTCCGAGCTGAATTACAACAAGAAACATGCTCCAGAACTCAGGTGAGACCTTCATTGGCATTATGTCGTTTAGAAGGATGAGGTGGCCGGTGCTGCTTACAGGGAGCCACTCGGTTATTCCTTCTACGATTCCGTATATTATCGCTTTTAGTATTTCTATAAAACTCATAAAAAACCTCAGTGTACTATTTTGTGTTTAAAAAAGTTTTGGCTATCAAAGCGTCGCCTCTAGTGGAAGTCCTTTGTTGGATCTGTGAAGTCCTTCATTCTCTCGTCATAGCAGAACATTGTGTAGTCCTCGCATGAGAGAACGGGTTCTCCCGGAACGCCCATCAGCTTCATAAGATATTTTGTGAAGGTAGGGCAGACGATTAGGAGCGGTCCGAGAAGATACGTGCCGAAGAAATTGTTTATACGCACGCCTTCATCAACTGCGGTGTCCGCTGCTTCGCATTCTCTAATCGTATGGAAGGCCTTGATCTCCTGCGGGACGTCATACATCTTGGTGAACTGGGATTTAAAGCCTATGATATCCATGTTCTCGGACTCAAGTTTTCCGAGATAGAGAGAATTGTATCTCGCCATCATGCGTCTCGTTGCGTGACCTTTATAGATGCCGAGGCATTCTATCTTTTCTCCGTCGTCTTTTTCAATATATTCCGAGAAAATCTCAAACGAGTTTCCTGTGAAGAGGAATACATTTCCGGCGTCAATCAGTTCTTTTATGCGAGCAGCGTGTGGCTTAAGTGCTTCAATCGCGAGTTCCTGTGCGTATTCAGGCATTGGTCCCATATAAACTAGGTCCATATCTTCAGAAAGAAAGCGCGGTGTCTCGGTGAGCGTTGTCTTTATGATTTCTACGCTCTCTTCCTTAAGAGTTTCGTTTATTGAGCGCCTTAAGAATTCAATATTAAACGTATCGCCAAAGAGATTTGCAACTTCGGGATAAAGCATTTCAATCTTAAACATTAGAAGCACCTCCTTCCGAGCTGCGAGCCATGAGCTTTTCTTTAATCAGGTCGCGGGTGCGGAAATTCTTATCTACTTCATAGTTATCGTAGAGAATATATACATCTACTCCCGGTTTAAGAAGGAGTTTGTCTGGAACTTCATCTACGGTTCTTACGTTCTTTAGTCTATCTTCAGGGAGTCCTGCCATCAGCATTCTGAGTGATAGATCCTGCGAACGCATTCCGACGGAGACGACGTTTAATACGTTGTCCTTTGCCAGGAATTCAAAGTCCGTATCGTAGATATACATAAACGGCTCTGAAGATTTTCCTGCGTTGTGCGCGTCCTCAATTATGAATATGAGCTCTTTGTCTCCGGGGAGCTTGCTTACATAATCAAAGGCTGCAGAGCAGGCTGCCGCAACTTGTCCCTTTGCCATATTGGAAATGATATTGATTCCTTCTACGGTTTCCTTTAGGTATCTTGAATCAACGATCTTTGTTTTCTCAAGGCTTGAAACGAGTTTATCTGTCGGAAGTCCGATTTCCTTTAGAATCGTGATTGCGGCTATCTCGTTATACAGATTGAAGATGCTGTCGGAGACGAGATTGAACTCAACATTTCCTTCGGGCATGGTAACCGTGGTGCGCGCATTATCGTAATCGACGGACTTGACTTCATAGGTCGGAGTAGGTGAACTGAGTCCGCAGTGCGGGCAGCTCAGTCTTCCGATGTGGTTATATCTTCTAAAGACATAGTCAATCTGCTTGTGGCAGTTAGGGCAGAGCTGAACATCGTTTATGATATTCTGTTGCGCTTCGCCTTCCTGTGCAAGCTTTGCTATGCCGTAATATACTCTTTTGTTCTCGGGCTTGAGTCTGGAACTAATGATGTCGTCCGCGTTAAGGATGAGTTTTGTATTATCCGGGAGTCCCTGATTAATTACATCAAAGATATAATATGGATGCGCGTTTCTTCTGTTGGAGTCGCGCGTTAGCTGCGTGCAAACAAGATACTGCGGCCTTATGTGAGGATAAACGCGGATTGCGCTTCTCTCATCAACCTCAAATACTGCAATCTCTGACTTGTGCTTGTTGCCAAGTGAAACATCCATAGCAAAGCATGTAGCGAGCCCGGAACTTAAGTTGGATCCAAATCTATTGTGGAGCAGCTTATAGTTATTGTCCTCAAGAATGTCGTCAATCATATTGGCAAGGGTTGTCTTTCCGTTGGTTCCCGTAACGCAAATAATGGTTTCGGGCTTGGAAACCTTGTCCAAAAATGAAGGGCATATTTTCAGTGCTACAGCTCCGGGGAAGTCTGTACCTTTGCTATGGGAAATCTTTCCGAGAACTCGGATTGCCAGTTTGGTCAACTTGGCCATATAGAGCGCCAGATAAAACCTTAACATATTAATCTCCTTACCCTTAATACTTCTTGTCAGTTTACTTTATTATGGTAAACTATAGATATTATAGTATATCACAAAGAAGGGTATATCGCCACTATGGAAAGAACTAATAGAACTGAAGTAAGGATTCATCTCGGGAATCTTGCAAACAATATGAAAATCATCCGCTCCTTTGTGGATGAGAAGGCTGAGGTTATCGCTGTTGTAAAGGATAATGCGTACGGTCACGGAATTGAGGGGACGTATAAGACCTTTGTGGAAAATGGCGTGACAAGGTTCGCCGTTGGCTTTTGGCAGGAGGGAAAGGCGCTCAGGGACGCCGGCTGTAAAGAGCCTATTCATATCTTGAGCGACACCATGGATAGCGAGTTTAAATATGCTGTGGAATACAATCTTCAGCCATCGATATCTACGCTTGATGCAGCAAAGGCCATGAGCGAGGCTGCACAAAAGCTCGGAAAGATTGGAGAACTTCAGCTCGCCATAGATACGGGTATGAATAGAATCGGGTTTAAGCCGACGGAAGAATCGCTAAAGGATATAGTTGAGATATCCAAGCTCCCCGGCATCAAAATTGCCGGTGCGTTCACTCATTTTGCCAATGCCGACGAAGTAGTAAGCCCAAGAACCGACGCGCAGTTTAAACTGTATATGGATTTTGTTGAGAAGCTTGAGGCTGCCGGAGTTCCGATTCCGTTTAAGCAGGTTGCGAACAGCGCATCGATTCTGCTTCATCCTGAGGTTCATCTTGATGGAGCGCGCGCAGGCGATATCATGTTTGGACTTCCGGTGCTTGAAGAAGCTGAGTGGAATAAGCTCGGGTTTAAAGAGGTCATGGAGTGGGATACCTATGTGGGTCATGTAAAGACTGTGCCTGCGGGAACCGAGGTTGGATATAGCGGAACATTTACCACAGAAAGAGAAACCGTAATCGCGACAATTCCGGTAGGCCATGGCGACGGCTATAGAAGACAGCTGTCAAACAAAGGTGTTGTAAAGATCCGCGGAAAGCTCGCTCCGATAATCGGCCTCATCTGCATGGATACATTTATGGTTGATGTTACGGATATAGAAGGAGTTGAGAGGGGAGATAGAGTAATCCTCATGGGAGAGGAAATCTCCGCAACATGGATGGCAGAGCTCCTCGGTGTTTCTCTGGACGAGATTGTTGAAGCGATTCATCCGAGGGTTCCGCGCGTATATGTAGAGTAATGCCGCGGCGTATATGTAGAGTGATGTCGCGTATATGTAGAGTAAAAAATTGAGTAAAAAAACCGTCACGCACGTTGTTCGGAAACCCGAATCTGCATGACGGTTTTTTATTTGTTTATATACTATTTAAATTGATAGCCTTTTTCTGTTACGAGTGATTTGGAGAAGAGTGTCTTAAATGCCTTTGTAAGATATTCTGCATCTTTTACGCCTGCGGTTTCGTAGCAGGAGTGCATCGCTAGCTGCGGAAGTCCGATATCAACGGAGTTCATGCTGACGTGCGAGTTGGAGATATTTCCAAGTGTGCTTCCGCCCGGCTTATCTGAGCGATTGTAGAATTCCTGATAAGGAACCTTTGTGATACTACAGATTTCCTTGAAGAGCGCTGCGGATACCGCATCGGTCGCATAATGCTGGTTTGCGGCATGCTTGATTACGATACCTCCGTTCATAATAGGTCTATTTACTGGATCGTGATACTCCGGATGGTTAGGATGAACGGAATGAGCATTATCTGCGGAAACCATAAAGCTTCCTGCGATGATGGAGTTAAGCTTTTGCTTGTTGTAGCCCAGAGCCTCTGCGATTCTTGTCAGCGTGACATCAAGGAAGGTTGAGTCTGCGCCTTGCTTGGTTTCGCTTCCGACTTCCTCGTTATCAAAGAGGGCAACCATCGGCATTGACGTTTGAGCAGCGCCCACGCTCGCATCCTTCAGCGCGCGTATAGCTGTGAAAGCACATTCCAAATCGTCTATATGCTGAACGGAGAAGAATTCATTATTTGCTCCCCAGATGCTTCCCGGCGTGCGGTCATAAACAAAGATGTCGCAGGCCAAGATGTTCTTTGGATCTACCTTTGCTGCCTTTCCGATTATCTCGGCGAGAGGAGAGGCGTTCTTTTTGGAGCCATTGCTATCTGCCATAGCAAAGAGCGGAAGAAGGTCTTTCTGCGG
>Ga0256404_1006569_pt1 | contig 19133 bp, 25 predicted proteins | sample RumenRJG_01DNA_FD_185990 | JGI IMG/M metagenome (GOLD analysis project Ga0256404, IMG submission 185990) | Bovine rumen microbial communities from Lethbridge, Alberta, Canada - RJG_01 | ecosystem: Host-associated > Mammals > Digestive system > Stomach > Rumen | place: Canada: Alberta | collected...
AATCACCCACAACGCATACCTCGTCAACATGAACGGTGTGTCATACCGTCTCAAGGAAACGAAGAATTTTAATCAAAAATTACAGAAAAAAGATGGAAAGTAAAATGAATTTTATACCTTTGCAAACGTGACCTGCAAGGGGGTCACTTTTAGATTAGCAAAGGGGTCACATCTCGACTCGCGCGCGCAATATTTTCTGTATAAAACACTATATTTTGAAATTAAAAATACTCTCTCAAGATTATGGGCTCGCTTAAGACATATGGTGCTGCACAGAACGTAATTACATAGATATGGGCGTTGATGGAGATATAAAACAGATCACATTTGTTCTATGTTTTCGTGGATGGCATCCAACTCCGCCCTGATACCTCTGATGGCTTTCACGGCAGCCTGCGCCTGCGGAATGATGACCTTGCGGAAATAGTTTTCACTGAGCTTATCATCAATGGCCAGCTCATTGGCACGGTGCATGACTTGGTTGAAGTTGCCGCCGAGCCATGAGAGTTGTTGCTGATACTTGGTGTAGAAGGAGAGCAGCGTCGTAATTGCTTCTATCCTCCCTCTTGTTCGTTTGTCATCGAAGCGGTTGACTGCATCACGAATCATTGCACTTGTGTTACCGCCGTAGCTCTGTGCTTTCTTCTGGAAGAGCTTCAGCTCCTCATCGTTAAGTCTGACTTTGCAGACGTGGTTTCTGTTGGTATCGTTCATCTGTTGATGGTGTTAAAGTTGGTGGTTATTGGAAATTGGAATTCACATTGGGCAGTCTTAGAGTTCATGGACTCATCATCCTTCAAGAGATAATCCGGGAGTTGCGACCGAGATTTCATCCCCAGCTCCGCTGGCAAGTGGCTTTTATGGTCATACGACGGCGACAGCCTCATGTGGCCACAAAAGCACAACTTGCTATTCCAAATTGACTGCCGTAGCAGTATGTTTTGCGATATATATGGCATCATGTCTGTTTTTAGTGATAAATGATGTATTTCCTGCAATTATTGGGCGATCGCGTGCATTCGCAGACTCAGGTTTTTACTGGCTCGAAGTATGCGAAAGATAGATTCTATCTTATCTATCTTAGTTATCACAACTATCTAAGGATAAAATCTATCTGTAGATTGCTCTGATAGATCAGATAGATTCTATCTGCAGATTGCTATGATAGATAGGATAGATTCTATTCATGGATAGTTTCTATCTAAGGATTGCTTGGATAGATTCTATCATCTGGCAACCATTGCAATAGTCCTCAACTGTTGCTGATTTCCGAACGCTTTGGATCATTACGATTGTCCGCAGATTCAGGTTTTTACTGGCTCGAACTATGCAATTGCAAAGTCTTATCACGTGATAACTGTGCAAAGACTAATCACGTGATAACTGTGCAAAGTCTTGATTGGATGTTTGGTTTTCCATAGTATCAAAATGTTAGTCTGTTAGAATGATAGTTTTCTATTTTAAGAGTATGTGAGAATATGATAATGTGACAATGTGAGTCTCATTTCAATGAAATCTTGTTCGTTGCATCCCGTTTGAGCGAGCTGACCACGTCGGTATAGACCTGCGTCGTTGACACGTCGCTGTGGGTGAGCAGCTTCGAGATGGTGTAGATGTCCGTGCCAGCCGCCAGCTGCAACGTGGCGAAGGTGTGGCGGAAGCAGTGGAAGGTGATGTGCTTCGTGATGCCTGCCGCCTTGAGCCAGCCCTTCAGGTGATAACTCACGATGCCTTGGGTGAAGTCCTTGAACACCTGCCCCTTGTTCCTTTCGCCGCACAGTTCTACGGCCTCGTCGCTGACAGGCAGAAAACTCTCCTTGTGCGTCTTTTTCGAGCGGAAGTGAAGCATCCAGCCTCCATCTGCTGACGGCTCGATATTGTTCCACTTCAGTCGGATGATGTCACTGATGCGCAGTCCCGTTAGTACAGAGAACAATGCCGCCCGTCTGAGTACCTCGCTCTTGCATGGTGTGGCATCGAGACGTTTCACCTCGTCAAGGGTCAGGAACTCCCTCGGCGTGCTGTCGTTCTCCGCCTTTTTCATCATCGAGCGGTTGTACTCCTGCTGGAACCGCTCCGTGGGGTTGGCATAGATGTAAATGCCAAGATACTCCCGCCGCGTCAGCCGACCCGTCCGAGGATGGCGGATGGCAGGGTAGAAGTCAAGGTAAAGCGATACCTTGTCCTTTGCCAACTTGCGCTGGCGCACTGTTACTTTTGTGCAAAGGTTTGTCATGTTATTTTTCTTTTTGATGTTTCAATTTAATAGTCCAAATGATGCTTGCGCCTTGCCGCAGTCTCCATGCGGTTAGGTAAATAGATTGCTAAATCTTCTACACAGTTACGGCTGATTGCGTCTTGCTACAACTCCTTACGAGTAATTGACCTCAGAATAGGCCGATTTTGCTTGTTTTACCCGCTTATTTGCCGTTGTTTCTTAACAAGTACACACGGATTTGACCAATAGCACATACCTGTTTTTTGCTGTTTATGACGCACCCTCGCGTTTCTCCTTGGTTGAGCAGCTCTTGTCCTCAGCCCTCCTTCGCTCCGCCTCCCAGTCCTCCTTCAAGTAATAGAGCCGGTTGCCGTTGGCTTTCTTCGTCCGCACGTTGTGGGTGTTGGCGAACCGTCTGACCTGCGTCTTGCCCAATCCATAGATGCGCATCAGCTCACCGCAGGTGTACCAATGCTCACCCAGTGTCTTGCCCAACCGCTCACGTTCCTCGGCAATCGCCTTGTCGATTGCATCCTTGGGATAGCACGTCGTGCCAAAGGCATGGACGGCAGAGATCTGATACCGCATCCTAAGCGTATAGAGACGGCCATAGCTGTAGTCGAATTTGGAGCATACCTCCGCCATTGTATAATGTGTGTTGTGGGTGACACCGACGGGAGCACGGTCCTTGGCAGTTCTCTTTGTCGCTCGTTGATTGCGAACCTTATCAGTCTCATTCTCTTTTCCCTTGGGGGTGACAAGTCGCTTGCTGTTCGAGAATATCGACCTCGACAGATCCACTCCGATAGCCGCCTCTATCATGCTGAAAATCTCCTTTCTTGCGACGACCGTCACGCGCTCCGAGAGTTTTACGGGATGCAGTTTACCCCGGCTTACCATTGTATAATAGGTCCTCATGCTGATGCCGAGCAATTCAGCGACCTGCTTGGGGCGGTAGAACTCCTGTCCCTGGCTCACCCCGATAGGGCCTCCGAGCGAACTGTTAAGTAGTGTTTCTTTTTTCTTAATCATAGTTTTTGCCATTGTGAATTATTCCGTTATTCGTATTGTCCGACAATCAACGTGCACCTATGTTGCATTTGCTGCAATGTAGTGCAGTTTCTTGTGCCGTGGCACGCTGATGCCGAGCTACAAATGCGGTACAAAAATAATCAAAAAACGGATAATCCACAATAGGCAAAAACAAAGTCTGCAAACGCTTGTTAATTGATAATCAACGAGTTGTTTATATCCGTTTGCCGTCGTTTGCCGACATTAAAGTTCATAAACAACAACGTCATCAGCCTGTCTTTACATCAGTTTCGCCTTGCTGTCATCAGTAATGCCCGCCTTAACTCCCTCACGTACTGTCTCATCATCCAACTCCGTTCCTTCTGACTCCTTGGCCATTGCCAACTGAAACTTCACTAATGTCTCTGTGTCTTCGATGTTCGCAACATCTATCTTGTATTTGTATTCCATCATATTTCATTCATTATTGTTTGCTTGGTGTCGGTTCCGCAGCTGTCTCAAGCTCGCTTTCCTCTTCCATGCGGGGGTAGCTTATAGAACGGTCTTGCAGGTAATGTTTTCTACACTTAAGATTGGATAACAGATATCAACAGCCCATGAAGGAGTCTATAATAGTTCTTTTTTGATTTCGGAACAAACGTTGTCAAAGTTATCAAGTTTTGATTCCCATGAAGGGATGCCCTTGTTTATCCAAGCCATTACTTGCAGTAAGTCCTCATGTAGCTCCTCTGCACGCTTGACATTCCAACAAATAGGCTCGTTATGGTCAATACGGTTACGAAGATGACGAAAACGATTCAGATAGGCAGCTATCACCTTCCTTTGTCTAAGTTTTTTAGGCATAAACGGGAAAGCTCGTCGAAGATCTTTCCATAAGATACGCTCATAATTGCGATTAAGCAACGATGTCCAAAAGCCCAAAGTGAGTTCTGCTGTTATGTATGTCTCTAACTCTCTTGCCAGTGCATTCCTTAGTGCTACTTCAAGTATCGACATGCTCGGATAGAACGATTCCGATAGCTTGATATTGCACTCATAATGGATAATGGCCTTACTTTCATCATGAGGATAGAGGGCAAAGTACTTTCTTGTCCTCGCCGTAGAAAATATTTTTTTCGAAGAAAACCTTGTCGTATTCCATATTAAAAACAAGTTAATAAGATTTCTTGATGAGACTAAAGATAAATTGTGCGAAATCAGAGATATCTCCATCTATGCTGGCTTTTTCAAGTGCAGCCATGTAACTGCTCCGTTGCTCGACGGGGATAACCGTCCATGGCAATCCGGCAGTGACAAGCAGTGTGTTCATAATAAACCGTGCCGTACGTCCGTTGCCGTCCATGTAGGGATGAATGTACACAAAAAAGAAATGACCAAGAATGGCTCTGACATAAGCATTCTCCTCCTTACTCAGAAGGTCGCAGAATGTAGGCATGGCATCCCTTAGTGCATCGGGATTCAGGGGCGTATGTTTTGAGTTGCGGATATACACCTGATGGCTGCGGTAGCCTGCCAGGTCAGAAGCTTTTATAATACCAGCGGTGATACATGGCTGGAATAGTTCAAAGTGCCAAGTCGGGAAATCATCGGCTACGATTTTCCCCGGCTGACCACCTGTCAGAATTTTCCTTACACTATCTTTCACGGCTCCGAAAGCCTGATAGTAACCACGGGCGGCAAGCGCATTGCGCTGTTCTGAGTCCCTGCTATTGTCAGATGGATTCCAGTTTCCACTCCTTACCTTTTCTATTAAGCCCTCCGTAACACGGTAGCCTTCGATGGAGAGTGAATGATAGGAATCCTTCACATAGTTGGCTTCTATGTTTGCGATAACGGTGTCTATATCGATGGATTTGTACTGAAGAGTGATGTCTAAAGACATGATCTGCTTCTTCATTTTCTCCCACATGAGTCGTTTTCTGACAGAATAGGGGGATTCTCCAATACCTGCCAATGGAGATTTCTCAACAAACGGGTCATCCTCACGAAGTTGATGCCCCAACCGTTGCATGAAGTTGTTTATCTCATCAGCCATATCTTCTCTTCCGATGTTTCGCAATGCGCCACAGATACGTGCTGCGCGTGTGGTATTTCCCTCGTCAGCTACTAACTTGATGATTTCCGAAGCATCCTTCAGTTGCGCAAGACAAGTGCGGGAATTTAATGCGTCCGAAATGAAATACTGAGGTGAGCAAAACACCAACGCCTCTGCCAAAGGATAAAGATGGATGCCATAGCTTGGCTCAATATACATTTCAGCAGGTATGGTCGCTGTGATATCCATCAGAGTATCTCCATGCAGTAACTGAACTACATTGTTATTGGCTTTTGTCGATCGAATGATCAACTGAGAGGGGCAGATGGTTTCGCCAGCATAGTATGAGAGCGATTCCTCGGCTGATAGGCACCAGTCTTGGCCAAAACGACTCGTAGCATAGGCTGAAATAAACTGCCAATAAGAGGCATACCATACCGTCGTGTCACCCTCACTCCCAGGAAACGAAGGTATATACCAGCCTCTGATTACCGGTTGCAGATAGCCATTTTGCAAAAGTCTTTTGGTATGAGTCTCACCGAGTGCCGAATAGCCTTTAATAATCATATTGCCATGACTATCTTGATAGTCCTTTAAAACGCTTAGTGACTCTGCCAACTTTTCCTGTACACTTGCCATATAATAATCCTATTATTGATAACTGAACTAGTGATAGTTTTAACCGGCGCACGATCATTAGTTTTTATCGGTGCACGATTATTAGTTTTAACACGTGTTCTATTATTAGTATTTACAGCGCAAAGTTACTATAATTTTCCTTTTTGACAGACATTATCAACAAAAAAACAGGTTAGCTTATTTTGTATTGTCTTCGATTTGCAGTAACTTTGTAGAAGTTCAGCCTCTCAAATTCCACCGACTATGAAGAAAAATTATTCCAACCGCATCACACCCGAGTACATCACTTCACTCAAATCCAACGAGATCTTTGTCTTTGGCAGCAATCTCGCCGGCATGCACGGGGGCGGTGCCGCACGCACGGCACGCCTTTACTTTGGTGCAGTCATGGGCAATGGCGACGGCCCGCAAGGTCAGAGCTATGCCATCCCAACCATGCAGGGCGGCGTGGAGACGATCCGACCCTACGTCAATAAGTTTATCGACTATGCCAAGGCTCATCCCGAGCTGACATTCCTCGTCACTCCGATAGGCTGCGGAATCGCAGGATTCACGCCCGACGAGATCGCTCCGCTGTTTGAGGAAGCCGTCAGCGTGGAGAACATCCATCTGCCGCAGAGTTTCTGGGAGGAGCTGGCTTAACTGAATGAAGGCCTGGTGTTTATGCCAGGTTATCTCCATTAAAACAACATTATTATGAAAGCTATCATATTGGGCGCAACAGGTGCTGTGGGTAGAGACTTGACCCAATTATTATTGGAAGACAGCGATATAGAGCAGGTTGATGTCTTCGTAAGACGGAAGCCTGACTTCACCAGCGACAAACTGAAAGTGCATATCGTTGACTTCAACCACCCGGAGCAGTGGAGCAACGCCGTCAAGGGCGACGTGCTCTTTTCATGCATGGGCACCAACAGAGCTGCTGCGGGCAGCAAGGAAAATCAATACAAGGTTGACTATACCTATCAGTACAATTTCGCCAAAGCCGCAGCCGACAATGGCGTACCGGCATACATCCTCGTTTCATCAGCTATGGCCGACAGCAAAAGCCGGTTCTTCTACACGCGGATGAAAGGCGAACTGGAGGATGCCGTTGGCAAGCTCCGTTTCAGCCAGCTCTCCATTCTCCGTCCGCCGTCGCTGATCCGCAAGAATACTACAAAGACCATCGAGAAGATCTCCGTGCCGGTCATCCAGTTCTTCAATAAGCTTGGACTGTTCCACTCTATGAAGCCGATGAAAACGGAAGTTGTGGCTCACGCCATGCTAAGCTTAGCCAAGCAGCATCAATCGGGTATCTTCATCCCGCAGGATATATGGAATATCAAATAACGGAAGCAAATAGACAACTACGACGACATCATCAACCTGCCGCACCACGTCTCGTCAAAGCATCCGAAGATGAGCATGTATAACCGTGCGGCGCAATTCTCCCCCTTCGCTGCCCTCACTGGCTATGAGAAAGCCATTGAGGAAGTGCGGAAGAAGCAGGAAGAGGCTGTGAGGAGAAGGAATGCCCCCGTGGATGAAAACGGTGATAACAGTATTTGAATCGGAAGTCTACTCTGCGTTAGCCTTTATCTTCTCAGCCATTCGTTTGCCGGCATCAAAGGCTTGCTGAAGTTCTTCATCCCAGTGCTCGGCGTTATATTTCTTTCTTCCCTCTGGATTCATCGCATCCATCTCATAACGGTCGTAGTTCTTCACCTGTAGCGTGTTGCAGGCATCAATGCGCTCTATGTCGCCGAGTCTGGCAAGAAGAAAATTCTCTTCGGTATTCATTTTGTTGTGGACAGCCTCAGCATCTGACGGCATGCCGTTCATCGTAAGAATCAGTGCCAAGGGCATCTTCCGCTGTGGGGTTATCGAGAAATCCTCATACGACAGCCATGGATAGGTGAAACGTTCTATAAAAGTCTGCATCTGACCGGTCCAACGGCCAAAGAAAACCGGTGAGGCCAAGACGAGGCCATCGGACTGGTTGACTTCCTGGATGACAGGGAGGAGACCGTCCTTTATCTTACACTCGTGAGAGGCTTTGCCGCGTACTTTACAAGCCAGACAAGAATAGCAGCCCTTATAATCAATGTCGTAGAGCCGGACATGCTTCACCTCAATAGCCTTATCAACGGATTTCACTCCTTCCGAAAACTTCTCTATCATGGCGGCCGTATTCATGGTCTTACGAGGCCCGCCATCAATTGTCATTATCTTCATATCAATAAATTTATATTGTTTATGGTCGCAAAGGTACATAGATTATGCGTTAAAGTAAAGTTAATATCGAAATAGAATATGTCTGAAACGAAACAATTACTTAAATTTGCAAAGGATTAAAATATTCCGTTATGCTCACACTTCGACAGATGAGACAGCTCTATTCTGGGCTGCACCCGGAAGAATACTGGGAAGACTTAATATGCTGCGGCCATATCTTGGGCTGCGATATTGAAACCGGCAATCTGGAAGGGTTCTCTCTGTTCTCGTTCTTGCTGATATGCCGTGGCAGTGTCAGCATCAAATATAGTGACCGGCAGTTTACGCTCAATGCTGGCGACCTGCATGTCTATGCACCGGGCATACCCACTGAAATCCTACATATGAGCGACGACTATGAAGCCTGGATTCTCAACATAGATGAGCAGATGGTCTATCACACACCACAATTGGAGCATGTGGTGAAGGTGGCTTGCTTCACGGTATCACAACATCCCTGCCCTGTGCTCAACCTTTCTGGTGAAATTGCCGAAAGAATCAGGCAACTTATGGTACTGGTTCATAAGCATATCCTTGCCAAACCGACGACCTATACAAAAGAGTTGCTCCTGACAGCTATTCGACTGATGTGCGTAGAACTTCTAAACACTCAGGACAAGGTCGTGGTCAAACATCATTATTCAGAGCGCCATGAAAAGACATTTGCTGACTTCTTGCAACTCGTCTCGCAGCATTTTGTCAAGCACCACGACCTTGCTTTCTATGCCGGACATCTCAATATGACAACCACATATCTTTCACGTATCGTCAAACAGATGAGTGGCCATACCGTTCAGCATTTCATTTCCCAAGCATTGGCTGCTGAGGCCACTGTCCTGCTCAAGACCACCAGCATGAGTATAGCAGAAATCGCATTGCGACTGAATTTTGCAGACCAAGCCTCTTTTACAAAGTTTTTCATCCGTATGAAAGAAATGTCTCCAAAGGCCTTCAGAAAATCATGAACTGACGCGAAGCCGCTACTCTTCCAATAGCTCAAGGAAAACAGCTTTTTCAACCAAGACCAGGAAAACCTTTAAAACAGGCTGGTGCGCTAAAGGCAGAAGTTAATAGTTAGAATCTGGTATCTTTCCTCCAGCCAGCTCATTGGCTACCTTTGACATGCATACTGCACCGACAGCTGCCATGGTTGACAGGTGCAGCTTATTGGCAATGTACGTTGTGAGCCTCGTAAGCAATTTCTCTATTTCGAGTTTATCTGTTATTGTTTGCATCTGAAGTAGATAAATCCATCAAATCAAAACACATAAAATAATATCTAAAATTCAAGTACCAACTTTTAAAGTTTGCTAATGCGATAACGTATCAATAGCATAGAATGTCAATAAATTACTGGATTTCTACGTGAACATTTTTGTACCATTTACATTGTAACTAATTGATTATCAAGCAATATTTTATTTCCGCATGAAGTTCCGTTTCACCAACCGCAGCTTAGAGCTGTTTTCGGTCGGCGGAATGATCATCTGCATCCTGTTGACGCTGGCACTGTTCAATTTCACCGATGTCCACGTCACATTGCCGTTGCTCTGCCTTCTGTCGTTTGCGTGCTGTTATTTGAAGCTCATGGCGACATTTGAGATCTTTAGCAATATCCAGTTGTGGATGACTCCTCGCCGCGACTTCCGCATCTTCTTCCCGTTGCTCTACATCGTTGTCTTAGGCGATATGAGTGGCGGGGCGTGGGTGTCGTCCCAGATGACCTATTTCGGCGACTCCTGGCAGACGATGCAGTGGTTTGTCATTGCGTTGCTGCTGGTCGTATGGCTTTTTCTGTGGACCTGCACATGCCACTTCCGCTTCATGCGTCCGCTTCCTTTTCTGTCCATCGACTGGCTTGGCGGCGTACTCTGGGCGGTCACTTTATTGGAGTTGATATGGCTGTTCCATTATGGTGAATACTACAATTGGTGGGACAGCCGTCTGTGGCGCGGTGTGGTCGTTGCAACGGTCATCACGGCTTACTTTGCGGTCAGTCGCATGCACCACATCCATCACCCCTATATTGACCCGAAGGCCTTCCGCTACAAGACATTGTTGCCTATACTCGGAATGTTTGCCGTGGCTGAGGTGATGAATGCCACACCGCAGGTACTGCAAAATGCATTCACGGGCAGCATATCGCACTGGGGCATGATGACAACCGCACCGCTCAACCTCATTACCATCGTTGGCAATGTCACCGGCTGTCTGTTCTGTCTGTGGTGGATGAAGATGACGCGGCAGGCCTATACCCGTCTGCTGACGATAGGCTTCGCCCTGCTGTTGAGCTACCAGGTGGCAATGTACTTCATCGTGTATTCCGGACTCAACTTCGAGATGCTCATTGTGCCGACGTTCCTCCGTTCGTTTGGCTATACCATCTTCTTTGTCACCATGACGCTCTATCTCGAAGAGCTGATGCCCTTTCAGCATTTCTTCATGGGTCTCACCATCTGCGGTTTCATCCGCAATGGTCTGCTGAGCACCATGACCGAGAGCATCTACGCCTTCCTGCTGCGCTATCATATCATGGACAATCTGGTCAGTGCCCACCCTTATACGCCCGAGCTGAGCCTGCTCACCGGCATCAAGCAACTCTATGGCGTGACGTGCACGGGTGGTTGCTTCTTCCTCCTGCTGCTCATGTTGTGGCACGTCAGTCCCGTGCGCTCAACGCTGAAGCATCTGCCTTACTGGGGAAAGCTCGGTCATGAAATGCGCAAGGAATTAGGGAGGTAGTGTAAAAGCATTCAATTTATCGAAGAACAGATGTTTATTACAGCATCACAAAGTTTGCAAGGTTTGGCCTAAAACCTTGCAAACTTTGCGACTTGGCGAGAAATCATAAAAATCATCTCTTGCGAGAAGTGAGTGATTACGATAGATTCGTTTCACTCGCTTAAAAGGTTTCACTCATATCCATGACGGCGAGCACCAGCTCAAAGAATTGCAGCGTGGCATTCCTTTGGCGGCTAAGCGTGTCTGCCATTCCTTAACTCTATTCAGTACCTCAGCAGGTCCAAATGCGTCTAAAGCCGTGAAGTTCTCAAACAATAGGATATTGATCTTCATAACTTCAAATTCTTATATGATGTTCTCTCCAAGCATCACCAAGTTGAAAACAGGTATTGTATTCTAACTTTCCGCTGTCAGGAATTTGTACGCCCTTAGATATTTATTGAGTCTTGCCAAATCTTTCTCTGTCACTTCGCTGAGTCGCCGGATGTCCATGTTGTCTTCCAGGTCATGTATCTTCACCTGCTTGGAGATGGGATTGAGACTTGCACGGCGGACGAACTCCTCATAGGTCTCGTCATCACGGCGGGTAACACCTAAGACGGCATCAACAATGGTTCGCGGGAAAGTAACGCTTGTGCGAGCTGTCAAAGGTGATGAGCGTCACACGCTGCTCCATGTCCGGATGCATCTGCTGCATCTTCCTCACTGTTTCCAGTGTCTCGTTGAGCCCCATGAGGGCCTGTTTCTCGATGACGCTCATGCTGCCGCTCTCGTCAACGATGATCAGATTGAATACTCGTTTCATGACTTTTTCTCTTTTTTAATGGGTTGAACTTCATTTTCAGGTGCCTTTTATCTTTTAAAAGAATAAAGACACATAAAAATTAAGTGCCGACCCATATTTTTATTAAATTTGCATCAAGATGAGAAAAGAGCAGCACACAAGTCCCGCTGTCGGATTGTCCGACGAAGCGATCATTGAAGGATTGCGAAACCGCGACCCTCAGATCACGCGAGACTACTTCTATGGCGTTTGCCGCATCGATGCCAAGACGTTCAGTCCCGAAAACACATTGTCGTTTGCTTCTCAAATACCACCAACTATGGAGCCGGCATGCACGGAGGCGGGGCCGCACGCACGGCTCGCTCCTTTAATATTATACCCTATGAAAAAGTTCCTTTTTATTTTTCTATCATGTTTACTTTTCCAACAGCTGACAGCTCAGACCATTGTAAAATTTGACAATGGTAATAACATTATATATAAAAACTTACAAGGAAAAACTATTGTAAAGAATAAAAAATATACAATAGCATTTACTGATACGATTTCATCTATCGGCTTTGTCGGCACGAGAAAAGGTGAAATAGTTTGTATTAATAATGCAGGTAAAGAACTATTTGAAGTATATAAGATTGACAATGGTCCAGATTATGTCAGTGATGGCTTGTTCAGAATTGTAGGAAAAAATGGCAAAATAGGTTTTGCTGATACATGTGGAGTTATTGTTATTCCACCCGTTTTTTCGTATGCTACACCTTTTCACAATGGAGAGGCTAAAGTTTCTTTTGGCGGCAAGAATGAAAAACAAGGAGAATACCAATCATGGAAAAGCAACCTTTGGTTTTTGATAAAGAAGTCCAAATAGTTTCAAAAGCATTGGATATGTGCCAAATGATGTTTCCCAATATTTTCATAAATATTGTTCTATTGATTAACGTTTTCGTCTCACACAATAAAACTGACCGCCAAAGCCACGATGGCAAGTCCGCCCTGTTTGAAGAGAATCTTTGGATCACTGCTCCAAGCGCCGTAGAGGGCCACAAGGATGACATAACCTAACAGCAGCCGACTCCAAAGCAGGTCCCGACTGATAGCGGCAAAGGACAGTATAACGGCCAACAGACCATTATAGACACCCTGGTTCTTCAGCAATGTAGAGATATGATGATTGCTCAGTTCATCCGCTTCGATGTTGAACGTCTTGGAGGTATGGAGCGATGTGGTTGCAAATGTCTCTAAAAACATGATGTAGAGATGCTCTGCTGCTACCAACAAAATAAGAATGACAGTAAATAGGTTCATCGTAAAAGTATCTTTTTGCTGCAAAGGTAATGAAATTCACGGAAAACAAAGAATATGACGTAGTCAATTCATGGTAGAGACATTTCGCCCAAGCCTGAGAACAATTTTTTGATTGTACGATGGGAGCATAAACAAATGCCTGTAATCTCATTCAAGAAAGAAAACGTACGAAACTCTCTGCCAAACAGATGGGAAGTTGAAAAGGTTAGTTGAAAAACTATTGAAAACGTTTCGTTAAATGCAGGGAAAAACTTAATTTTGCAATGATAACCGCAGAAAAATGTAAACCGCTACATGCTTCCGCACTTAAAAGTGTAAGGATGAAGATTGAAAGGGACATGTCTATTGGATCTTAAAATATAGATCACTTGCAATTAGAATAATGTGCGAAAACGGAATACGCCAGTTGATGAAGTCAATAACTTAAATACAGAACAAGATGAAGAACTTTAATCCAAAAGCGTGGTTCATGCCACAAGCAGTACTGGTTATCGGCACATACGATGCCGACGGGACACCCAATGCGATGAACGCAGCGTGGAGTGGTCAGTGGGATAATGACAAAATCATGATTTCGATGGGCAACCATCAGACCACAGTCAACCTCAACGCCAATCCCGACTTTACCGTTGCCTTTGCTACGACGGAGACGCTGGTGGCTGCTGACTATGTAGGCGTCGTCAGCGGAAAGAAGGTAAAGGACAAGGTGGCTAAGACCGGCTGGAACGTCGAGAAGGGCGAGCTGGTGAACGCACCCGTGTTCACAGACTTCCCCATGACCATGGAGTGCCGCATCGAGCGGAAGATTGACGAGTCGGAGACGGGCTACTACATCGTGGCCAAGATTCTGAAAATCAGAGTCCAAGAGGAATACCTTGCCAAGGACGGCAAGCCGGACTTGGAGAAGATGCACCTGCTGACATTCGACCCTGTCCACCTCGGCTATCTCGAAATCGGCAAGCGTGTGGGCAATGCCTTCAAGGATGGTACCCAGCTCAAATAACGCCATCAGCTATGAACATCGAAGAAGTACGCGAGTATGCGTTGTCCTTGCCGGGCACCACGGAAGACCAGGCCTATGGTGAGGACTGGGTATTGTTTCGTATAGAAGGAAAAATTTTTCTACATATATGGTTGGACGCCCCAGAGCCTTCCTGTGCCTTGAAACTTCCGCCCGAGCAGGGACAGACGCTGCGTGACCACTATGAAGGCATCCGTCCGGCCTACCATCTTAATAAGGTGCACTGGAGCGATGTTCTCCTTGATGAGATTGACGGTGACATGGTGAAGGACCTGATCCGTCAGTCCTATCAGCTCGTGCTCAGCAAGCTGCCCAAGCGGTTGAGAGAGAAATATAGGATTGAGCCATGAACACAGCAGACATTGACACAACTAATATGTGCTCGCACTTGCGGCATAAGCTGATGGATAATGATGGCATCTATCATCATCTTTGGCAGCAGATTAACGACGACCCAAATTTGACAGCCGTGGTGCGCTACAGTCAGCCCTTGAGCGGTTGCGCTATTCCGACGAGATTCTGGTTATCTACAAATATCTGCACAGGTGATTTGCCTCCATCTGAGAAACACACAGAATGCTAAACAATCATAAAGTTGTCATTTGTAATAAGCTGATTCTCAACAATAGTTACCTCCAAGTAAGTGTCTTACCTTTTGGTGCCCTCTTGCAGGATATTGAAACAGTTACTATCTTTGCACCAGCGAACAAAAAGTTAGTAAACGTATAAGCAGACTATTCGGCTTCTACCATACCCACAAGACCCACGAGGAACTTTACTTCGTGCTCAGCGGCAAGGGCGAGTATCAGGTTGACGGCGTGAACATACCATTGCAGGAAGGCAGTGTGGTGCGTGTCTCTCCCGAAGGCAAGCGTGCCATCCACAACAATGGAACAGAACCGATGGTGGTGCTCTGCGTGCAGTACCGCGAGACTCCGTTTACACAAGAAGACGCTCACGATGGCGTTATCTTGCAGGAGCAAGTAAAGTGGTAATTGAATTCATCTATCTGAATAAGTCACACCGTCATGGGCTAAAGTGTCCGTGACGGTGATTGCGTATAATAGAAACATTGAAAATGATTAGAAATCAAGTAGTAGATCCTTTGTTTCCGAAATGCCCCATAAGGAATGTGTTATCAAGGATCGGCGATCGCTGGTCGTTGTTGGTGCTGCTCACTCTTCAAGACAATGAGCATCCCATGCGCTTTCGCGACCTCTGCAAGGCAATACCCGACGTATCACAGAAGATGCTGACCTCCACGCTGCGTGAGTTGGAAGCTGATGATCTCATCAAGCGAACAGCCTATCCGGAAGTGCCATCTCGTGTGGAATATGAGCTTACAGAGCGTGGGCAGTCGCTCATCCCCCTGCTTAACCAACTTGTTGACTGGTCATTGGAGAACATGGAAGCCATTGTCAAGCACAGAAAGGAATATTCATTGTAAACAAAAAATTAGAGAACGTCAGATTTGGAGAAGTCATGCCTCAAACAGACGAAAAAAGCCGGCACCATCTATACTTTGCACAGATGATACCGGCCAACACAAATAGGATTTTGCTTATGCTATGCTGCCAGAATGGGTCTGGAACGACATTCCTATAAAAACAAAAAGGGGCTGCCTTTTGAGCAGTCCCCATATATCAGAGCAGAACCGAAAGCCGGTTAAGCGACTTCAATCTTCTTTGTCTCCTTCTCTGCCTTTGCCGTGCGAGGAAGCGTAATGTGAAGCACACCGTCAGTAACCTTAGCCTCAATCTTGTCTTTCTCCACGTCGTCAGGCAGCGTCAGAGCCTGCTCGTAATTGCTGTATGAGAACTCGCGGCGCAAGTAGTGCTCCTTCTTGTCCTCTTTCTTGTTCTCGTCCTTGTGCTCCAACTTGATGGTCAGGCAACCGTCCTTGTCAACGTTCACCTTGAAGTCATCCTTGGTGGTGCCAGGGGCTGCAAGCTCAACTTCGTAAGCCTTGTCATTTTCCTTGACATTGATAGCAGGTGCTGTGACATTCATGCGCGGCATCCAACTCGTGTTCAACATATCGTCGAAATCATTGTCAAGCCAATTGTTCATGTCTCTTAAAACTGGATACAACATAAGTCAATACCTCCTAATTGTCAATTAATTCTTTATTTGTCCTCAGCTCTTCCATCGTCCTCAGGCTTCTTTCGTTGCCCTCGTCCGACATCCGAACTTCACTAACCATCAGTGCAATATGCGTGCCCAAAGGCCAAAGATGACAAAACGTGACATGGCTGTCAGCAATGCTTAAAATATTTACACTTTGCTGACAGCTGTGGCACTTGAATGGCCTTATTCAGTCACCTCGGTGAGTGCTCCAGTCGTGGAGTCTATGATGAAGCCACGGACAATGATATTGTCGGGTACAAGCGGATGATTCTTCACCCGGTGCATCGTAGCCCTTACGCTCTTCTCGGTGTCGCCAAAACCGTCGAGCCACTGGCGGAGATTGATGTGCTGCTCCACTTCAGCCACCTTATCAGTGGCAATCCTTTCTCGAATGAGATGCTCCATGTGCTCGCCGGTCATCTTGCCCGCACCGCAGTCGGTGTGGTGAATGAGCATGATCTCCTCAATACCCAACTCGTAGATGCCCACGATGATGGAGCGCATGACAGCATCGTAGTCGTCGAGGATGACGCCTCCCGCCACCTTGACCATCTTCACTTCACCGTTCTTGATGCCCAATGCCTCAGGCAGCATCACACTCAGTCGGGTGTCCATGCAGGTGACGATAAGTGTCTTGCCCGATGGCTTTCCGTCCGTGATATGTTTCTCGTACCCTTTGCCGGCAACGAAGCGCCAGTTGTTCTCTAATATTTCGTCTATCATAATCGAACTGTCATTAAGTTACTGTTGGTCTGCATGATTGTCCTTGGCTTTGCGCGCGAACTCAAACAGACTCTGGGGCAAATGGCAGTAGCCGTCAGGATTCTTGTCAAGATAATCCTGGTGGTAGTCTTCCGCCTTGTAGAAGTTCTTTAAGGGCAATTTCTCCACGACGATCTTCCCTTGGATGTGCTTTTGCTCTTCGTCAAAGACCTTGCTGATCGTTGCCTCGTCGGTGCTGTCGGTGTAATAGACACCCGTGCGGTACTGCGTTCCTGTGTCGTGGCCCTGCCGGTTGATGCTCGTAGGATCGATGGCCTTGAAATACATCTCTAACACGAACTTCAATGATACCTTGTCGGGATTGTAAGTGACATGGACAGTCTCAGCAAATCCGGTCTTGTCGGTGCAGACATCCTTGTAAGTCGGATTCTCGGTCGTGCCGTTGGCATAGCCTACCTCGGTGTCCACTACTCCATCGATCTGCTTAAAGTAGTGCTCAGTACCCCAGAAACAGCCACCGGCCAGATATATCTCCTTAAAATTCTCTTTTTCCATATTGTTCCGTTTTATGTTTTGTTGTGCATCTGCCTGGCATGACAACAGCAGCATTGCAGTCTGAATAACCACAAGGAGTGTACGCATGGGTTGGCGATATAGGCCACGAATGGCAGATGCTGATATCATATTTCCAAATTTAGAAGTCATTGTTGACGATTTCCTTCCCGAAGGGTGCCAATGCCAGTCGCATCAGCCGGAAGTGCATCTTGCCCCAGGGGAAGCCGATGATGGTGATGCAAAGCAGCAAGCCAAAACCGAGATGGGTCAGTGCAATCCAGAAACCGCCGACGAAGAACCAAAGAATGTTCATGAACATGTTAAGGCACCCTCCGTCCTGCGGCTTGTCAACAATGTGCGAGCCGAATGGCCATAACGCAAGTATTCCCAACCGCATAGTAGCGATGCCGAAAGGTATGCCGATGATGGTGATCATCAGCAACAGCGAGGAAACGAAATACTCCACTGCGATGCCGAATCCTCCAAAGATGAGCCAAATGATGTTTCCCAATATTTTCATGCCTGAGATTTTGTTTCAAATGATAAATGCTTATGCTTGCAAAGGTAATGAAAATCACTGAAAGCAAAGAATAGAAAGTAATCTATATTGTAGGATGATAATCTGTCGAGAGGTCGTAAGTTCGAAGTATAATAAGCAAAAGTTCGAAGGAACTGGTCATCGGCTCGCTCAACGCCCTCATCCTCAACCGTCTCGTAACACGTATCAACAGCAAGGGTAACCTGCCCGTGAGCATTATCGTCGATGAGCTGCCCACGCTCCACTTCCACAAGATAGACCGCCTTATCGGCACAGCTCGAAGCAACAAGGTAGCCGTTACCCTCGGCTTTCAGGAGCTCCCCCAGTTGGAGGCCGACTACGGTAAGAACGGCATGCAGAAGATCATCACCACCTGCGGCAACATCTTCATGGGTGCGGCACGCAACAAAGAAACCCTCGAATGGGCACAGAATGATGTCTTCGGCAAGGCTAAGCAGACAAGCAAGTCCATCACCATCAACGACTCAAAGGTCAGCACCTCCATCAGCGAGAAGATGGACAACCTCGTCCCTGCGGCCAAGATCGCCGACATAGCCACCGGCTGGCTCGCCGGACAGGCTGCCCGTGACTTCACACCCACAGAGCGCAGCTCCTTCAGCAGCATCAATCTTGAGGATAGCCCTGAGTTCAAGACCACCAAGTATTTTTGCAAAACCAACTTCAATATGGCTGAAATCAAGAAAGAAGAGTCACAGTACGTTGACCTCCCCAAGATCTACGCCTTCAAGGATGCCCGTCAGAAGGAAGTCATACTCAACCGCAACTTTGCCCGAGTAAACCGTGAGATTGAGGAGATGATAAAAAGCCTGCTCAACTCACAGTAAGTTATCACAAGTAATTCGAATCACAAACTTTTTATAACTTCACCCATCCTTAGACGCAATCCTTATTTTGCCCGAAGTAGTATTCTAAACCTCGCAACATTAAAATAAGAAAAAATAGGTTGGTGGGTAATTTTCCTAGTCTTTATTTTGTTCTATTCATTTTTTTGAGCTACCTTTGTACCGACTGAGTGGCTGTTTCATCCTCGCTAGTCGAGGCTTGGACGGAGTCTATGAACGGCTAATATCAGCCTGACACGAAAGAACGTTAGACGTTCGCTTGTGTCAGGTCCTATGTTCTGAAATTTAGAATAGGATC